>Ga0187886_1003132_pt1 | contig 12557 bp, 9 predicted proteins | sample June2016WEW_20_1_FD_133001 | JGI IMG/M metagenome (GOLD analysis project Ga0187886, IMG submission 133001) | Peatland microbial communities from SPRUCE experiment site at the Marcell Experimental Forest, Minnesota, USA - June2016WEW_20_150 | ecosystem: Environmental > Terrestrial > Soil >...
GGCGAGACACGGACGCGCTCAAGCTTGTTTCTGGCGTTCTTTCCCAAAACATAATGAAGCTCCGCTTCGTCACGCTCTTCGATCGGGATGTCATCACCGCTTATGCAGGTCAGATCAATCGTTGAAGTCGGCGCGGCCACGTAGAAGGGCACGCCGTTCTCGTGCGCGAGCACCGCCTTCTCGTACGTGCCAATCTTGTTGGCCACGTCGCCGTTGGCGGCAATGCGATCGGCGCCGACGATGCACAGGTCAACCTCACCCCGTCGCATGAGAAATCCGCCGGAGTTGTCGGCGATGATTTTGTGCGGCACGCCTTCCTGCAGGAATTCCCAGCTCGTCAGGTTTGCGCCCTGGTTGCGCGGACGCGTTTCGTCTACCCACACGAATACTTTCCGCCCTTTCCGGTGCGCGAGATAAACAGGCGCGGGCGCACTGCCCCAGTCCACCAGCGCCAACCAACCCGCATTGCAGTGCGTCAGCACCCGCGAGCCACTCCGGATCAACGGCAAACCCACTTCCGCGATTTTCCGGCCGCGCTCCACGTATTCGTCGGCAATGTTTTCCGCTTCGGCGATGGCCGAGGCGCAGGCCATTTCCACATCGTCAGCGTCTTCGACGCGAGCGGCGACGCGATCCAGAGCGTGTTTCAAGTCTGCCGCTGTCGGCCGTGTCTTCAGCAAGGTTGAATACGCTTTGCGGACGTAACCGTGGAATTTCTTCCATCTTGATTGTCCTGCTGCCTCGATGCGCGCATCGAACTTGCTCCGAAGGCCTTCTTCGGGGTGAACTTCGAGGCAAGCCTGTGCCAGACCGTAGCCTGCCGTCGCGCCGATCGTTCCGGCCCCGCGAACGATCATGGTCTTGATGGCATTGGCCGTCTCCCGATGATTTCGCAATCGCAGCAGCTCGAACCTATGCGGCAGGAGCGGTTGGTTGACGACCACCACATCGCGGCACTCCATCCACACCGCTCGGTAGTCTTTTCCGCGCACTTTCATCGGCTCGAATCTATCCGCCGGGCTTTCCGCTCACAAGCTTTCCGTGGCAACAACAACGGGTGCGATTAAAAGTGGCGGTCACCGGCTCAGTCAACCGCTGCCTGCGAGATGGTTGACCGCCAGAAATAATCGCACCCAACAACAACACACGGGTTGCGAACACCGCGACTTCATGGAAGAATGCAGCTCGGCTGGATGAAGACCAACGACTCCAAAATCGCCGCCGAAGAGCGGCAGCAAGCGGCACCGGGCACTCCGCGCCATGACCCGTATGCCGGGTTGCGGTTCCGCGACTGCCGCTTGTTGCTTGCCGGCGGCGTGCTCGCCAACACGGGCCGCCTCATGCAATCGGTGGCCGTCGGCTGGGAACTGTACGAGCGGACCGGCTCTGCCATGGCGCTGGGCTGGGTCGGGCTGGTGCAGGCGCTGCCGATCATCCTTCTGGCGGTGCCGGCCGGGCACGTGGCGGACCGGTTCGACCGCAAGTGGGTTGTCGTCGTCACCCAGTTGGTGATGGTGCTCGCCTCGCTCGGTCTCGCCGCGCTGTCCCACTTTCATGGCCCGGTGACGCTGATGTACGGCTGCCTGCTGCTGGGCGCCACCGCGCTGGCGTTCAACTGGTCCGCCACTGCTGCGTTGCTTCCGCAGACCGTGCCGCTGGAGGTTTTCAGCAACGCCGTGACGTGGCGGACCAGCGGATACCAAGTGGCGTCCGTCGTCGGCCCGGCATTGAGCGGTTTGATGATCGCCGCGTTGCATGGCACCGCCCTGGTGTACGTCACCGATGCGTTGCTGGGTCTTCTCTTCGCCGCGTTCGTCACGATGATCGCCAGAAAACAAGCAGACCGCTCCACCGGGGAGGTCACGCTGCGCTCTCTGGTCGCGGGGTTCCGTTTCGTTTGGCAAACGAAAATCATCCTCGCCACCATCACGCTTGATCTGTTCGCCGTCTTGTTCGGCGGAGCGACGGCCCTGCTGCCGATTTACGCGAAAGACATTTTGAATGTTGGCCCGACGGGATTGGGGTGGATGCGTGCCGCGCCGGCCATCGGCGCGTTCGCTACGGCGCTCGCCTTTACCCATCTTCCGCCGTCGCGCAACATCGGCAAGACGTTGCTCTGGGCCGTGGCGGGTTTCGGCGCAGCGACGATCGTTTTCGGAATCTCGCACTTGTTCTGGCTGTCGCTGCTGATGCTGCTGCTGACCGGTGTGTTCGACAACATCAGCGTCGTCGTCCGCCACAGCCTCGTGCAATTGCGCACACCGGACGCGATGCGCGGCCGCGTGTCCGCCGTGAACAACGTATTCATCAGTTCCTCGAACGAACTCGGCGCTTTCGAGTCCGGCTTGGTGGCGGCGCTTTTCGGAACGGTGTTCTCGGTCGTCAGCGGCGGGATCGGCACGATCATCGTCGTCCTGTTCACCGCCCGCATCTGGCCGGAGATTCGTCAGCTCAAGTCGCTGCAGGATGTTCGACCGGAATAAGCGCGAGGAATTGTAGCCGCGAATCTCATTCGCGGCAGGGATCAGCCCGCGAAAAGGCTTCGCGGCTACAACACCCTCCGTCGGCCTTCGAGCGCCCGGGAAAGCGTGACTTCGTCGGCGGACTCGATCGCGCTGCCAACGGGCAACCCCAGCGCGATGCGGCTGACAACCACGCCCAGCGGCTTCAATTGCTCAGCTAGGTAATGCGCCGTGGCTTCGCTCTCCACGTCGGCACCGAGCGCGAGAATCACCTCGCTCGGCTTCTCGTTTCGGACACGTTCCAGCAATGCGCCGATTCGCAGCTTCTCCGGTCCGATGTCGTTCAGCGGAGAAATCCTACCCATCAACGCGTGGTAAACTCCTTGAAACGCAGCGGTTCGTTCCAGCGTGAGAATGTCGTTCGGGCCTTCCACGACGCAAATCACGGATTGATCGCGGCGAGCGCTTTGGCAGGTTTCGCAAGGGTCCTGTTCGGTGTAATTGCCGCACCGCGAGCAATTGCGGATCTTCGATTTCGTCTCCAGAATCGCCTGAGCCAACTGTTTGCTGGTGTCGCCGTTCGCCTTCAGCAGATGCAACGCGATGCGCTCCGCCCCGCGTTTGCCGATCCCCGGCAACCGCGAGAGTTGCGCGATAAGATTCTGGACTGGCTTCGGATAGTCCATGTTTCGCTTCTATCGGTTTCGCAGCCCAAAGACAAGCTAACCGTGACAGACGGGAGCCTATTGGGCGCATCTCGATACTGCCACCACGACAAGTCCTATCACAGTAGCGCGGGGGCGTCCCGCCCGTTGCTATTGGGGGGGGCCGCACGACACGGGCGAGACGCCCGCGCTACTATGGCGGTAGTATCCATGGGCCAGAGGGTCAACTCTTCACTCTTTACGCTCTTCGTGAGCGCAATCAATTCGTCCCGGACGAACTGACTCGTACCGGGGGTGTCTCTTCAAATCCCCAGTCCAGGGATATTCAACCCGGCGGTGACCTTGCCCATTTCCTCTTCCTGCGTCTTCTTCGCGGTCTGCAGGGCATTCGTCACGGCGCCGAGCACGAGATCCTCCAACATGTCCACATCTTTCGGATCGACAACCTTCGGATCGATCTTGATCGAGACGACCGAGCCATCGCACTTGGCAACGGCTTTCACAGCGCCGCCGCCGGAGGTGCCTTCGACTTCGCGCTGGGCCAGTTCCTCCTGCACGTGCTGCATTTGTTCCTGCATCTTCTGGGCTTGCTTCAGAAATTTACCGAGTCCAGCCATGTAATCCTCCACGAATGGACAGGCGGGACGCCTGTCCCACTATGAACGGGCGAGACGCCCGCGCTACTATTTTCTGACTTCGACAACTGTTCCCCTGAAAATCTCCAACGCCTTTTTGATCAACGGATCATTTTTGAAATCTTCGGGATTTCTTTTTACTGCCTCGACACCCTCCGTCGCCGCTGCAGACTTCCGTTCTGGTGGCTTGCTCGCTTTCGGTGCCGGCGGCGCTGTTGCCTCTGCGACTTCAAACTTGATCGACACGTCCATCCGCAGCTTCTCCTTGAGCCTGGCCTGCAGCAATTCCCGATTCCGCGCCGTGTCCACAAACTCACGGCGCTCTGCAAACTCGGGATCGAACCCGATCGTGAGCACGTTGCCTTCGAGACCCAACGGCTGCGCCCCGACCAGGTAGGTCTTCGCCAAGGGTGTCACTTTGCCGAGGTGCTCCACCGCATAATCCCACGCCTCGTCCAGCGAGGCTGACGAGGTCGTGGAGTGGTGGAGTGGTGGAGTGGTGGAGTGCTGGGGTGCAGTGTATTTGCCGCGGTTCTCCTGGACTGAAGGCGTACTCGTCGCGACGGGGACGTCGCTCCCACGAGAGACTGTAGGAAGCGCAGCCTTCAACTCGTTGAGTTTCTTCAACACGGCTTCGATTCCCGTCAACTGGCGCGTCTTGATCGCCTTGACCAGTGCAATCTCGAAGAAGATGCGCTTGGACAACGCGTACCGCAATCGTCCTTCCGCTGCCGCCAAGGCATCAATCATCCGCAACACCGCGTCCGAATCGATTCGTTGCGCTTGCGCTTTCAGCAACTGCAACTCCGTGTCCGCCAGTTCCAGCAGTCCCGCCTCGGCGGTATCACCGCCCAGCGTGAGCACCAGCAGATTGCGAAAATGATCCAGCAAATCGGCGAGCAATCGCTGCAAGTCTTTGCCAACCTCGTCGAGTTCCTTGATGATCGTCAGCGCCGTATTTGTTTCGCCGTCAATGAGCGCATCGGTCAGCGCCGCGATCTTGTCGTGCGCGACCAGGCCGAACACGGAGAGCACGTCCTTCTCGGTGATCTTGTTGCCGCAAAACGCGATGAGCTGATCGAGCGTGCTCTCGGCGTCGCGCAAACCGCCCTCGGCGCCGCGGGCAATGGCGGCCAGCGCTTCGTCCTCGATCGTCACTTGTTCCACCTTGGCGATTTCCTTCAGCCGCTTGATCAACAGGCTGGCGGGAATGCGGCTCAGGTCGAATCGCTGGCATCGCGAGAGAATCGTCGGCAACACCTTTTGCGGCTCGGTGGTGGCAAAAAAGAATTTCACGTGCGGCGGCGGTTCTTCGAGCGTCTTAAGCAGCGCGTTGAACGCTTCCTTCGTCAGCATGTGCACTTCATCGATGATGTAAATCTTGAAACGGCCGCGGGCCGGCGCGTAACGACAGGTATCGCGCAGCTCGCGCACCTCATCGATGCCGCGGTTGCTCGCGCCGTCGATCTCGAGCACATCGAGCGAATTGCCCGCCATAATCTCCTTGCAGTTGTCGCACTTGTCGCACGGGGTCGTGGTCGGTCCTTTGACGCAGTTCAGCGCCTTGGCGAAAATGCGGGCGGTGGACGTTTTGCCGATCCCGCGCGGGCCAACAAACAGGTACGCATGCGCGAGACGGTTTTGCTCGATGGCATTCTTCAGCGTGGTGGTGACGTGCTCCTGTCCCACCACGTCATCGAATTGCTGCGGCCGCCACTTTCGGGCCAGGACCTGGTACTGGGGAGCCATGCTAGACCGGAAGGATGAGGGATGAGGGATGAAGGATGAAGGAGAAGATCGTCTCCTTCCCAGGATCCAGAATCAACATGTCGAACTTTGCTGTCATACAAGTGCACGCGAAGAAGTCTTCATCCCTCCGCCTTCCGCCCTCATCCTTTCCAAAAGTGGTCGTGCACCTCGTCTCGACGAGCGGCGTCGGCTCGCTCGCCGCGGTTAAGGCTCCAGCCAGGCGACCCGACGGCACATGGAACATCAAGCTTACCGTTGCTGTCTTCCGACCCTGGCGGGGTTCGCAAGCATCCATTGCATCGGACCCGGCTTTCAACGCCGCCCCGCAGTCCGCTCCCCCACGCCGCCGCCTCCACGAGGAATTCCGCCCGGCTGTAGCGGGTTGCCGGAAAGGGGAACCGCTAACTCCCCGCCTAGCACGACCAAATCTGATTTGTAGCCGCGAATCCCATTCGCGGTGCATTGCTGGCCGCGAAAAAGTTTCGCGGCTACAACGCCATTCAAAAAACTGGAGCCAACTCCGAGAAACTCCGAACTCCCCCCAGCGAGTTCGGAGTTGTTCTACGGGTCTCACTGCGCTGCCGCGTGTGCGTCTCTCAAAAAACGATCAACGTAAGCGCGGCTTTTCTTGCTCTTCAATTTTCGCTCCGCTTGTCGAGCAGCCGCCAACGTTTCAAACTCTCGCCAACCCTCCATCTTTACCGGCAACATCCGGGCGGTTGTGTGAACGTGACCGCCCGCGTGCTGATAGTACCTGCGAATCAGGTGGTCGGTCGAGCCGACATAGTACCGCCCGTCCCGCTCCGATTTCAGCACGTAAACATACGCGGTCATCGCCTCGACAACCATCTCAAAAACTGGAGCCAACTCCGAGAAACGACTCTCGGAGACGACCTGCTCCGAACTCGCCCCAGCGGGTTCGGAGTTGCTCTACCATCAAAAACTGGAGCCAACTCCGAGAAACGACCCTCGGAGACGACCTGCTCCGAACTCGCCCCAGCGGGTTCGGAGTTGCTCTACCCCTTCCGAAAACTGGAGCCGATGGTCGGAATCGAACCGACGACCTACGGTTTACGAAACCGTTGCTCTACCAGCTGAGCTACATCGGCCTGAAATACTCAAACTCCGCTTCCACTGACGACCTGCTCCGAAAGCTTTCGGAGCTGCTCTACCCCGAACTCGTTCGGGGCTTCAAAACAACCACGCGCTACAATCTTATAAGCGAACGCCTCGTGCCGGTCAAGGTTCGTGTCAAGGGGTGCAGGCGGGCGTATCTTGATACTACCACCATGGCCGGCGTCGGGCGTTTTGCAGGGCTGTAGGTAGGGGCAGACCGCCGGGCTGCCCGTGCCCCGAAGAACGCGGCGCGCCCGGCGGTCGCGCCCTACCTCGCACAACACTAGTCCGCTCGGTGTTCGGTGAGTTACGGTGGTGGTGCTCAGATGCGCCAGGTGCAGGCTGCCTCAAGGCAAAACGGTTGTGGGCTGGGTTCGGGAACGGAACCTGGTGCCGGGTGAAAGACATCCAAGTCCGAAGCTGGCTTGGGCAAGAATACTGGCGGCTTCGTGGCGATGCTCTCGAAGTCAGTCGTGAACAAAGCTATCTTGTGAGCCGGGCCGTGCACTCGAGAAGATACAACATTGCCGATTGCAGTCGCTATGGGACGTGCGGCATAATGCCTGCGTGTTCGAGGACAGATAAGGAGGAAGCGATGGCATTGGAAGCATTCGAGGTCCATTTTGGAAGGGAAATTGGAAAGAAAGTATTCCAAGGGATGGGGGAGTTTGAGACGTGGGTGAAGGACGAAGAGAACGTCTGGAACTGGATACACGAAGTAGCGATACCCACCCGCGCGGATCTGGGCGACCCATCTGCGCCAAGCTTCTCTGGTGGGGGAAAGGTGTCGAGAGGAAAACTGGGGAGGCAGCCGCCCGAGTGTTCCTTCGCCACCGTGACTACCCCTTATCCTGACTTATTCATGAAGTTTTGCGCAACGAACTGCCCCTCACCTTGGTCCTCTCCCCGCACGCGGGGCGAGGAGATTTCCCCTCTCCCTTTCCAAGGGAGAGGGCCAGGGTGAGGGTTCGAGCTGTGACAGACTGTCGAGCCTTCAAGCGCATCGTGAATAATCCGGGTTATGATAGAGCTTCGTCTTGTAGCGACCGGCTTCGATGGATTCCCTCACCATCGGCTTCGTGGGCGCTTCGAGCGTGATGAGAACGCCGCCCATCGTTTTCTGGTTCTCCACGTCACCGGGTAACGTCACGATGTCGTCGCGTTTCAAGTAGCCGTCTTTGACCCGCACGAGGATTTTTCGTATCCGGTTTATGAAGCACGTATGTGGAGGGTGGTTTCTGGGCGGATGGCTCAAACGAGGATGGCAATGCGGAGCCCGCCCGCTACTACCGCGTGCGGCTGGTGCCGTAACGACTTCGGCAACCATTCGAGCGGTTGAGCCGGAGACCTCTTCTCCATTGTTACTTGCACGATTTCACGCCTCCCGGCTCCTCCTGTCTTGAAGAGGCCATGTGTACTTGTATCCACTCTACAAGTTTGGCTTTCAGGCATGGAGCAAGGACTTCGTGCCCCCGCCGTGAGAGGTGCAATCCATCGTGCAACAGCATCTTGCTGCGTGGATGCCGATTCAGCAAACTCCAGGCATCAATGGCGCAAACGTCGGCGCGGCCAGCACAGTCGGCGATGACGTCACGGCTGAACCGGCGAGCCCACGCATCGCACAAGAAGTTGCCCATTACAAATGGAGTGAGAACAATCGGATAAGCGCCGAATGAAACGATCGCATCGACCATGGCAGAAATGCTTTGCCCATAGCCGGCACGGGAACTGATGGGCGTCGCCCTGAGCGCCAGCCCGACACAACCTCGCGCGAACCAACCGATCCGATTCTTCAAGTCTGGAGGTCTCCCTGACGCCACGATACTCCTCGTTGAAATCCGTTGTTCACCGAGCAGCCCAACTAATCGCCCGCGAACTGGAACGAGTGCATCAAACGACCCGAACTGAATCACAACAATATCCGGCTTCTGAAGAAACACTTTCTTTTCCAAGTACTTGACCGCCCTTGGCGCTGGAAAGGCCGGCAGGGCTGTAACGGCACAGCTTATCTTTGCGCCGGTCTCGGATTCGGCTTGCGCTGTTGCCAATCGCAGGAAACCGTTTTCCTCTGGCAGAGGAAATCCCGCGATCATACAGGCACCGAAACCAACGACAGAGACCCCATGATGCGATTGATCAAACGACTGACCCGGGGCGTTCATCACTTTTTTTGCCGACATAGGGTCGGCCTCATCGTGGCGCGCTGCAGCGACTGGAGCGCGAACATGTGAGCGCCAAAGCGCTCCTTTGGCCAGAACCGGCAGCATGGGCGGTGCCCCATCGGAATTGTTTTGCACAACTGGTGCATTGTGCCGTTCATATTTCCTCAGTTCCCTCAGAATCTCCGGGGCAGAAGAGTCACCCATGATACACCGCCCAGAGACTAGACGATCCATTTACTGAGGTCAAGGCGCAGCGCAGTCTAGGTTAGAACAAGTGGTGATGTGCATCGTTGCTCTATTCGCAAGTGCTTGGTGAGACGTGATCGCGGTCCGGGGAAACTCACCGGAAAATCATCCCAAAAAATATGTAACCCGAAAAAGTAACCCCACGGCGAAAAACGAGTCGATTCAGGGAGACGCCAGAAAAAACGCCATCATCTCGCAAGCCTGGATTCTGTTGGGTTTGATGACACCATAGGAGCGAAGAGGAGACCCGCTAAAATCGTCGGTTCGTATTACGAAACCGTTGCTCTACCCCGACTCTGTCGAGGCGGGCCGGCTGAGCTACATCGGCCTTAACTTGCGAATCACACCAACGACCTGCTCCAAAGGCACGCAGCGCCTTCGGAGCTGCTCTGCCCGGATTCTGTCGGGGCGGGCCGGCTGAGCTGCTTTGGCGTCTCGTCCAAATTGCTGTCGTATTATGCCACTTCTCCGCCGCCAAGCAAGCAAATCGAAACTAGAATGCAGGGATAACAACTCGACAGCAACTGCCCGCAAGCGGCGTGATCGCCAGAAAGCAGCCTCACCTCGCGAGCAGGGAATCGAGTTCGTTGTCGGCGCTCTTGGACTTGCGCATCTCGTTAAGGCAGGCTTGGTAGAGACCTTCGGCCGCCTGACGCGTGGTGCGCTTCGAGACGGTATACGGATCGGTGAGGACCGCGGTCTCGACCATCTTCACCCAGTCGGGCGGAATCGCTTCAATCCCGCGCAGGGCACCGGCGAGACTGCCCGCCACGTACGCTTTGCAGTCCGTGTCGCGGCCGAAATTCACACCGTACAGGATCGCTTCGCGCGGCTGGCCGTCCGCCAACACGAAGCAGGCGAGGCCGCCGGCGAGGATTTCAATGGCGTTCGAGATTGGCGTGCCCTCGAAGTAATCCGTGTACAGGCTGCGGACTTCCTTCCAGTTTTTCCCGCTGCGCGCCCAACCGACCACAACCTCGACGTCCTTGCGCGGATCGGTCGGGATTTGATCCAGCGCCGTCTTGACAATCGAATCGACCGTGGCGTTCGGCCGCAGCGCCTCGGCGGTTGCGGCAGCGATGGCGGCGGCGACCTCGTTGCCGCAGTCCCAGATCAAAGTGCTCTGGACCTCGCCGTCCGCGCTGAATTTGTCGCGGCGCCAGATCGGTCTGCCCTGCACGTCCTTGATGCGCGACAGGTCGAGCGCGTCGCGGGCGGCGTTGTCCGGGCGGCAGGCGTTCACTATCCCAATCGGCACGATCATCTTCGCGGTGCCCATGAAGCCCGGCCACTTGGCGTAGCGGCCGACCTCCCAAGGAGGAAGCCCTGCCTTCATCAAGTTGTAAATGATGAGGTCCTGCGGGCCAAGGCTGTAACCGAACTTGTTCGGGTCGATGTCCTCGACCCACTCGCGGGCAAGATCCTCGATCGTAATCCTACCGCCCTTCTTAATGATGGCCGAGGTGACCAGTTTGTATCGCTCGGCGCCGTCTTCGGTCCAGCCAGGCTCGCGGTGATGCGCCCTGTACACCCAGTCCTGACCGAAACGTTGCGGCGCCGCTCGGTCGGTTCCCACCCGCTCATCCGGCAGGAATTTGTCCACGAACCGGTGGGTCCTCTCGGTTTTCTGCCAAGTCCATCCTTCCACGGGCGCGCCCATCGAGTTGCCGATGGAAGCGGCGGCTTCGCAGCCGTAGATCTTCGAGAACAGCCGGTTGTTCGGCAGGTTGGTACTGGTCGTCTGGCCGTAGCCGGCCGCGACGCCCAGCGCAAGGATGATCAACATGAGTTTCCATGGGAAGTGTTTCATTTGGCAGCCTCCTTACTGGTAGCAGTGCAACATAAAGATCAGGTTGTAGCCATCGTATCAAACGCTTCGATGCCGAGGCAAGCGTTTGTATCCGCCGACGATAATGGCGGGCGTATCTCGATACTACCACCGACATGGTCCATGGACGGTGGGTTGGTTGTAGCCGCGAGCCTGCTCGCGGCCTTTGTGACGGTCGATGAGGCACGACTTGCCGCGAGCAGGCTCGCGGCTACAATCCGGTGGTAGTAACGAGATGCGCCCTTCCGAAGCGAAGAATTGCCGCGCTTGAAATCTGCCCGTACAATACGCCGCCATCATGGGAAGATCACTCACTTCACAGTGGGCAGCCATTTTTGATTGGGACGGCGTGATCATCGATTCGTCGCGCCAGCACGAGGAAAGCTGGGAGATGTTGGCGGCTGAGGAGAAGCGGGCATTGCCGCCGAATCATTTCAAGCGCAGTTTCGGAATGAAAAATGAGAAGATCATTCCGGAGCTTTTGCAGTGGACGAATGATCCGCTGGAAATCAGGCGGCTCTCGCTGCGGAAGGAAGCGTTGTACCGCGAGATCGTTCGCGCAGGCGGGATCGCGCCATTGCCCGGCGTCGTCAACTGGCTGGACAGCTTGCGGGCCGCGTCGGTGCCGTGCGCCATCGCCTCCTCCACGCACCGCGAGAATATCACCTGTACGCTGGGCGTGCTTGGACTGGAGAAGTTTTTTACAGCGATTGTGTCGGCGGAGGACGTCACGCATGGCAAGCCGGATCCAGAAGTGTTCCTGCTGGCGGCGCGCAAGATCGGCATGCCGCCCGACCGCTGCGTTGTTTTCGAAGACGCGCATGTCGGCATCGAAGCGGCTCGCGCGGCGGGAATGAAAGTCATCGGTGTGGCGACCACGCATCCGGCGGAAACGTTGCAGGACGCCGACCGAGTCGTCCAGCGACTGGACGAACTGACCGTGGCGGAGTTAAGCGAGTGGTGGGACACGCCTCACCACGACCGTTCCAGCCCGACCGTTTTCTAGCGCTGCGTCACACTTCATTTGCTGTGTAGCCGCACCGTTGCGCTCTGCTGAGCGCGTCTCGCAGACTCGGCTTATGGGTGCGCAGGCAAAAGGTTTACCCCGATCGCCTTCGCATACGCGTCAACTTAAGGAGTGAGAGGGCGCCTCCTCTCCCCTTGGGGGAGAGGATTGAGGTGAGGGGGTAAGTCTTTGCGGAAACTGCATTTGTGTCGCGATGAATCCATGTTGGCGTAATACAGACTACCCCTCACCCTGACCCTCTCCCTCAAGGGGAGAGGAGACTCTCTTTTTCCTCTGAATACGTGGGATACGAAGTGGTTACAGATGGATTGACAGCCGTTAGGTTGACGCCAATGCGATCGCCTTCGGGGCTGCGGCTACGGCATGCACTCATCAAATCACCTGTGGCGACCTACTAACAGAGTGTGGCCCACATGGGCGCAGTCGTTAGTCCTGCACCGACAACTCACTCAATAACTCGGCGCTCATGTTGATACCGCGGTAGAAATTATTCAAATCCATCTTCTCATTCGGCGAATGCCAGTTGTCGTCGGGCAGGCCGAGGCCGACGAGGATGATCTCGCCGCGAAGGTGACGTTTGAAATCGTCGAGGATCGGCAGCGAACCTCCCTCGCGCGCGAACACCGGCTTGCGGCCAAACGCTTTTTCCAACGCGCGGGCTGCCGCC
>Ga0187886_1003134_pt1 | contig 12553 bp, 11 predicted proteins | sample June2016WEW_20_1_FD_133001 | JGI IMG/M metagenome (GOLD analysis project Ga0187886, IMG submission 133001) | Peatland microbial communities from SPRUCE experiment site at the Marcell Experimental Forest, Minnesota, USA - June2016WEW_20_150 | ecosystem: Environmental > Terrestrial > Soil >...
CACAACCACTCTAAGCACGATCCGCACTACCCAGTCGCGCTCGGAATGGAATTGAATTTTTTTTGTAGGCATCGCGCCTGTCGTATCCATGTCGGTTTCTCCCTGGTTCCGGTTCAGACGTAGCTGATATTTTCGGTGCGGACCACCCTAAATTGGATCAGGGTCAGGACCATGATGAACAAGAACATCACAATCGACATGGCCGAGGCATATCCCATGTACTGGTATTGAAAAGCATTCGTGTATATATACAGTGAGATGACGTTGGTTGCATCACTGGGTCCGCCTTTCGTCATCACGTATTGGTATGTGAAAGTCTGGAAGAAGTTGATCATCGAAATGACTAAAACTAGCAAAGACGTGGGTTTCAAGAGAGGTAAAGTGATGTACCAGAAGGACTGGCTCTGGTTGGCCCCATCCACCTTGGCGGAATCATAGAAGTCTTCGGGGATATTCTGCAATCCGGCGATGAAGATCACCATGTAAAAACCGGCCGACTGCCAGACGTTGAGGATGATCAGGGCCCAGGGCGCCAGGTCGGTGCTTGTGATCCAGTGGGGCGTATCATGGATGATTGGGTCGAGTAGAGTGTTGATCAACCCATAGGGATGGTATAGTAACCGCCAGACAATGGCAACAACCACACCTGAAAAGATCACCGGCAGGAAGTACAGCGTGCGCACAAGATCGCGCCCAAGGAATTTACGTTGTAACACCAGCGCCAAAGCCAACGATATCAAAATTGTAGGGATGGTGCTGCCGACCACAAAACCCAGGGTATTGCCGATCATGATCTTGAAACGCGCATCCGCCAGCATGTGAATGTAATTCGTCAGGCCAACTAATTTTGGTGCGCTCACCAAGTTATAATCGGTAAAGCTAATCACGAAAGCATTGACCATCGGATAAAATGCAAAGATGGCAAAGAATAGGAAGGTCGGCACGACAAACGCCAGGCCCCATAGGCGGCGTTTGGTATAGATGGTCAATCCTCTTCGCGGAGAGGCGACTTTAACAACCATTCTCACCTCGGTAAGTATCAAAGAAAATAACCACTGGCCGGGAGTGAGAAAAAACTCCCGGCCGTGTTTTCACAGATTGCTGAACGTTTTGCTATGGTTTCAGCAGCGCGTCGATTTCCTGTTTGGCAGAATCAAGTGATTCTTTGGCCGACATTTTATTCATCAGTGAGCGTTGGATGGCGCGCGTCAGCGCGTCGGCGATCTCGAAGGATTTGGCGTGAGTTGGCCAGTACGGCGTGCCTTTCATATCCTCCAAGAATACGTTCAAGAAGGGGATATTCTTGAACGCGTCTGAAGAAGTCAGGGCAATCGTAGGTTGGAGCAGCCCGGCTTGCGTCAGGTATTCTTCAGGATGCGAAGAAAGCTCCTTGATCAGCTTCATGCACAACTGTTGCTTCACAGGGCTGGAGCTGGCATTGACAAACTCGCCGTACGCGTATAGGAATGAACCGGTATTGTTGACCGCATCTTTCCAGCGTGGGAACGGCTTGACCACGTAGGTGTCAGCCGTGGGGCTCTTCTGATCTTGAAGATACGGACCGTACCAGGAACCGCTCAGGAACATGCCCACCGAGCCATCGCCAAACCCCACAAAGGCCACCGTCAGGGCTGGATCCCCTAATTTTTCTTTGTAAACCCAGTCTTGCATATATTGGAGGGATTTGACCCAGGCATCGCTGTTGACCAATGACTCGGTTTCACCTGCGTTAAAGATCGTTCCGCCCAACTGGTAGGCCATGCCTGCCAGTGAAAGGCCAGGGGAAGTGGCATCATCTGCCTGGCCGTAGGTAAAGTCGAACATACGCATGGTCAACTTATTACCATCCACCTTGGTGAGTTTATGGCCCAGGGTAACCATATCTTCCCAGGTCTTGGGCATATCCTTGTCCACATCCAGGCCGGCGTCAGTGAACATCTTCTTGTTGACAAACATAGAGTAATTACTCACTTCGGATGGCATTGCATAGAGCTTGCCATCTTTAACCAGGCCGCCTAGAGTCCCTTCGACATAGGCATTCTGGACATCCTGCAAGCTTTTGTAACCGAAGATACTAAGGTCCAGCGGGACCACTGAGTTTTGTGCTAGCAAGCGTCCTGCGCTGAAGTTAAGCAGATTAAAGCAGTCGGGGCCTTCGCCGCCCGCCATGGCGGTTGTGAGTTTGGTCAGGTACTGCACGTCATCGCCCGGACCGATTACGTATTCAATATCCACGCCGGGATTATCCTGCTTGAATTTATCCATGTACTGTTGGTCAAGCTTCTGCCGTGGTGGGAAATCATGCGACCAGAATACGATTTTTGTACCCCCGCTGCTGGCGGCAGCCGGGGCCTGCGTGGCCGTCGACGCAACCGCCGCCGGGGCGCTGGTGGCAGGTGCCTGGGTTGCTGGAGCAGCAGGCGGTACGGTAGGCGCAGTAGTGGGTGCGGCTGGCGCTGCACAGGATGCCATAAAAGACACCACGACCACCAACACAACGACGATCATCAGTTTCTTATTCATCCTCTTCTCCTTCTCTAAGGTCTAGAATTAGGTTGGAAAGCCAATAACTTTTATTCCTTCAAAGCATTGAGAATCTCCAGCGCAGTTTCCTCGACCAATTTAGCAGCCTCGGGCGCGATTGGAGACGGCAGACCATACCCATAAAATGCTTCGGAAACTTCGTATCCGCCCAGGGGATAATCTTCCGGCAGCGGGATGTAGCCTACGCAGCCGTCTGAATAAGCGGCTACCAGGGTATTCTTAATTGGTGAAAGCGATTTAATCGCAAAACCGATCTTCACAAAGAGCTCGGCAGGGAAAGCCACCACGGCTATTTCGCCTAGGCGGAAAACCTGCATCTCGGCCATCACCCCCTGGTGGTCCCCCTCGCCGACTGTCTTCTGCGGACGCGAGCCCATGCTGTATAGCCAGGCCTGGAACTGTTCCAGCGTGATCTCATTAGCCGTGGCCCATTCGACCAGCTTGGCGGCCTTGCCGGCGTATTTCGAGACCGGCTCGAGAGGCACCCGTACGGACCGGTCCTGGACGGCCAGGCTGGCCTCTGGCTGCGTCTCGATCCCAGCCCACACCTTCACCACCTCGGCCCCGATCTCGGTGCCCAGCCTCTCCACCAGATCCATCCGGTCGGTGGGCTCGCCTGGCCAGGGGTTAATATCCGCCGCGGCTCCCTGAAGGAACAGGCACTTCCCGCCGGTGACCTTTTCCACCAGGTCGTACATCACTCCCGGCCAGTCGCGCGAAATCACGTTGCTGCCGTTTCCCAGCACAACCGAGTGGCAGGCGTAATTGACCAGTACCGCCAGGGAATGCCCATCCAAAGTGTCCACCCGGATCACACCCACCTGATCGTCGATCGGCCGATCGGGGTTGGCGGCAATCACCGTAACTCCGTCCGCCCTGGTGTGCCGGCGGTTCATCCCGATGCGCACCCGCCCGTTGCCAAAGCCAATTTTGGCCGGGACAAGGTTATCGTGCGCCATGCGGACAGCGCCAGTCAGCAGGTAGGGCAGGTTAGCAGTGTAGGCCTGCTCCAGTTCGGGACGATCGTGGTCTGCTACCGGAGCCGGGCCCGAATGGCAGTGAGTGGCGCAGAACATGATGTTCCTTCCGGGGATGCCAGTTTGTTCGCTGGCAGCCGTGCGCACCTTTTCGATCAGCTCCGGCACGAAGAATAAGATATCGGCGCTCAGGATGACCAGCTCTGTCTTCCCGTCGCTGACCGCTACCGCAGTGGAGTATAGGTCATCGTGCAACCCATGCGAATTTTCACTGCGCTCCATGCCGATCAGGTAGATCCCAACTGGTGGGGTGATGATCACGCGACCGACTCCAGCCTGAATCGGACTCATGGATGGTATACTCCTTTTTATTATTGATTATAAACATTGTAGCATAAGTACTGTGCAAGAATAATGAAAATCGCGCCTTGAAAAGGACGCACCTTTCAATTGTCTGCCGAAAGCTGGCGACTTACCATATAAAGGTGGAGTTGAAACTGCACAAAGCAGTTGCCAGCCTGCACATTAATGCAGTTGAAATCCTACCCCACTTCAGTCATAAAAAAACTGAAGCTATTCTATTTGCACATTATCAATCCTGTGTCTTTCCTCGCCACCTCCCTCGCTATGAATCTAAAGTCTGGTCTTAATCAAAAAAACAGCTAATCTTATTTTCTAACGAAATGAATTGATTCGATTTTTTTTCGGAACAATTCCGAAACTGAAACACGAAAGACTGAAGCCTGAAGATTGACGTCTTTTTCCAGACAGCTGATAGTTGATCGCTGACAACTCTAACTGACGATCGCGCAGCATCCCGCAGGGACTGAAAACTGACGACCTTTTCTTCCCGAATCCATTTGCCAAACCGGGGTTAATCGTATAAAATTCATCCTAATTTCATCCTGGCAGCTTGGGGTGTATCAATGAACTATGTCAGTTTCTCGCCAAATTTCCCGCCCAATTATTATCCCTTCTGTGTCAACCTGCGCAGGGTGGGGGTGACTGTCCTGGGCTTATTTGACGTCCCTTTCGATGGCCTGCGTCCGGAGCTGAAATCCAGCCTGGTCGAATACTACAAAGTCAGTAACGCCCATAGCTATGACGAGCTGGTGCGCGGCCTGGGCTACTTTACTCACCGCTACGGCAAGATTGACCGGCTGGAGTCGCACAACGAGTACTGGCTAGAATCGGACGCCCGTTTGCGCACAGATTTCAACATTCCTGGTTTCCATAATGAAGACATGGCGCGTATCAAGCGTAAATCTGAAATGAAAAAAGTCTACATCAAAGCTGGCATCCCGGTGTCGCGCGGGCGGATTGTGCGCACCCTCGAAGAAGCTAAAGCCTTCGTCGATGAGATTGGCTTTCCGTTGGTAGCCAAGCCAGACATTGGCGTCGGCGCTAACAAGACCTATAAAATCCATAGCCAGGCTGAGCTGGACACTTTTCTCAAGAACAAACCCTTGGAGGATTATATTCTCGAGGAATTCATAGAAGGCTTTATCCAGACTTTTGACGGGCTGGTCAACCAGGATGGCAAGGTCGTCTTCTCTTCCTCGATGACTTTTAGGGAAGGCGTGATGGACCTGGTAAATGAAAGCCTGGATTTTTGGTATTACACCCTGCGTGAGATTCCCGAAGATCTGGATGAAGCCGGGCATAAGCTGGTCTCGGCCTACCATCTGCGCGAGCGGTTTTTCCATTTTGAGTTCTTCCGTACGCCGGCCGGTGGGATTGTCGCCCTGGAGGTCAACATGCGCCCACCGGGAGGTTTGACCACGGATATGTGGAATTATGCAAACGACATCGATATCTATAAAGAATACGCCAACGTGGTGGTGAGCAATCGTTTCGCAGCCGTGGTTGAGCGCCCGTATTACTGCGGCTACGTAGGCCGCCGTAACAACCGCGAATACATCCATCCGCACAACGAGGTAATCGTATCTTTCCCCCACCACCTGGTGCAGCAAGAGCCGATCAGCGGCATTTTTGCCTCGGCCATTGGAGATTACGGTTACTTGATCCGCTCGCCGGACTGGGAGGAGCTGGACGAGATTGCCGCCTGGATTCTGCAAAAACCTGAGTTTCCGGCGCACCGTCCGCCCAAGACTCACCGTTAGGGGATTATGAACGTCGAATATCACAAATATTGGAGCACCTGCCTGGGGCAGGATATGGAATTTAAGGTTTACGGGCTTTTTGGTAAACCGGTGCTGGTCTTTCCTGCCATGGGCGGGCGGTTCTTTGAGTTCGAAGACTTTGGAATGGTCGAAGCCGTAGGCGGTTTTATCGAAGAGGGCCAATTCCAATTCTTCACCGTTGACAGCGTCGATCGCCAGTCCTGGGCGAACTGGGGGGCTGCCCCGGCCGAGCGCGCCCGCCGCCATGAAGATTATGATCGCTACATCGTCCAGGAAGTGGCGCCGTTTATCCGCCAGCGCTGCGGGGGTGAGACGCTTTTACTTTCCACCGGGGTCAGCATGGGCGGTTACCATTCGGCTAACTTTTTCTTCCGCCATCCGGATGTCTTCGACTGCCTGGTCAGCCTGAGCGGTATCTTTCAACTGCGCATGTTTATCGGGGATTACCTGGACGACAACGTTTACAACAATTCACCTTTGCTCTACATGCCCAATCTGGGTGACCTCTGGTACCTAAAAAAATACCGGCGCAGCCAGATTATCCTCTGCTCCGGACGTGGGGCCTGGGAGGACGTGATGCTGAACGACATCCGCTCTTTTAGCCAGGTGCTTGAAAGCAAGCAAATCCCAGCCTGGATCGACCTGTGGGGCGAGGAAGTCAACCACGATTGGCCATGGTGGCGCAAGCAGCTTCCTTATTTCTTGTCTAAACTGGTCAAATCTAATTTCCAATTGTTCCCTTAGCTGATGGAGGATTAATATGTAGAATTATATGATATTTATGTTATATATTGACCTAAATAGAGTAGCGTGGTATAATCGCAATAGTTATGATTTTATTTAATATTTATCAAACTATTGACAAATATTATGGCGCATGCTAAACTATGCGGGTTAAAAACGAAAAAGGAGTCGTATCTCGATGTCCCAGTTGGTCATTCGAAATCTACATGTAAGTATCGATAACAAGCCAATTCTTAAGGGTGTCAACCTTATTATTGCCCAAGGCGAGGTGCATGCCATCATGGGGCCCAATGGGACAGGCAAATCTACCCTGGCCTATACCCTGATGGGGCATCCTTCTTACCAGGTAACTGCGGGTGAGGTGCTGTTCAAGGATCGCAACCTGCTTGAGCTCAAGGGCGATGAACGTTCCAGGCTGGGATTGTTCCTAGCGTTCCAATATCCGGTCGCCATTCCCGGCGTAACCCTGGCCAATTTCCTGCGCACGGCTTTGAATGCCAGGCGTAAGGCTGAGAATTCTCAGGACAAAGGTGTTCCAATACCTGAGTTCCGCAAAATGCTACGCCAAAAAATGGAGCTGCTCAAGATGGATGCGACTTTTGCCGGGCGATATCTCAATGACGGCTTTTCCGGCGGTGAGAAGAAGCGCGCTGAGATTCTTCAATTGGCCACGCTTCAGCCTGAAATCGCCATATTGGATGAGACCGACTCCGGCCTGGATATCGATGCCCTGCGCATTGTGGCTGAAGGCGTCAACGCCCTGCGCGGCCCAGAATTGGGCGCGATGATCATTACCCACTACCAGCGCATCCTGAACTACATCAAGCCAGATGTGGTGCACGTTATGCTGGATGGGCGTATCGTCGAGACCGGCGGCGCCGACCTGGCTCTTCATTTGGAAGAGCATGGTTATGATTGGGTGCGTGAAAAATATGAAAACGAAGCGGTAAGTGCCTGATTATCTTTATTGGTAGCAGCGCGCTTCGCCGAAGGCGCAGAGGCACGGAGGCATATATGAGCACAAAACCGCAGACCGAATTATTGAATGAGATCGGTGATTACAACCGCTACAGTTTCCATGACCCGGAAACAGATTATATCTTCAAAGGTCACAAGGGACTGGATCGCGAAGTAGTTTCCAAAATTTCGGAGATGAAAAGCGAGCCGCAGTGGATGCTCGATTTCCGTTTGAAAGCACTAGCACATTATGTCCAGCGGCCAATCCCCACGTGGGGCGCCGATTTATCCAGCATGAACCTGGAGGATATTTTCTACTACGTCAAGCCCACCACGGGCGATGCAAAGTCTTGGGACGATGTGCCGGATGCGATCAAACAAACTTTCGACCGCCTGGGCATTCCTGAAGCCGAGCGTAAATTCCTCGCCGGTGTTGGGGCGCAGTACGAATCTGAAATGGTCTATCACAGCATCCAGGAGCACCTGTCGAAGCAAGGCGTCATCTTTGTCAGCATAGAGGACGGTCTGCGCAAGTATCCCGACCTGTTCAAGGAATACTTTGGCACAGTGATCCCTATCGAAGATAATAAGTTCGCTGCTCTAAACAGCGCCGTTTGGTCGGGTGGGTCTTTCGTGTACGTCCCCAAGGGCGTCAAGGTCGACCTGCCCCTGCAGGCCTATTTCCGTCTAAATGTGGCCAACATCGGCCAGTTTGAACGCACCCTGATTATCGCCGACGAAGGCGCCCAGGTGCACTACGTCGAAGGCTGTACTGCCCCGATGTACACGACTAACTCTTTCCACTCCGGTGTGATCGAGATCGTGGTTAAACGTGGGGCGCGCGTGCGTTACAGCACCATCCAGAACTGGTCGACCAATGTGTTCAACCTGGTCACACAGCGTTCGATGGTAGGCGAAGACGGTGTAATGGAATGGGTGGACGCCAACCTGGGCTCGAAGGTGACGATGAAATATCCTTCTTGCTACCTGGTCGGCAAGGCGGCGCATGGCGAGATCCTTTCGGTGGCTTTTGCCGGACCCGGCCAGCACCAGGATGCTGGCGGCAAGATGATCCATTTTGCACCGTTCACTACCAGCAAGATCACCTCAAAGTCGATCAGCCGCGGCGGCGGGCGGACTTCATTCCGTGGCCTGCTCAAGGTTTACAAGGGCGCCCATGGGGTACGCTCGAACGCGGTCTGTGATGCACTACTGCTGGATCCGCAATCGCGCTCGGACACTTATCCTTATATTGAGATCGATGAAGATGACGTTACCATCGGGCACGAAGCCTCCGTTTCCAAAGTGGGCGAAGAACAGTTGTTCTACCTGATGAGCCGTGGCCTGAGCGAAGAAGAAGCCACCACCATGGTCGTTTCAGGTTTTATTGAACCCCTGGTCAAAGAGCTCCCCATGGAATATGCGGTGGAGATGAACCGTTTGATCCAGTTGCAGATGGAAGGGTCGGTTGGTTAAGGATCGACGCATGGCAGAGATACCGAAAATTGTTATCCGCGGCCGCCGCGGTGAGGTCACTGAAAAACGAGAGTTTTCGTTCACCTCCGAGATGATTCCGTTATGGGGCGCGAGCAGTTTCGTGCGGGATTACCGCCTGAACGCCTGGGAGGCCTATAAAGGGCTAGAGTTACCCAATCCAAAAGAAGAGGCCTGGCGACGTACAGATCTGAAGGATTTACAACCGGGCGTTTTCCGCCTGCCAGGCGAGAATGCTTATCTCGATTTACAAGCGGCGCCAGAAGATCTTCTGAAGCCGGTAACCTCTGAATCACACGGCGGGCAGGTGCTCATGCTGCCTGGTGGGGTTCAGACCAGCCTGGAAACCTCGTATCAGAAAAAAGGCATCCTCTTCTCCGATTTGAGGACTGCTGAAGAACGCTATCCGGAAATCCTTGAAAAAGTGCTTGGAAAACTGGTCAGGTCGGGCGAGAGCAAATTTGCAGCGCTGGCCGGCGCCCTGGCGCAGAACGGCGTACTGTTATATGTGCCGCCGGGGGTGAAAGTGGAGCAGCCTTTGCACAGCCTGCTGTGGGGACCCGGTGCCAACCTGGCTTATCTCTCACACGTGCTGGTATACCTGGATGAAGGCGCTTCTGTCACCTACGTGCACGAATCGGCATCTCCGACCGAAACAGGCGGTCAGAGCCTTCACGCCGGGATCGTCGAGATGTTTGTCGGCCCGGAGGCCAACCTGCGCTTCGTCGAGTTGCAGTCCTGGGGTGAACACGTGTGGAACTTCACGCACGAGCGCGTTAATGTGGATCGCAACGGCAATCTGGACTGGATCTTTGGCGCCATCGGCAGCCATCTCACCAAGAATTTCTCCGAGCTGAACCTGATCGGCCAGGGCAGCACAGGTAAAATGTCGGGGTTCTATTTTACCAACCACGATCAGCACCTGGACCACGATACCCAGCAGAACCACCTGGCCATGCACACCACCAGCGACCTGCTATTTAAAGGAGCGCTGTTGGATGAAAGCCGTTCGGTCTGGCAGGGCATGATTTACGTCGCCCCCGGCGCTGACAAGACGGATGGCTACCAGGCCAACCGTAACCTGGTACTCAGCCCCAAGGCTCGCGCCGATTCAATCCCGGGGTTAGAGATCCTGGCCAATGATGTGCGCTGCACCCATGGCGCTACGGTGGGCAAGATCGATCCCGAGCAGGTCTTCTATCTTTTGAGCCGGGGCATCCCCGAACATGAAGCCGAGCGGCTGATTGTAGAAGGCTTTTTCGACCCAATTATGCAGCGCATTCCCTTCGAAGGTGTGCGCCAACGTTTTCAGGAGGCTATCCATAATAAAATGGAGTCTTTTGTCAGGGCAGCCATATAATGCAATCCTTTGTCTGCCTGGCTCAATGGATGTACCACCGTGAAAGGTCCCCAAATCCGGGAGTTCACCACGGGGATTACCAAAGAACCGTCTGCTTTGCTAACTTAATTTATTTCTGGTGTGATAGAATATAGGGCTAATATTTTGAAAAAACTGGTTAGGAGTTCGCATATGGCATCTGTTCCTTTCATGAAACCGCCGGAACCCGAATTTACCTTCGATGTGGGGGATATGGTCGAGGTATATTGCGATCACGAGAAAAATGGGGCGCGCATCCGGGGTTGGTTGAGAGGAATCGTCGTTCAGGTTGACCCCAAGATGGTAGCCGTTCAGTTTCGCACCAACGTTTATTTGACGGATGGGTGGATGGTGCCTGACCATATCTTATGGTACCCGACCAACTCACCTCACCTGCGCCAACCGCAGCGCCGGCCCTTCCGGCCGGACTTACCCCGGGCAGAATGAACGGTCAATTACCGGTGGAGTGAATATGCTGACACACACTCTCTCTCAATATCTGGACGTGGCACGCGTCCGGGAAGATTTTCCGATTCTGGAACGTGAGGTAAAGCCTGGGGTTCGCCTGGTTTACCTGGATTCTGCGGCGACATCCCAGAAACCGCTCAGTGTCATCCGGGCGATTGATGACGTGTACCTTCATTACAATGCCAACATCCACCGGGGTGTGCATACCCTGGCGGAAGAATCCACTGCTGCCTATGAATCCGCCCGCCAGCGCATCGCTGCCTTTATCGGCGCCGCCCGGCCGCGCGAGCTGGTCTTCACCCGTAACACCACCGAATCAATCAACCTGGTGGCATACGCCTGGGGCCTGGCCAATCTTAAGGCTGGCGATGTGGTCATCCTGACCGAAATGGAGCACCATTCGAACCTGGTCCCCTGGCAGATCATTTCCGGGCTGACCGGGGCGCGCCTTGAATTCATCCCAGTCACCGAAGAAGGTTTTCTCGACCTCGACGCCTACAAGAAACTGCTCGAGCTAAAGCCGAAGATGGTAGCATTTACCCACATGTCGAACGTGCTGGGTACGATCACACCCGCTAAGGAAATGATCGCCGCGGCGCATTCCGCCAGCGCTTTGACCTTGCTGGATGGCGCCCAATCCGTCCCTCATTTTGCCGTCAACGTGCAGGACCTGGGAGTCGACTTCCTGGCTTTTTCGGCGCACAAGATGTGCGGGCCAACCGGCATTGGCGCCCTGTATGGACGGGAAGCCTTGTTGGAAGCCATGCCTCCCTTCATGGGTGGTGGTGATATGATCCGCAAGGTTTTCCTGCGTTCGTTTACCCCCAACGAGCTGCCGCATAAGTTTGAAGCCGGCACTCCAGCGGTTGCGGAAGCAGTCGGCTTTGGCGCGGCCGTCGATTACCTGAATAAGATTGGCATGGCCCCCATCGCCGAGCATGAGCACGCTCTGACGGCCTATGCCCTGGAGCAATTGAAAGACATTCCCGGGATCCGTATCCTCGGTCCGGACGCAGATCACAAGGGCGGTGTGGTTTCGTTTTCCCTGGAAGGCATCCACCCGCATGACGCGGCCCAGGTGTTGGATGGGGATGGCATTGCCGTGCGCGCCGGGCATCATTGCGCCATGCCGCTGCACGAAAGATATCACCTGCCCGCTACCGCACGCGCCAGTTTTTATCTGTACACTACCCGGGAAGAGATTAACTTGTTGGTCAAGGGGATTAGCAAGGTTCAGAAGCTGTTTGCTTGATTTAGGGAATTTGCATGGACGATCTTTATCGCGAAGTCATCATCGAGCGTTACAAGAACCCGGCTTATAAAGGCACGCTGGAACCCAACGATATTTCCTTTGAAGACGAAAACCCGCTGTGCGGCGACCATATCCGCATCGATTTGAGGATGAACAATGGAGGCAAAGTGGCCGAAGCGGCTTTCAGTGGCCATGGCTGCGCCATCTCGCAGGCCTCGGCCGACCTGCTGCTCGAATCGATCATCGGAAAAACTCTGGACGAGGTCAAGGCATTGAGCCGGCAGGACATCCTGGATAACCTGGGCATCGAGCTTGGGCCGGTGCGCCTGAAATGCGCCCTTTTACCATTGAAAGTCTTGAAAGCAGGGGTGTATGGGCTGGGGCAGGCGACAGACAGCCTGGTGGAGGATGAATGACGGTCGAACAGAGTGGGGTGGATCTGTCCAGTTTCACGTTCTATGAAATTGCCAGGGTAAGCGAGCTCCAACCGGGGGAGAGGTTTTTCATCGAAGTAAACGGCGCTCAGATTGTAATCTTCAATATCGCCGGGCAGTTCTTCGCGGTCGGTGATGTATGCACGCACGACGACGGTCCG
>Ga0187886_1003135_pt1 | contig 12549 bp, 14 predicted proteins | sample June2016WEW_20_1_FD_133001 | JGI IMG/M metagenome (GOLD analysis project Ga0187886, IMG submission 133001) | Peatland microbial communities from SPRUCE experiment site at the Marcell Experimental Forest, Minnesota, USA - June2016WEW_20_150 | ecosystem: Environmental > Terrestrial > Soil >...
AATAGGCCGTTGAAATGGCGCAACTCGGGGGCCTCGATACGCTGGGGTTACGACCTTGGTGCCTGGGCGATACCCTGCGGAATTGATTGTGACCCTACGACTGATGCTTTTCATCCCTGCTGTTAGTATCTTTTTGTAAAGTGGATGTGTACTCTTCATGGAGGAACCATGGGTAAACTGTTCTTCGCGATCAACGTTAGCTTGGACGGTTTCGCCGACCACACCGTTGGAGTTGGCCCGGATGACGAATTGCACGGGTTCTTCAGTGATCTTCTAGATGAAACGGATGTTGTCCTTTTCGGTCGAGTTACTTATCAAATGATGGAAAGCTACTGGCCTCATGCCCATAAGGATCCAAAGGCTACAAAAGGAATGCTGGAGTTCGCGGATAAGTTCAACACAGTTCCAAAGGTCGTTTTTTCTCGAACCTTGCAAGAAGCAAATTGGAACAACACGAGATTGGTAAGAGAGAATATGATTGAGGAAGTTGTCAAGCTGAAGGGACAAACCGCAAGAAACATCTTATTGGGTGGTATAAGCATCAGTCAGGAGTTCATGAGGCTTGGGATAGTTGACGAGTTTTGGATTGTGCTGCACCCGGTGCTAATAGGCAGGGCAAACGGCTTTTCGACGGATTGAATAGTGGGGCCAATCTTAAGCTAATGGACTCGAAAACCTTCAGATTAGGTGTTGTTGCACTCCACTATCTGAGTCTTAAGAACTAGTGGTTTTTGGCCGGTACCGGAAACGACTCGACTCTGAGAACCTATTGAACATAACAAATCGTTGCAGTTGTCCGCCTGGAAGCAACCTGTTTAGGAGAAATGCAATCCGTCGAACCGTGGCATGATCGACTGATTCGGGGCGGCAACTGAACTCTATGTTATGGCGCTTGAGGGCTACTTGCGCGCGGCAGAGCGAGCCCTTCGGCCACAGATGAGCGCAGGCAACACGCTTCTAGGAGGAAACTAAGGTGGAAAGTTGGTGGCAACTGGGCGAAGGCAGTGGGCAGTGGTACACGGAATTCAAACCTTCGGAAGTCACATGTCCATTTTGTCTTGAACGGGGAAACTTCGGCATTGTAAGTCATTTCGAGAAGAAAAAGCCCAATGATGAAAAGAAGAAGCTCAATTTCGACACGTACAAGTGCGGAAACTGCTCAGGATTCGTGATGGTTCTGTGGTCGGCAGGTGATAGGCTCCACGACTTCAGAGTACTGCCGTGGCCACTCAAACTGTCGAAAGCGCCGGAGGAATTCCCCGCAGATGTGGGCCGGTATTGGATGCAAGCCCATCGCTCGCTTTCTGAAGAGAATTGGGACGCAGCGGCCGTGATGGCGCGAAGCTCACTCCAAATTGCTCTGCGCTCATTCAAGGCCGAAGGCAAGAATCTCAAGGAAGAAATCGACTCTGTCGCAGACAGTGGGCTCCTGCCGCCAATAATGAAGGACTGGAGCCACAATGTGAGAGAACTAGGGAATGATTCAGCGCACCCAGAGCCTGGCCAGGCTCCGACTGATCCGAATGATGCGAATGACATAGTTCAGTTTATGGACTACCTGCTTGAGTACCTCTACACTCTACCTACACGCATTTCCAAATATCAAAAGAGACGTGAGCCGAAGTAGCACGTGCCGCCTTAGGAGTCTCCGAAGATGGATCTGCCTTCTACGAGTCAAAGTTGCGCTAAAAGAGGTAGCGAAGGCGTTTTCGGAAGCGCCATAACAAATCGTTGGAGTTGTCGCCTTAGGTGGTCTGCTGGTTCGAATGGATGTCGTCGCTGTGGTTCGCTTCGCGCTGGTGATTCGGCGGCGCAACTCAACTCTATGTTATGGCTCTCAAAGAGGGCTCAGTTGGTCCACGTGATAGCGTCATACGTCAGTGAAAAAGGGGGAGATGCAGTGTACAAGGAAGCAGTTGTCATGTACACCGATATCCTTGGCTTCAAGGAATTGGTTAAGAGCAGCGACTCCAAAACAGTTTACAGAATTCTGAATTTATTCGCGATGCCTTTCAAAAGTGGAGTACTAGATAGCATAGCGCACGACACAAATCAGTATTTCACTTTGGATCAGCTGGACGAAAAGTACATAGCACTTACAAAACAAGACGATGATGAAGACGGGGTTGCGGCGCAAGTCAAGTTATTGGATGAAGCTGATGGAAAGCGCAGATGCTATATTTTTTGAGATCTTGTTCTTACAACTTTGGAGATATCGGAGAATGACGAAAAGCAGAAACTGGAGGGTTTTCTCGAAGAGGTGGATAGAATAATTGAAATACAGAACATTTTGGCAGATCGAAACATCTTGATTCGAGGTGCAGTCACCATTGACCAGATCTACAGCGGCAAGATGGTTGTCTTTGGTCCGGCCCTAATCAACGCGTACGAGACTGAGAACAAGATAGCCGTGTATCCGAGAATCTGCGTCGATCGTAAGATATTAGAGCGCATTTGGAAACTCGACAACGGTGAGTTGTCGATAAGGGCGCAATCGCGCATTACAGAAGATTTTGATGGTATCTTCTTCATCGACTATCTAAAGGATGCGCTAAGCTTTTGGTACGGCTTTTTCAAAGAACATGGGCCGGAGCGTATTCTGGACCAGGGGCTTGATGACTTCTTGATGAAGCACAAGGAACATGTACTGAACCATTTGAAGCTTGCGATGGGAAAGCCCTTTGAGAACAAACTGCACTGGCTTAGAAAGTACAACAACAAACTGATTCGCGATTATGGGCTACGACTAAAAGAGGGGAATCTTGACATGAACGCGTACCTAATACAGGACGACCGATAAGACGAGCCATAACAAATCGTTGCAGCAGTCGCCTAAGGCCCGTTGTTCGGCAGCGGCTTTAGCTCAAACGAACCGCGGCCTCGGGGCTGATTCGGCGGCGCTGCTGAACTCTATGTTATAGCGCGATAGATCTAGCCGGTGTGCAGATCGTTGCCAAAGGCGCTATCTTGAATACAACCGAATTGCCTCTCCAAGCACCGCTGAAATGGAGGAAAGATTTCTATGCCTGATAGAGATGTCCATACAATCAAAGAACTGATTTACTATCAATATGCAAAAGTCATGGCCAGAAGTGCTTTCGGTCCCGATGCAAAGAAAGAGAGCTACGGCTTCATCAAACAGAGCTTTCGTGACCTGAAGGAAGGGCGCAAGCAATGGTCAGAAATAACTCGAGAGGACAAGCAGTTCATTCAGACTGAGAAAAAGTGCCTCTATTGCGGATCGACTGACAATCTTCAATGGGAACACATAGTTCCTAAATCGATCAAGTTGAATGACCGTTGCCCTGTTTGTGAGAGGCTCCAAGGAATTCACAATCAAGTTTGGGCTTGTTCGAAATGCAATCTGGAAAAAGGAGATAAGGGCCTCTACTCCCACTTCCAAACGATATTCCCAGGTGACAGGAAGTACTACGACAGGATACCGGCACTGTTGGAAAAGAAGTACCTGAAAACCATCTATTTCTGTCACGAATGTGCCGGCACCCTTGACAATGGGGATCTGGACGGAGATGGGTCGATCACAGTGCTAGATATAGACAAGGTGCTGCACCTGCAATGTATTGGACAAGACGGAAAGACTTGAAAGGGAACCGAATCGAGCTGGTGCCGATCAAGAAACATCGCGCTATAACAAATCGCTGCAGTTGTCCCCTTAAAGGCCGCCCGGGTCATGGCATGAAACTCTGAATTCCATGCTGGGCAGTGTTGATGCGGCGGGGCAACTGAGCTCTATGTTATCCGCGGGCAGCATTGCCAAAGAAAGCCAATTGAAGGGTGAAGAACTTGGGGATGTGGGGGAAGAAACCCAAGAATGAATGATGTCGGGCTTACTGATCTTGTAAGATTCTGTAAGGAAGTGTTTCTGCCCTCAGCCCTCCATCGGATCTTGGCTCCAGGGGTGCGCCGCTGAGGCTCGAGAGGCTCTTGGTCGGGGACAGCGGTGCAATCACTGAAGATGCCCACGGATAACAAGTCGTTGCAGTTGACCCCTAAAGTTTAATCAGGAACGTGGATTCCGGCGTGAATTCGGTTGATGCTTGAATTATGTGGCGGGGCAACTGAACTCTATGTTATGTGGACCCAAGAAGTGAGCCTTGCCTTTCTGGCTGGCCGCAACATGCACCATTGTGCGACATCTTCCGCCGCAGCCGCCAAACACGGCTGAAGGCCGGTTACGGAGGACATGTGCGAATGAAGAGGTTGGCCCTGTTGATCATCGTGATTGCCGTTGCCGCTCTTTCGATGGCCGCAGAGTCTGGGTCCAGCTCGCTGCCTAAGTACTTGCACAACGTTAGTTCCGACGATGCACCCCAGTACGTAAAGCGGGTCGACACTACGATAAAGAGAACGCTAACAGCCGTGGTTTCTGCTTTTCCCTTGCCTCACATGGGAGGCGGTCACACTGTTGTCATCTCATTCGGACAATCAATAGGCGAAGACAATCAGGTCCACCTGGGACTGGATATCGGAACGCCAATTGGCACACCTGTGATGGCTGCCGGGAATGGAACGATCGTCCTTACCGGCTTCGATGAGGATGACGAGTTCGGCAACTACGTTGTCATTGACCACGGAAACTATGTTAAGACTATATACGGACATCTATCGAGTTTCGCGGGCTTGCATCGAGGCGCAACCGTAAGGACTGGAGGCGTGATCGGCTATTCTGGAATCACAGGTTGGGTCACTGATGAGGCGCTCCACTTTGAGATCGTCTACCGGGAAAGGTATGTAGACCCGGCGATCGTATTGGAGAGGCTCGGCGAGTTGAAGTGAATCGTGGATTGGAATTGCTGCGCGGTCGTGTCGGCCGGCGTCTGACAACCTGGGCCACATAACAAATCGTTGGAGTTGTCGCCTTAAGTGGTCTTCTATTTCGTACGGATGTCGTTGCTGTGGTTCGCTTCGCGCTGGTGATGCGGCGGCGCAACTCAACTCTATGTTAGATTGCTCGAAAAAGGGCGCGAATGCCCGTCCAGGGCGTGGGGATCGATAGGAAAGAACAACAATGGACGTATTGTGTCATTACACCAAGGAACAGTCCGCTAGATCCATCTTGGAGTCCTCCCAGCTTCGATTCGGCTTGCTTGCGAGGTCCAATGACCCCATCGAAATCAAGCAACTATGGTTGCATGCAGACGGGCTAGACTCGGAGACTGTCAAGGAAATCAACTTGACTATGAACGAATACCGGGACTGCATCTTACGCCTACTATGCTTTTCGGCCGGGACCGTTCCACCGGGAACTATCGACAATCCGGAAACTGTCATTTTTCTGCATCAACTAGGATCGCATCCGCCCTTCTATTTGCCGCGCACTTGGGCCCAGTATGGACAAAATCACGAGGGTGTTTGTTTAGTTTTCAGCAGAAAGAAACTGACAACCAGGTTCCAGAAGCTTGCGGCGGGCAAGTATGAGCTGCGAATTGAAGATATCAAGTATACGGACTTCGTAAAGAAGGATCATCTTGTTGATATCGGTGATCTATTGAGCATCAGCAAGGAGGACATGCTGAAGTACCGTGACAAAGGAATCGTCCACAAAATTCTTACGGAAAGCTACCGCAAGCTCTACATGGTAAAGGACAATGATTGGAAGGACGAGCGCGAGTGTCGAGCCCTCTTGTGGGAATCTGGACCGTGCGAACCGAACAAGGAGGTCCTGTTTGACATCGACAGTCTGCTGGTCGCAATGTTCGTTGGACTTAGGTTCGACCAGAAGAAGATGGCCTTCTACGAAGAGCAGGCAAGGGCTCGGAATATTCCTCTCTATTCTCTGAAAATGGACGAATTCATGATTGTCGCCGACCAAGTGATTTGACGCCCCAACTCGCAATCTAACAAATCGTTGCAGTTGTCGCCTAAGGCTGTCTCCTGGCGCGGAGGAACGCAGTCGCTGTGGTGGCTTCGCGCTGGTGATTCGGCGGCGCAACTGAACTCTATGTTAGGCGCAAGGAAATTTGTTTCAGGAGGCAAAAAATGAGCGGAACCAAGGAAGATGGCGGTACTACTGGCGTATTCGAACTGATAATCAGGAAGGTCCTTGAAAACATCGAAAGCCCTTTCGTTTGGGCACCATTGGGAGTATCTATCATATGCATTGTCGCCTATCCTATCGTAAAAGTGCAAGCGTTTATCTATATGGCGATAGCTTTCCTTGTCATCGCTTTCGGTGCCGACTGGATTGGTAGAGTTGCGAACCGGAAGACTAAGAATGAACCCAACCCAGACACCAGCGACTACAAGAAGGACCTGGTAGACTACTTCAATGCTGTCCAGCGAAAAGCTATTTCAATGATGGAAGCCGGGAAATACGACGCGGCGCGCGCGTTAAGCGCAAAAAACTTCGCGGCGATCGATAATGCAATGAAGCATTTCCCAGACGATCCAGCTTTCCTAACTGTACTCGGGTATACGGCCAAAGATATCTACCAGACATCTAAGGGAAAGGTGCCGCCTGCACAACGGAAAGCGATGCTTGCGAGAGCACATGTTGCGTTCAGTGACGCGTTAAAGGCAGATCCAAAGGATCCCGGCGCTCATAATGGTCTAGGAAACGCGCTTTTTTTCGAAGGTCTGTTTGACGATGCAATTGAGGAACATAAGCTTGCGATAAAGCTAAACAAGGGTAGCTATTCCTCTGCTGAGCATGATCTAGAAATAGTTGAAAAAGTGAAGAGAGGGGACTTGCCCTTTCAGCCTTGAAACGACGCTTGCGCCTAACAAATCGTTGGAGTTGTCGCCTAAGGCGGTCTACTGATTCGAAGTAATGTCGTCGCTTTGTTTCGCTTCGCGCTGGTGATTCGGCGGCGCAACTCAACTCTATGTTAGGCGTTGCATAGTTCGGGCTGGGTCCGGAGGAGGTTACCTGCATGTCATTTAACAGGAGACAACTTAGTGAAACCCTCGGCTACTACTTGCCGAATCGCTTCATTCTCACTCTGCGCAATGTGATTCTTCCACTAAAGCCCAATCAGAAAGAGGAGTTCTCCACATTCCTTCATGAGTATTGTCACCTCGTGCAGAACCTATTCACCATATCCGGGTGGACGAGCTTTGCCTATGAGACTCTGAAATATGAGGCACTCATAGACATAGTCCACAAGGTAAGGAAGTATGACGTCCCAGTCTATGAAACTCTGCCGGAGGGTCCGGATAAGAGCAAGATAGATCAAAGCAACAACTACTCCGACTATCTTTGCGACTCAGAAAACATATCCGAAGAAGCTAGGATCTTCACGACACCCAAGAGTCTCAGGCTGCGTTCCACCATAGTTCACGACTTTCCGATGGTGGCCGACAACGGTGGCATCCGGATCTCCAGCGAATTCCTGGTTGATGGCGTGGAGACTAACATCCGCCTCAGCTATTCCGTCCAAGTTGAATCCATGGCCAAGCTGCTTGAGGACCACTACGCGCTGGGTACGTCACAGAGTTCTACTTATCCTTATGACATCCTCGGCCTTCTTTTCCGAGACACACCCTTTGGCAAGCGAATTGATTTTCAGATCGTCATGATCTATCTGTCCCTTCAGTCCTTCTTTCCAGACATTCAGTTCCGTAACATCTACGAGGTGGTTACGAATAAGAAGCTCTATGAGCTCCGCACTTGCGACACTTTTGCCGAGGCGATTGTCGACTCACTCTCGTATCACTACAGGGAGGGAATCGAATCCGAGATTTCGCTGCTAGAACGGCTAATCGGGCGGATGTGCAGTTTGCTGTCCCTGTATCCACTTGCATCAGGTGGCGTCAACTGGCTCTCCAAAGCAAGTGCTGGCTTCTTCAAATCGATACGAACGGACCCGCTAAGGTTCGTCAGGCCCCTCCTACAAAGAAGGGGAACCTCGGACGTCTTCTCAGTCCTAGACAACAATTACTTCTTGACTAAGGACCAGAGTGGCAGATTGTCGACCGTAAAGCCCGGAAATGAAGAGGACCAATCGGGCATAATGTTTGTTTCGAACGTGTTCCACTTCATTGACTTTATGCTCTTCCACGATGAGGACACCCAAGAGTACCAGGAGCGAAAATGTCCGATGTTTGACTCGTGCAACCTTCAGGCGTTTAAGACTGAGAGGTGCAAGCGGGAACCGTATCATACCGGTGAGAACAAGGTGGACGATACTCTTTGCGAATATGGAGCAGTCGCTCACATGTTCTTTGTCCGTGAACTACCGGTCACCATTAGGAAGTAGTCGGCAACGCCTAACAAATCGTTGGAGCAGTCGCCTAGAAATCGCTTGGAACTGACACGCCCTCGCCGTAAGGAACCTCGATCTTTGGGCGTGGTCGGCGGCGCTGCTCAACTCTATGTTAGACGGGCCAGAATGTCGTGTGGTGTCGGAACTACCTCAAGAACTGGTAGATTCCTTCAAGGTGCTGAAGAACGTCATTTGCATCTTGTCCGGCCCGAGGAGACGGGCGTTTACATCTTTCCAAGGCGTTTCCGTCGGAGGATGGACTATCCTTGCGCCTTCAGCTTCTGCCGATTCAGTAGCCGAATGTACGTCGGGAAACTGAAAGGCGAATCGCACTGGGCCGGAAACCCGCTCTCCAACTTCAGCCTCGTCAATAAGCCTTGCCTGGGATTCGTCGATGATCTCGATGGTGGCTTTGGGAACAGAAAGAACGACGCAACGTCCTTTAGGCGTAGTCCAGTCCTGAGATTGCGCGAACCCGAGTACATTTGTGTAGAAAGCGACTGCCTTTTCGAAGTCATCGACAGTGAGGGACACCCTAAACTCTGTAGCTACATTCAAAGTTCACCTCCCGCAGAGACAAGCAAACATTTTGATCGAAATGGGGTCAAATTCCGCCAACTCAAAGGATATGCAGAGAAAGCGCGAAGGGCAAACTTGGCTGCGCATACAGATGAGAGGGTAGGGCACGTAGGCCGCCTGCCAATGCGTCTAGTTCCGGTCAAAATGTCCTTAGAATCAGTGAGACGCATTCCATTCGCTCAAAGTGGAAAGCTGTCCGTCTAACAAATCGTTGGAGTTGTCGCCTAAAGTGCGTCTTTGATTCGTGTTAGGGTCGATCGCTTTGGTACGCTTCACGTTGATAATTCGGCGGCGCAACTCAACTCTATGTTATGTTCAATCAAAGGTGTGCCAGAGGGTTCAGAAGCTATCGGCGCCCACCGGCTTGCTGAGCGTACCTGGCTGCACTTATCTGCTTCCCGCAAGGAGACAGGCCGCTTGCCACCATTGTGCTGTGACTAACAAGCATGTGTTTCGGTTGATCCGTTATGAGAGCTACCCATCTGGTAGCTTGAGCGTGCATCCAGTACAATCGGCGTAGATGCGAGGTACTGATTGCCTGTGGACAAGGCATTGCTGGTAACTTTGAATAGGACCGAACTAATCTCCAAAGACGACTGGTCGCTGATCTGGACGTGCGTCTCTCCTTTTGTCTTCAAGGTGCGCGGAAAAGATGACCTGATGAAGATGAACGTATATCATCAACTTTCTGACCATCAGAAGAGACTTTTCATTTTCACAGTCTACTACAATCATGCGCGCCAATCCGTTGATGACTTTATCTACTATGGCAAACTACTCTTGGAAAACAACTATTGGCGTGATTTGAAGACGGCTATGGAATTTTTTCACGACCATGAAATGGTGGCTTTGCTAAATCAGATAGAAATTGAGATGAAGAAGTCAGTCATTGCAGCAACTGCAGAATTGCCGAAAGACGAAGTCGCAGCGAGCACTATCAAAAACCTATTTAGGACCTTCCTACCCATTTCCGATAAGACACTGAAGTTGATCGGCGATGACATCCGAAGGAATCCAACGGAATATTTCAATTTAATAGACTAGGGCGTACGGTCCTAATTCTGGGCTATTACTCAGTGATACTATTAAGAGAAATTGAAAATAGATTGAACATAACAAATCGTTGCAGTTGACCCCTTAGGCTGTGCATCGAACCACCAGGTAGATTCGCACATCGGGGGGTGCATTGCTTCGGGCGGCGGGGCAACTGAACTCTATGTTATGTCCAAGGAATCTGGCGAAGTGGGCGACAGTAGGCTACGGTAGCGCATCCGGAGGCAGACGGTGTCTAGCACGCAAGTGTCTGGGATCCTTTTCGCAGACGTGGTTGGCTCATCGTCAGGCGGGGACGATCAGCAAATCGTCGAAGTGCAAAGCTACCTGCAGGAGTTCGTTGACAACCTCCCCGAAGACACCTGTCTATACAGGAACACCTGGGGAGACGGTGTTGTTCTTGCCTGCGCGGATCCGAACGACTCACTCGAGTATGCGCTGAAGTTGCGCGCATGGTTCAAGAATAAGAACTGGCGTCGCTTTGGTTTCAGTCAACCTCTCGAGGTTAGGATTGGCCTTCACGCAGAACGTGTCCATCTGGAACGGAAGGCTGGCAAGATATCCGGCGTCGCAGGCAAGCATATTGTGCTTGCTGCCAGGATAGAACCCATAGTCCCCCCTGGCAAGATTTACTGCACCGAAACTTTCTACCTCCTTGTCAAAGACGAGGTGCAAGGGTTCACCAAGTTTCGTGACCTTGGGAATCAACAACTCGCCAAGTCATTTGCTACCTCGCGCCTCTACGAGGTTCTTGACCAAAAAGAGGATGCGGTTCCTACGGCGCCCGTTGCAGGGCCTGCCTTCGGTGTAACGCTTCCTAAGGTGAGGAAAGATTTCACCGATTCGGAAAAGGATGCTTTCCTCGAGGCAGGCTATCAACATATTCGTGACTACTTCCTGAAAGCATCAAAGGTGCTCCAGGAATCGGACAAGGATTTGGAAGTCAAGACCAAACTGCCGTCTGACACCAAACTAACGGTGGAGGTCTTTGTTAAAGGAAAAAGCCGAGCGCGGTGTCAAATCTGGCTGAGCAGGGCCATGTACGGAAAGGGAATACACTACTCACAGACAATTTCGGAAGCTGATAATTCATACAATGAATCCCTCTCGGTGGACTCAGATGGCTACACCCTGAGCTTCAGAGGCACCGGTATGCTCACTTTCATGTCTTCTAAACCTCTGACTTCCCAGGAGGCCGCGGAGGTCTATTGGCAGGGCCTGATCAAACAGTTGCAGTAGTGATCGGAAAGTTGAAGGGGGGACTTGGATGAAAAAGATGGTGTACAGATGCCTCCGGTGCGACCACGTCTTTGAGGTGGAAAACGTCATGACTGCGGATGAAGCGCGAGATAGGCAACTTCAATTGTCCCAAATCCGCTGCCCTCGTTGCCAGTCTACCCAAGTCAAAGAACGATAGACGGGAAGCTGCGGCCCGGGCGCCTTGGACATAACAAGTCGCTGAAGCTGACCCCTTGAGTACGTCCTTGATTCGAGGGAAGGTCGCTTGCCGGGGTTCGCTTCGCGTTGGTGATTCGGCGGGGCAGCTTAGCTCTGTGTTATGCGCCCGTCTTGGGCGGAAGAATATTATCTTTGAACAGTAAGTGCTGGTCGGGCCTATTGCCAAAAGCTGCCAATTGAAGCACCAAGGCATTTTCGCGTAAAGTATGTATAGGCGATTTGCGAGAAGGTTTGAAACAAGGGACTTTCTGTATCGGAGGGATTTGTGAATGACACTCTAAAGGTGATTAGAAATCGGCGAAGTATTAGAGACTTCAAAAGTGAACAGCTCAAGCCCCAAGACGTTGAGTCAATCATTGAAGCCGGACTCTATGCGCCCAGTGCAAGCAATACGCAGAACTTGCATTACACGGTAATCCAGAATCAAGTTGTGGTGGAAAGCATTTCTAAATGGATTGTGGATGAAGTCGAGAAGACTGGAAATGATTATCACAAAGAGCTCGTAAAGCGAAGCGGTGGTATCATTTTCAGAAACGCTCCAACGGTAATAATCATGTCATCCGAAGGTAAGGATAGATTTGGAGTCGTAAATGCGGCTGCAGCGACTGAGAACATGCTTATCGCAGCAGAATCACTGGGAATTGGTTCTTGCTGGATAGGAATGATCGCATTGCTTGCGGGAAGCAAGAATATCGAGGAGTATGCAAAAAAGCTGATGCTGCCGGAGGGATACGTTTTGCAGTTTGGAATTACTTTGGGATACAAAGCATCGGCTAACCCTGAAGCGCCTGAAAGAAAGCAGAATCTCGTTTCATATATCAAGTAAAAACGAAGCAAGAGGCGCATAACAAATCGTTGCAGTTGTCCGCCTGGGTGCAGCCTGCTCAGGACGAATCCAGTCTGTCGAACCGGCGCGTGATCATCTGATTCGGGGCGGCAACTGAACTCTATGTTATGTGCCACTAGGCAAAGGCCTTCGTGATGGTATGATGCGCCCGACTCGCAGTCACTGTCCGCAACTTTTGGCAAACGGCCCAGTTTGCAGACACACAACGGCCTTCACCGCGGACAATTGGGAGATCAACCGTGTCGGTAATTGAAAAGGACATCGCCTTTGTTCTTGAAGTGGACAAGCTGAAGAACATCGTCCGCAAGAGCAGAAACACATCAAATGATAGGTACGAAAACGACGCTGAGCACTCGTGGCATGTCTGCATGATGGCGATGGCACTCC
>Ga0187886_1003136_pt1 | contig 12549 bp, 9 predicted proteins | sample June2016WEW_20_1_FD_133001 | JGI IMG/M metagenome (GOLD analysis project Ga0187886, IMG submission 133001) | Peatland microbial communities from SPRUCE experiment site at the Marcell Experimental Forest, Minnesota, USA - June2016WEW_20_150 | ecosystem: Environmental > Terrestrial > Soil >...
CCCCAGTGTTTTCTCCCGGAAACCAAACGCCTATCTGGGGCGACGGGCAGACTTGTGGTTTCTAGGCTGCAAACCGACAGCGCAGCGCTCAATAACTGTAAGCTACCCAATGCTGCAGAGAACACGAGCGAACACACCCGTAACAATGCCTCCGAATTTCGGATGTCGTCAGGCTCAACTTCCTCGAAGCGCCTCTTGGCCCTCATAGGCGGATTGCCATGCACATGAGGCCCGTTTCTTGTCAAAGCGGAAATGCCCCCGAAGTAGGGTTATACAGCAGTGTGGAACGATTTTTCTCCTGTGGGCACCGCGGGCGTTGCGACACATCAAAAAAAGCGCGCACCCAAACCCTTCAAATCATCGAACCCTCTCTCATCCGGTTTTCTGGGCGACCTTCAGCTCGAGCTGCGAAATCCCCTTGACAGCCTTGAGGCCGACGTTTTAGAATCACCCACCGAGAGCGAGCGCTCGTCTTAGTACGGTGCGCGGATGCAGCTATGCCCAAGCTTTTGGACGACACCGTCGCCAAGAACAGGCTCAAGATTGAACGCGCCGCATTGAAGCTCTTCACCCGGCAAGGATTTCACGGTACGACCGTCCGAGAAATCGCCCACCAGGCCGGCGTATCCATGGGCAAGCTCTACCTCTACTACCCGACCAAGGAAAAGATATTCATCGGTCTGGTCCAGCGCATGGAGCAGAAAATGGAAGCCCTCCGGCGGAGCAAAATTTTTCCCTTGATGCAATCCCCCGATCCGGAGTCGCTGAAGAAACTGGGGATGGCCGTCGGCCGCGTCGTCTCGGAGAATCTGGACTACTGGCGGCTTATGTACGTCGACGTGGTTGAGTTCCGTCATAAGCACTTCCTTCACAGCTATCGTGAAGTTGCCGGAGGTTTGCGCACCTATTCCACTGCTTTGTTTCAAAAGGCGCCGATTCCCTTTCCCAGCGACGTAAACCCCGGTTTTGCCTACGTCAGTTTGTACTTGCAGTTTGTTACCCATTTTCTGGTGGAGAAACTCTTCGGCGCCGAGCGCTATCTCGGCGTGAGTGACGAAGAAGCTGTCGATCAGTTTGTTCGTCTGTACACCCGCAGCCGGAGGGATCGAGCTTCGAAGTCGTAATTGCGACACAAGGAGGAAGTATGCGAATACTGGTAACGCTGCTGGCCGCCGCCATTCTCTGTTCCATGACGCCGATGACTCAAGCGCAAACGGCCACTACCGGGCAGATCGTGGGCGTGGTGACGGATCCCAGCGGGGCCGTCGTGGCCAGCGCAAATGTCGTCCTGACCAGCGACGCCGGCGTGCGGCGCCAAACCGAAACCGACGGCAACGGCCGTTACACGTTTCCCCTGCTCGACCCAGGCGCCTATGGGCTCGAAGTGACCCTCAGCGGATTCGCCTCGGTCAAACTGGAAGGTGTCAGCGTCAAGATCACCGAAAGCTCGGTCGTTGATGTTGCCCTCAAGGTGGCGAGTGCGCCGACCACGGTTTCGGTGACGGGCGAATCGCCGCTGGTGCAGACGGAAAGCTCCGCCCGCGGCACCGTCATCGACGAGACCCAGGTGCGCGACCTGCCTCTGCCGACGCGCAACTTCCAGCAATTACTGGCCCTGACTACGGGAACCTCGGGTTCCATCCAGAACTCCTCCGATCTGGGGCGCGGCGATGCTGCCGTATACGTCAACGGACAGCGCGCGCTTTCCAACAGTGTGGTCATCAATGGCGTCGATGCAAACTCCATCGGCACCGGATCGATGCCCAATCTCTCCGTCCCCTCCATCGACTCGCTGCAGGAATTCATCGTTCAAACTAGCATGTACGATGCTTCGCAAGGCCGCAACGCCGGCGGCATCGTGGCCGCCATCACCAAGTCCGGCACCAACCGGCTCCATGGCGATGTCTACGAGTTCCTGCGGAATACGGACTTGGATGCCAACAATTTCTTCCTGAATGGTGAGAATGGAGTGGTTACGCCGCGGCCCACCTACCAACGCAACCAGTTTGGCGGCACCTTGGGCGGTCCGGTAATAAAGGATCGTGCCTGGTTTTTTATCTCCTATCAGGGCACCCGCGAAACCAATGGCACCTCGCTGACCAACTCGCTCGCCACCGTATTTCTGCCCGCCTTTTTGGGATCGCAGCGCGATCCCGCATCTCTGGCTGCTTTTTCGATGTGTTATGCCCCGTTGCTATTTGGATACGTAGATCCTGTGGCTGCGGCAGCTCTGACGGCTAAACTCCCCAACGGGCAGTATATGATTCCTGCGATCCCCGGCGTCACCACCGCCGCCGGTTGCACACCCGGAGAAGGGGCGACGACCAAGCCCGTCCTGGAGACGATTCCCTCCAACTCGACTTACAAAGAAGACCAGTTCAATACCAATTTCGATGTCAAACTGAATAACTCGAACCGCTTCTTCGCCAAGTACTTCTTTGCCGCTAACCGCACCAATCAGGCGCTCTACGATCAGTTTGGCGACGGCAACGCGCTGCAGGCGCCCGGCTGGCCGACCGAGGAAGACGTTGACCAACGCCTGCTTTCGGTAGGGGTAACCTCAGTGATCTCCAGTCATTTGCTGAATGAAGTCAGGTTCGGCTGGAGCACAATTTACGGCCCCGGCAAACCATCTCAACCCATCAGTTCCTCGCAGTTAGGAATTTCATCGCCGTTAAGCAGCTTGTTCCCCGGTATGCCAACAATATTGTTCGCGAACTTGTTCACTCTGGGGCCGTCTCCGCTGGCCACCAACTACGCGGCGACCAACACCTACAGCGCCAGCGATATGATGACGTGGACAAGGGGCCGGCACACCTTCAAATTCGGTGGCGAATACAAGCGGCAGGCGCTGGACGCTCCCTATTTCGATGTATTCCCCAACGGCGAAATGGTCTTCTTTGGGGCTGCTCCCCTCCCCACTCCCAGCGTATTCGGAGATTTTCTAGCCGGGTTTAACTTTGTCTCCGTGATAGGCTCGGGCACGAATAGCCTTCACAATCGCGCCAATGACTTTTCGTCCTTCTTCCAGGACGATTGGAAGGTCAATTCCCGCCTTACGCTCAACCTGGGATTGCGCTATGACTACTTCGGTCCCACCACCGAGACCGACGGCCATTTTGTCGGCTTCGACCCGTCGAAGGCTACTACCACTCCTCTGCCTGCTGTACCTGGCTGTTTGGCTACTTGCGGGGTGGCCGTCACCGGCGGCTTCGTCCAAGCCGGCAATGGAAACCTGCCTGGATATCCCAAGGTCAGCGACGGCCTGGTGGATCCCAACTACAAAAACTTCGGGCCGAGGATCGGCTTCGCTTACCAGGCAACGGACAACGGTAAGGTTGTCGTGCGCGGTGGTTACGGCATTTTCTTCGACCGGCCCAACATGCGGCTATTTAACAGCCAACTGTTCAACATGCCTTACGAAATGCTGGCTACCGCGCTGGAAACTCCGTCCGAAAGTCCATTTGTGCAAGTTCCGCTGCCCAGCGCCTTCCCGCTGACCCCCAGCGGCAATCCCAGTTACTTCCCATTTGGGGGATATCCGGCCGTCCTGCCGTATACACCGTATGGTTCGACCACGCTCACGCCCACAGTAGTTCCGGCCACCGGGCTCTATCCCGACCTGCACGACTGGAGTATCCCGTACGTGCAAACTTTCAACCTCGGAGTGCAAACCAGCTTCGCCAATAACTGGATGCTGGATTTGGGCTATGTCGGTTCGGAAGGACGAAAGTTTCCGCGCTTGTTCTCATTCAACCAGGCGGCCACGCCAGCCTTCGGTGGATATTACCCAGCGGGTAGTCTGGGCGGACCTTTGTTCCCCGGCTTCGGCAATCTGCCAGCCCCCGGATTGGGTAGCCTACTGATGGAGAGTAACTCCAATTCCAATTACAACTCTCTCCAGGCGACCCTGAACAAGCGCTTCTCCCACGGCCTGCAAATGCTGCTCAGTTACACTTGGTCACACTCGATTGACGACTACTCCGGGAGCGACGTAAGTGACATCACGGTGACCCCGGGCGACCTCGTCAACCAACAGAGGAACTATGGCAACTCGGATTTCGATCGGCGGCAACGCTTTGTCGCGAGCTACTTATACAACCTTCCCGACGTCTACCGTGGCGGCTCGGCCTTCGGGAAAAAACTGCTTGACTCCTGGAGCTTGTCGGGAATCGTGACCCTGCAATCCGGCCTTCCGTTCTCCATCTACGGCGAGGATACGCTGTTTGCGGCAACCACAGGCGACCTGGCGCCTGGCCGAACAGTGGCGTCTGCGATCAAGGGCGGAAACGTGGCCGACCGCTTGAATGAATATTTCGACACGAGCGCTTTCGTGTCGCCCTCGGCCTTCGGTGACTTCGGACAGTTAGGAAGGAACATCATACGAGGACCGAAACAGATCAACACGGACCTCTCCATCATGAAGCTCATTCCAGTGACGGAAAGCCAACGGTTGGAGTTCCGGGCCGAGTTCTTCAACCTGTTCAACAACGTGAATTTCGCCAACCCTGTCAACATACAGTCCTCGTACAACTTTGGGCAGATCGCGACCACCACCACCGGGCCCAGAGTGGTCCAGTTTGCGCTGAAGTACACGTTTTAGGAGGCGCATGAAAGACACAGGTCTGCGCGGTAAGGTCGTCATTGTCACCGGCGCTGCGGCGGGGATCGGCCGCGCCACGGCCCGCCGGTTTGCCAGCGAAGGCTGCCGTGTGGCGGCATGGGATGTCAACGATTCCGCGCAGGAAGAGTTGCGGCGCGAACTCTCCTCGCTCGGAGGCGAGCCACTCTTCCGCAAAGTCAGCGTCTGTAATGCCGCCGATGTCGAGTCTGCCGTCGCCGAAGTTATCGGACGGTGGGGCGCGGTTGATGTGCTCGTCAATAACGCCGGCATTACGCGCGACTCGCAGTTCGTCAAGTGGAAGGACGGCGCAGTTGCCGGTACGATGACCGATGATGCGTTCGATTCGGTCCTCTCGGTCAACCTCAAAGGTGTCTTCCTTTGCTCGCGGGCTGTGGTGCCACACATGATCCGCAAAGGCTCGGGCGTGATCCTCAACGCCTCGTCCGTCGTGGGTCTGTATGGAAATTTCGGTCAGACAAATTACGCCGCCACCAAGGCGGGAGTCATCGCGTTTGCCCGGACGTGGTCGCGTGAACTGGCAAAATACAATATCCGCGTGAACGCCGTCGCTCCCGGCTTCATCGCGACCGAAATGGTGCAGAAGATGCCGGAAAAGGTCGTCCAGAACATGGTTTCGCACACGCCTCTGGGTCGCATGGGAACGCCTGAGGATGTTGCCGAGGCTTATGTTTGGTTGGCCTCGGATGCGGCATCGTTCATTACGGGTACCGTGCTCTCCGTCGATGGCGGACTAGTATTGGGGACGTGACTTACAGCAATTCAAAAAGGACTCATTCATGACACGTTACGCAACCATTGTCGCTACAGGGAGATACGTACCTGAGATAGAAGTGACCAATGACATGCTGCGCGAGCGGTTCAAACATATCCCGGATTTCGTGGACAAAATGGAGGCCAGCAGCGGTATCAAGACGCGCTGGCATGCCCCCGAAAACTGGGCTACCAGCGATGTCGCTTTGCCCGCAGCCAAGCTGGCACTGGAACGCGCCGGCAAGAAACCCGAGGATGTCGATCTGATCATCCTCGGCACCGATTCGCCGGACTACATAACTCCCGCTACCTCGGTCGTATTGCAGTATAAGCTGGGCGCAAAAAATGCCGGGACCTTTGATGTCGGTTGTGCCTGTGCTTCGTTTCCAACCGGTCTTTCCGCAGCTGCGGGAATCATCGCCGCCACCCCGGGGATCAAGACGGTGCTCGTCGTCGGCGTCTATCTCATGCACAAACTTACGTCGGCTGCCGATCCCATGATCTTTTTCTACGGTGATGGCGCGGGCGCGGCAGTGCTCGAACCGGCAGCTTCGCCGGGCTTCATCACTGCCACCTTTCGCGCCGACGGCTCCTATCACGACTACTGGGGAATCTATTCCGGTGGCACCTTCGAACCGGCGAGTGAGGACTCCGTTAAGGCGGGGCGCACCGCGTGCACGATCAAGAACCGCTATCCGCCGGAATTGAACGAGGAGACCTGGCCGATCATCGTGCAACGACTGGCAAAGGACGGCGGTTTCGATCTGCGCGACGTCGATTGCTTCATCTTTACCCAAGTGCGGAAACCCACGATTGAGCGCGTGATGGACCGTCTCGGTGTACCCGCGGAACGTGCGCATACCATCATGGAACAGTATGGCTACACTGGCTCCGCCTGCGTCGCCATGGCGCTTGACCACGCTATCGAGCAGGGCAAGGTGAAGTCCGGTAATTTGGTCGTGCTGGTCGGCTCCGGCGTCGGCTACAACCAAGCGGGCTGCGCGTTTCGTATGCCGTAGGCGGCTTTCCGACTTGACTTAACAACCCAGCCGGACGCGAGGAGTGGAGTGGGCCTGGCTATCAACATTGTGCTGCTGCTGGTTTTTGCCGCAGTTACTGCTCTGATTGTTTTCTCCATTCTTTTCTTTTTGCGACCCATCGCCACGACGGTCTGGTTCCGCAGGAACGCGCTTCGCCGAGCCGGCCTTCGCAAGACGAAGCTTACGACCACGGTGGGAGGACAGATCGTGTGGCATGGCGGCGCCGGGCCCTTGCTGGTGTTGCTTCATGGCGCAGGCGATCAAGCGGGAACATGGTACAAAGTGGTGCCCGAACTGAAGCGCCACTTTCAACTAGTGATCCCGGACCTTGCAGGCCATGGCGAGAGCGATCCGGTTGCGGGTGCGCTGAGTCTGGGAACGCTGCTCACGGCACTGGCCCAGGTGCTCGATGCAAAACCATGGCGAGACGCACCGATGATGTTCGCGGGTAATTCGCTCGGGGCCTGGATGGCGATGCTCTATGCCCAGAAATATCCGCAGCGGGTGACGCGGGTGATCCTCATCGATGGCGGCCCAATCAAGAACGTATCGGAAATTGGCATCATGCCCAAGGACCGCGAAGAGGCTCGGCGCGCGCTCGATGCCGTGCTGGATCCTTCCACGCCTCGCCGGCCGAATTTTGTCCTCGATGATCTGGTCCGCATCTCCAATACAGGTCCGATTTCGCGGCTGCTGGCCGCGGGCGAAGAAGCTATGTCGAAATACCTGCTCGATGACAAACTGGCAAATTTCCAGCTGCCGGTCGATCTCATCTGGGGTGCCTCCGATCGCCTCGTGCCGCTGGATTATGCGAAGAAGCTGCAATCGCAGCTTCCGCATTGCACGCTTACGGTCATTGAGCGTTGCGGCCATGGACCTCAGCTCGAGCGTCCCCGGGAATTGACGCAAGTCTTGCTGCAAATTCTGGCGTCAGATTCGTCCCGCGCGTCCGCCACTGCACAACCGGTTTCGAGACGCTCTGGGGAGAACTCGTGATCACCGGCGACATTCTCGGAGAGCGCGCCCGTCTTAGCCCCGACGCGGTCGCCTTGATCCACGTTCCCACGCGCCTGCAGTTCACTTATGCAGAACTCAATCGGCGGGCCTTGCAGTGCGCGCGGGTCTGGACCGATCGCTGCTCTCTCGTCCCGGGGGATCGCGTCTGCATCCTTTCCGAAAACCGGGTTGAATATGTCGATGCCTTTTGGGCAGCGGGTAAATCCGGCATCATCCTCGTCCCGCTCGGGACGCGCAGCACGGCTCACGAGCTGCACCAGACACTCACGGACTGCGGACCACGCTGCTTCATGTACTCCGCACGGTACCAGCAACTCGCGCAAGAGCTCAAACAACTCGTGGCCTTCGAGCACCTAATAAGTCTGGATGCGAAGGACAGTGTTCCGAACGCACTGAGTTATGCCAAAGCTATCGATCGGGTTCGTCCAGATCCGCTCTCCACCAGACTCCAGCCCGAGGATATTTTCTGCTTGCTCTATACCAGCGGCACCACCGGACGGCCGAAGGGCGTAATGATTCCTCACCGGCAGATCGCATGGAACGCCTACAACACGGTCGTCTCCTGGCAATTGCGGCAGAGTGACCGGGTTCAGGTTTATACGCCCATGTATCACGCCGGCGGCCTCACTGTATTCATGACCCCGCTGTTCGCCATCGGGGGCAGCATTGTTTTGCATGACGGCTTCGACGCCGCTGAAGTTTTGCGAGCGCTCCGAGACTATGAGTGCACCCTTCTTTTCGGCGTACCGACGATCTTCAAAATGCTCCTCGATTCGCCAGAATTTGCAGCGGCCGATTTCAGCCATCTGCGCTGGTGTGCCAGCGGAGGCGCTCCGCTCCCGTTACAACTTCTCCGTGCCTACCAGAAGCGCGGACTGGTTTTTCGTCAAGGCTACGGGCTGACCGAGGTTGGCGTGAACTGCTTTGCCATGAGCGACGAGGACTCCCTCCGCAAGTCTGGCTCTATTGGTAAGCCGATGATGTTCACGGAGGCGAAGCTCCTTGGGCTCCAGGACAGTGATCCCGCGGGCAATCCCGTCGCAACCAATGAGGTTGGCGAACTCTGCCTGCGCGGGCCACACGTGTGCCGAGGCTATTGGAACAATCCAGCCGCCACCGCCAAGGTGCTCGACGCCGACGGATGGTTCCACACCGGCGACCTGGCGCGCTGCGACGAAGATGGGTTCTTCTACATCGCAGGCCGCTCCAAAGACATGATCATCAGCGGCGGCGTCAACATCTATCCGGCGGAGATCGAGAAGGAATTACTCGACCATCCGGCCATTGCCGAGGTCTCCGTCATCGGGACGACCGACGAAAAGTGGGGCGAACTCCCAGTCGCCTTCGTTGCGCTGAAATCAGGCGCGAGCGCCAGCGACCTCGAACTCATCGAGTTTCTTCGTCCCAGAATCAATAAGATCAAACTGCCCCGACTAATCGTCTTTATAGAAGCATTGCCCCGCAACGCCTATGGTAAGGTCCTGAAACTCGAACTCCAGGATCGATTGCAGAGTGACCGACTACGGAATCTCAAGTCTGGCGTCGCCAGCGGAAGCGATACTGTCATGCCGGAACGGAAATCATCGTGAGAGGTGTTTTATGAAGCGAATTTACATCGCCGCCTACCATCAATCAAAGTTTGGAAAGCTCATGGCCATGTCGGTGCCGGAGATCATCCAGAACGCCGTCAACGGAGCCTGCAGCGAGATCAACGTCGAGCCCGCCGTGCTGGATGTGGGCTCGATCGGCGCCACCTGCAACATTTCCCTAAACGAGCAGGGTCTGCTCGCCGGACTGATGGCAATGCTGCCGGGTCTGGCCGGCAAGCCCATCGAGTCCGTGGAGAACGCTTGCGCCTCCGGAGGGCAGGCCGTACTCTCCGTCATCCAGAAACTCCTGCTGGGGTGGGGTGACGTCGGCATTGCTGTCGGCTATGAGAAGATGCGCGACGCCGAAGGCAAGATGGACGGCAAGCTCATCGGCAAGGCTCTGGGCTACTTTTCCCACCCCGACGAGCGCGAAGGCAAGGTGTTCATCTTTCCCCACCTGTTCGCCGAGATCATGGAGTGCTACCTGAAGGTGCATCGGGTGCGGGAGGAGGATTTGGCGCAGATCGCGGTCGCCGAGTACGCGAACGCCCGCCACAATCCCTACGCCCAGATGCGCAATGTGCAGATAACTCTGGACCAAGCGATGAAGATCGAAGGCATCAATCGTTACATCGCCGAGGGGTTGCCGCTGAAGACCTACGATTGCTCCCAGATCACCGATGGCTATGCCAGCCTCATCTTGGCTACCGACGAGGGGTTGCAGAAGCTGGGCGCGACCAAGGCCGACTGCGTCGAGATCGCCGGCTATGCTCAGGCTACCGATCCGCTGAAGAAAGCGGGACGCGATGTCCTGCGGCCCGAGGGCGCCTACCGAGCGATGAACAAGGCATATGACATGGCCGGGGTCAAGCCCGGGGATGTAAGCGTGGCCGAGGTCCACGATTGTTTCACAGTGATGGGAGCCATCGGCACAGAAGTGCTGGGGAAGGCCGCCGCCGGCCACGGCGCCCGCTACTGGTGCGAGGGCAAAGCAGGCGTGGACGGCGAGTGCGCCATCAATACCTCCGGCGGACTGATTGCCAAAGGCCATCCCATCGGCGCCACCGGGATCGCCATGCTGGGGTGGTGCGCGTGGCAACTCCGGGGCAGGGCTCCCGCCGGGCTGCAGGTGAAGAATCCGCGTGTGGCAGCGACGTTCAACATCGGGGGCCCCATCTGCGCCTCCGTTTGTGCGGTGCTGAGGCCCACGGCGTAAAAGCGGGGTGCGAGAAAAGGGACGATGCCCGAGGTAGCTGCCGACCGCATCGGCTATGTGTGCGTCCGAGACCGCAATGTCTACTGGGAGTACGGCGGCCGTGAGAACCCGGCCTCCAGGAATTCGGCCAGCTTCGCCGTCGCCTTGAACTGGGAATTGGATCTAGCTCTTTGAACGCCGAGGTGAACGCGTTGGAAAGACTCCAGATCGTCCGCGGCCTGAATTCCTCGCACTTTGGCTCGAAGTAGAGGTCATGCACGGTGCGAGCAAGGTGCTTCGGGACTTCAAGGTTATTGGAAGCATTTCGTGGATGCCTGGGTACAGGTACACTTGCGAAATGATGAAAAAGCTCCGATTCCTGGTGTCTCTTCACACCCGCGAGAACGATTTCCAAGTGGCACAAGCCCAGACCGCGGAAGAGACCGCGCACAAACTGGGGAGCGATGTGGAGATAGTGTTTGCCGATAACGACGCCGTGAATCAGAGCACGCAACTCCTAAAAGCAATCCAAAGCCGAGTTGAGTCCCGACCCGATGCTATTGTGGTAGAACCATTTGGAGGCACGGCTCTTCCGCAGGTAGCCCGGGCCGCCAGTGCTGCAGGAATCGGTTGGGCGGTCCTGAACCGGAGGCCGGATTACTTGTCGGATCTCCGCAAGGCAGCAACCGCACCTATGTTTGCTGTTAGTTCCAATCACTTCGAGATTGGACGCATTCAAGGAAGACAATTCGCAGCGTTGCTGCCCCGAGGCGGTTCTGTTTTGTACATTGAAGGACCTTCACAGAGTTCCTCGGCACAAGAACGCGAGTCCGGGATGCTGGAGACGAAACCGTCGAACATTGAAGTGAAGATGCTGAAGGCACACTGGACAGAGGAAAGTGCCTGGCGGGCGGTGCGTTCTTGGCTGAAAATGGCCACCTCACAAAGCGCGTCAATTAGCCTGGTCGGCGCGCAGGACGACTCGATGGCCCTGGGAGCTCGCAAAGCTTTTCAGGAGATTACCAACGAAGCCGAGCGGTCGCGATGGCTGAGTTTACCGTTTACCGGATGCGATGGTCAGCCGGCAACGGGCCAAGCCTGGGTACGCGAAAAATGGCTCACGGCGACGATCCACATTCCACCGCTTACGGGACAGGCGATGGAGATTCTCGCAAAAGCCAATCAAGACGGAACCCAACCGCCGGAACATGCCTTTACCAAGTCCTTCTCGATTCCTCCCTTCGAATCATTGGTTCCGCGAAACCCATAAGCATCTCCGCCGTGGAACCAGGGAGAAAGCAGCGAAGGACATTAAGCGAGCAATCGCGATCTAAATCCCACAACTTTAAGCGTACAACTCCACAGTTTCTGGATTGTCGGCCAACAGGAAGTTATCCAGAAACGATAGATCCCTATCGGGACTGCCGCGACAGCAGAAGTGTGCGGGGGTGCACTCATGTCGTGCTCGGGGCAGTTTCGATAGGGTCGTTTGAAGTGAGCCGCTAGCGTTTGCGGTGAGAGCTATGGGAATTCAATCGATTTCTGCCTGAAAAGCCTTGCCAGACGGGGGCTTTGGTCAAAAGGCTATTATTGATGCTCATCAATGTGGGAGTTCTCGTAACCAGCTGCATCATCCAACCTCCGCCACCATCCGTTCTTCAAGAGGAAGAGGGCCGTTCCGACGCTTCCGACGCTTGTGTCAAGACACGCGGCAGCGTCCGCCGCGCTAGCGGCTTAGTTCAAACGGTCTTCCGGGAAACCAGTGGATGATCTCCTCGAACCGGACTGGCTGATTTCAACGGCACGCTTCAAGGCTATAGACGCTATGCGCAGACGCGCGCGCTTCGATGGAGCACAGAGAGATCTTGTTGCCCATATGGAATCGCGCGCCAACGACGCTTCCGGCAAAGATGAAGATGAAGAGACGGGGGATGAGGAGATCGAGGACGATCGCCTCCGTCTGATCTTCACCTGCGGTCATCCTGCTCTGCCTGCGGAAGGGCAGGTTGCGCTCACTCTTCGCGAAATCTGCGGCCTGACAACGGAGGAGATTGCCCGGGCATTTCTGGTTACGCCGGCAACGCTCGCCCAACGCATCGTGCGCGCCAAGGCAAAGATTCGAGAGACACCGATTCCGTACGAGGTGCCGACGCCGCAGGAATTGCCAGAACGGCTGGCCGCGGTGCTTCGGGTCATCTATCTCGTCTTTAATGAGGGCTACTCTGCTGCGGCGGGAGCGGAAGTAACGCGGGCCGAGCTAACCGGCGAGGCGATTCGACTGGGCCGGTTGCTGACCGAACTCCGGCCAGAGCC
>Ga0187886_1003137_pt1 | contig 12548 bp, 11 predicted proteins | sample June2016WEW_20_1_FD_133001 | JGI IMG/M metagenome (GOLD analysis project Ga0187886, IMG submission 133001) | Peatland microbial communities from SPRUCE experiment site at the Marcell Experimental Forest, Minnesota, USA - June2016WEW_20_150 | ecosystem: Environmental > Terrestrial > Soil >...
GTTCCTGCTTCTGGACAGGCAAATTTTCTGGGCCGGCATTCTCTTCACGGCGCTGGTTATCGCCAGTCGCTTCCTCGAATACGAAACCGGCCTGGTTATAAAAGCAGTCATCTTTATCACCTGCGGCATCGCCATAATTCTGGCAGGTGTAGGGTTTGAGAATTATCTCAGGAAAAGGAGAATCGCAAATGAATAAGCGTTTTGTATGGTTCGTTGTTGCTGTCGTTGCGCAATTGTTCATCCTCGCTGCGGTTCCAGCGCAGAAAATTCATATTCGGACAACAGGTAAAACCGTGATTCTCAAGACAGCCCCCGTGGACCCGTGTTCCGTAATGAGCGGCTACTACGTCATACTCGGTTATGAAATATCGAACCCCAAAGTATCAAACGACTGGCAAAAATGGTCTCAAGGCACGCCGATTTGGGTCATACTGAAAGCCGACCCCAATGGTTTTTGGGATGCTGTTTCGGTCCACGATAAAAAACCGGCTGTTCCTGGCGACTGCGTCGTTATCAAGGGCAGGAAGAGTCGCTGGAGAATCGAATACGGCATCGAATCGTATTTCATTCCCGAAGACGCAAGAGAAAAAATTACACGGGATTTTCGCAATCATTCAAAAGAGGCAAAAATAGAGGCCAAAATTGACGCCTCCGGCCACGCGGCCATAATAAAACTCATCATACAGGACAGGGTTTATAATTACTAACGGCATAACAATGTAAGTTGTGTGTTTATAAGCACTTATACGCACGCCTTCGTTATTGCCTGTTAGAATCGCGGTAATTCGACTTTTTTTCCGATATATACGTTATGCAGCTTACCGCGTCACAAACAAAGCTATGCCCGTTTTGCGCCGAGACCATATTGGCCGCGGCGGTAAAATGCCGTTATTGCGGGGAATTTCTCAATACCGAAAGGGCAAAAGCGCTTATGTCGGGTAATAATAGCAGTCAGGAACCCGCATCGGAACAGCCGGCCTCCCCCAATGAGGTGCTTTTCAGCGGCTCACCGACGCTGTGGGTAATTACCGGCACATTTGTTAAATGCGGCGCGGTTTTAATAGCCGCCGGCCTGCTGATTTTCTTGCATATTGAGCGCATCGCCTGGCTGCACCTTTTGCAAAGCCAGCAGGCGGCGTTCGGCAAATATCGGATTTTAACGGGGGTGTTACTGGGGCTGGCGACTGTGTTATTCCTTTTTTACAAGGCCTGGCAGGTCAGGATGACGCATTACGAGATTTCAGCCGACAGAATTGAATTCGGCACAGGTATTTTTGACCGCAAGGTCGATAATCTCGATATGTTCCGAGTCATCGATATCAAGCTTCGCAGAAGCTTTTTGGATTGCATAGTCGGCGTCGGAACGGTTATGCTGACGACAACCGACAAAAGTCATCCCGAGTTTGTTTTTGAAAAGGTCGCAGACGCCCGCGGCCTTTACGACGCCGTCAAAAAAGCCAGCTTGTCCGCCGACCGCAGAACTAACGTCGTTCATATGGAATGATTTGAATTGCCGATTTCCGATTGCCAATTGAACACGTCTTGTAGTATGATTCCACTGTTATATTTAAGTCGAAAGGATTATTGATGGACCCGGGAATTTTCAAGGCGTATGACATAAGGGGCGTTTACCCCGACCAGATTAACGAGGAAGATGCGTGGAAAATCGGTTTCGCCGCCGCTCGTTTCCTGCCCGCACTTCTGCACGGTTTCGAACGGGGCCAAACCAACTCCAGAAAAATATGCGTCGACAAAGATATGCGGACCCATAGCGAGCCGTTGGCCAAAGCGCTTATCGAGGGCATTACCTCCGCCGGCATCGACGTTATCGACCTCGGTATGAACGATACGCCCTTTATATATTTCGCGATTAATCACTTAAGCGCCTGCGGCGGCGTCCAGGTTACCGCCTCACACAACCCCGCAAAATATAACGGCTTCAAGGTCTCAGGCCCCGGGGCAAAACCCGTCGGTGAAGACACCGGCCTCAAGGACATAAAACACATCGCAATGTCGCTTCTGCACACCAAAGGCAATGTTACCGGCTCAGTCGAAAAGGTTGACCTCGCCGACGAATACAAAAAACACGTCTTGAAATTTTTGCAGCCAAAGCTCAAAAAGCTCAAAATCGCCATCGACGCCTCGAATGGTATGGCGGGCAAAATGGTCCCCATTATTTTCTCAGGTCTGGGCCTCAAAATTATCGAGCTTAATTTCGAACACGACGGCTCTTTCAAACACGACCCCAACCCCCTTATCGAGGAAAACCTCGCGGAATTAAAGCAGGCGGTCATTTCCGAAAAATGTGACCTCGGCGTCTGCTTCGACGGCGACGCCGACCGCCTGATGATGGTCGATGAAACGGGACAAACTATCGGCTGCGACCTGCTCACCGCCCTTATGGCCGGCTACTTCCTGGAAAAAAATCCCAAATCCGCCATTGTTTACGACCTGCGCTCAAGCAGGGTCGTCGCCGAAGAGATTATCAAATACGGCGGCACGCCCCGCCGGGAGCGCGTAGGCCACGCCTTTATGAAAAAGGCGCTTCGCGATTCGCACGCCGTTTTCGGCGGCGAGCTGTCGGGCCATTTCTACTACCGCGATAATTACTGCGCCGACTCAGGAATGATTACATTTGTGCATATGCTCAATATCGTCAGCCAGTCCAGTTCCAAAGTCAGCGCCCTTATCAGGCCGTTACGCAGGTATTTTGCCAGCGGCGAGCTGAATTTTCAAATCGAGGACAAAAAAGGCCGGATGGATGAGCTTGCCAAAAGATACCGCGACGGGCAGGTTGACTGGCTCGATGGTGTAACCGTCGGCTACAAGGACTGGTGGTTCAACTGCCGGCCAAGCAATACCGAACCGTTACTGCGCCTCACCGTGGAAGCCAAAACCGAAAAACTGTTGGTCGAAAAACTTAAAGAAATTGAAGGCGTCCTCGGCGCCCCCATCCGCCACGAAAAAACTGCGCCGCCTCCGACGCAGCAGGAAGAGAAGAAAAACGTCAGGAAAAACACTAAGACTCGCAAATAAAAATATTTAGCCCCCGGTTTTACCGGGGGTTTTAGGATGGCAATAATTATGGAAGTCAACAGAAAAATATTTCAAACGCCTAAAGGCCCCGTCGAGGGCGTTCAAACAAAATGGACCGGCTTCAACATCTTAATCGTTACCGGCTCAAAAGGTTTCCTCGCCTGCCCCGCAATAGACGTCAACGCCTGCCAGCGATACGGCGCCGCCGCAGCCATTGTAGAAAGCTCACCCGAAAACCCCATCGGCACCCTCGACCGTTTCCCCAATCGCAAGGTTACGAAAATCAACGAAAAGGCCCGGGCGCTTGGCATCAGGGAAGGTATGCCCGTCGAGGACGCTTTTGCCTTAATCGCGTAGTATATTGACGTTTGAACGCTGAATAAAAAACGTCATAAAATGTCATTCCCGCGAAATTTATCCGCCTGTGGCGGAGCGGGAATCCGGTAGAATTGACAAAGGGGACATTTATGAAAACCGCAAATATTTTTGTTTTAATTGTTCTCGTCGTCCTTTTTTCAACCCCTGCTTTTGCCCAACTTGAAAAACCTCCCGAACCCCGGCTTATCGCCAAACCGAACCCCGCCCTGGCGGATATTAACAGTTTAATGATGGTTATAATTCCCTCGCCGCCCGAACCCAATACAGACGGCCTTGTCTGGTCTCAACTGATAGAAACAGTATCCGGCAAGCTCAATAAGGCCGGTATTAAAATAGCAGCCCCTGTTGCCGGCAGCCTTTTAGAGGTTCCCGAATTGCGTCTTAACATTGACCTGCTTGAGTTTGGTGATTCGCAGCAATATGTCTTTCGCGTTCAGACCTCGTTTGCCCGGAAGGTTTTATTGGGAGACGGTTCTGAAACTTGCATAAAAGCCGACGTATTTCAGACCAACCCGCTTATTCAGCTTGTTCCAATTCACGATATGCCCGAGGCGGTCGTCAACGCCGTTTCGCAACAGGCGGATACTTTCATTGCGGCGTGGTCTGTGGCCAAACAACTAAATAAACAAACTGACGTCAATAACGCCGGGCCGCAATCAGGAAAAGCAGCAGTTAAGAAGGATACGAAATCGGCAAAACAGCAGGATGCAGATACAAAATATGTCGCCTCGAAAAATGGCAAGGTTTTTCATAAAGCGAGTTGTCAGTTTGCAAAGAGAATCAAGCCGGAGAACCTTGTCAGTTACAATACCAGAGACGAGGCTGTAAAAGCCGGCAAAAATCCCTGCAAAACCTGTAATCCCTGACGTAAAGTTATGATTAATCACACCCGGACATTGACGTGGTTTAAGAAAACCGGTTACGCTGCTGTTTACGGCCTGGGTCACTTGCTTTGGCCCGGCGTGTGCGTCAACTGCAATTCGAATATCGCCGAAACCGCAAGCGCGTTATGTGCCGATTGCTGGAATGAGCTTGCCTCGGTATGCACGCCCGATTACTGCCGTCGGTGCGGCCGGGACATAAGCAAATACGGGATTTATGATGATGCCTGCCCGAATTGCCGAAGCGAGGAAATTCACTTTGACGCTATCGCACGAGCCGGCATTTATGACGAGGCGCTTCGAAGCGTTATCCTCGCCTTCAAGTATGGCAAAACCGAGCTGGACCTGGTGCTCGCCGGCCTTATCAATTCAGCCCTGCAGGTAAGCTCCTTTTCCGGCGATATCGACCTGTTTGTCCCCGTCCCGCTCCATTGGCGAAGGCGTCTTACCCGCGGCTACAACCAGTCGCATATATTGGCCACAAAATTGATTCATCCCGCTAAAATCAATACTGACCTCGTGCGTATTCGCTACACAAAACCGCAGCCCGGTATGCTCACTCCCGCCGCCCGCGCCAAAAACGTGGCCGGCGCATTTGCCGTCCGCTATAAACACCCCTTCGCCGGCCGCAGGATTTGTCTTGTCGATGATGTCAAAACAACCGGCGCCACTCTCAACGAATGCGCCAACACCTTAAAGCAAGCCGGTGCATCTAAAGTTTTTGCTCTTGTTCTCGCCGTCGCGGGTCAAAACGTTTAGTAGTGAATAGTAGTTAGAATTTAACTGAACGCTGAACGCTATACGCTGCTTTTCTGACAATAGTCGATGAGGCGTGCGATTTCGCTGCGGAGGTCTTTGCGGTGGACAATCATATCTATAAAGCCGTGCTCTAACATAAATTCCGCGGTCTGGAAACCCTCGGGCAGTTCGATTTTAATCGTCTCGGCTATTGTCCGCGGGCCGGCAAAACCGATGAGCGCCTTCGGCTCCGCAATCAGGCAGTCGCCTAACATAGCAAAGCTGGCCGTAACGCCACCCGTTGTCGGGTCTGTCAGGACCGCGATATAAAAGCCGCCCTCCTTGTCGAATTTCGCCAGTGCGGCGCTTGTCTTGGCCATTTGGCCTAATGATACCACTCCCTCGTGCATCCTCGCCCCGCCCGATGAGCATACGGCTACCAAAGGCAGCTTTTCCTCGATGGCCTTATCGACCGCCGCACAGAATTTCTCGCCTACCACGTAGCCCATCGAGCCCATCAGGAAATTCGGCTCCATTACCGCTAACATCACGGGCCTTCCTTTTATAAAGGCCTTGCCGATTCGCATCGCCTCTTTTACGCCGCTTTTCAGCTCGTCGGCCTTGAGCCGCTGCCGATAGCTCGTGCCGCGGAAGTTAAAATTCAGCGGGTCGTTGCTGGATAGCTCCGCCAGTATTTCCTCGAACGTGCCCTCGTCGGCCAAATAGCCGATTCGCGTGGCCGCATCGACGCGGAAATGGTGGTCGCACTGCGGGCAAACGTTGAGATTCTTCACCACCTCGCTTTTATATAGCATATGCTCGCAGGCAGGACACCGCGTCCAGAGTCCGTCGGGCATTTCTTTCCGCTTGCGAAGCGAAAAACCATTCCATTTTGATTTCGTCTCTTTGGCCATAGTCGCCATTTTGCTTCAATCCTCAGAATAAAAGGATTCTACCAAAAAGGGAATTGTTTTTCCAGTGGCAAATTGCCTGACTCATCCCCAGTTTTGGAACGGGCACAAATAAGAAGGTCGGCTCTTTGACGATAAGAGTTGTAGAAACAAGAAGTTAGGAACTTCACAACTCTATCGAAAGGAGTCGACCATGAAACGCCAGCAGGCAATCGAGTTTATTTTGTCAGTATGCTCATACCTTCGGCTTTCGCAAGCAAAAACCTTGAGCCAACTGGTTGCAGCAACAGCCACGATAGTCAGGGGGCCTGTATTGCCGTGAGCGTTTTCGCCCCGGCCGGTGGTGTTCGAATAATCGTCGCAATGAATGCAGCCTTTTTACTATAGGAAGAACCATGCTTAACACTGTCTTGCCTGGTTTATATTACTTATTGAGGAAATTAAGAAATGAGACACTACTCCCAAACTGGGGATGGGTCAGGGAAAAGCTTCGATGACGTCGAAAAAAGCGAAGACTTTGACAAAAACTATGATATGATAGTAAACGTGGTGACGTTTTGAACATCGCGATAAAAAGTTGCCGAGTTTTAATAACGAAAGTCATGCTGTGGAGAAATGCAATTGGCACGTAAATTATGCTTCAAATCGGTCGATGGAGCGGTAATTAGCGTAATATTTTTTCTTCTGTATTTTTTGTATTTGTGGTAGGTGGTTGACCTGCGGATTATTTCCCACAACGCAGGAAACGTTTTGGATTATCCGGTTTTTTACACCGGTACGGAGTTTTTCAGCAGGTTTATATCCTATCCGGGAGGGCTGGTTGCGTATACAAGCGCATTTTTGGCGCAGTTTTCATCAATAGGATGGGCCGGCGCTCTGATTGCAATATTAATTGCATTTTTCTGTGCCTTTTGGTATTCATTTACTTATATTCTGGGTTTATCGGGACTACTATACGATTGCTAATACAAAAATAAGATTCTGCTAAGGGTATGGGGAAAAATATGCAGGGAATCTGAATGCAGCTGCTAACGAAAAACCTGTTTGGTCAAAAACGCCATTGGCCCGTGATTTCCGTGCTGTTTTTCGTCGCATCTTACCTTTTCTTAACCCTGTCGGTCAGAGCCGAACTTATTTACTATTATTGCGAGGTGTGCCGCAAGACCCCGATTTTCAAAACCGGCAGCATTTTTTTACGGGATTGCCTCAGTTACCCAGGCGGATTTAGCCAATATCTCTCTGCATTTTTCACACAGATGTGTTATTTTCCCCGGCTGGGTTCTTTATTCATTATCCTGATTGCCTGGGGACTTTACCGCCTTTCAGCAGCACTGCTCGATATTTCAGCGGATAGTATCTGTCGCGTTATTTGTTTTGTACCGGCGATTCTGATATTGATGATATGCGGCCGGTACGAAAACCCGTTAAGCTTCAGCGTGGCTCTTTTGATTGTTATGCTTATTTCAGTTCTGTATCAAAAGATTTCAGCTCGTATGGGTTGGCCGAGATGCGTATTATTTTTGATATTTTCCGTCACACTCTACTTTCTTGCCGGCGGTGCGGTTTTGATATTTTTGGTTTTGGCAGCGTTGTTTGAACTTTTTGAACGGCGCAAATTGGTTTTTTGCGTGACTTATCTTTTGCTTGGAACGGCCGTTTGCTGGTTTGTTGGCGCATTTCTTTTCAGAATGGATACAAGCGAATCATACCTGTCTTTTATTCCTCTTATGCAGATAATGCAAATCTTCCAGCAGGAAAATTTGGCGAAGTTCTTAAGTTTCGCCTTATTGGCCTTTATCCCTGTAGCTTTTCTGGTAATTAATATAATCCGGATGCTGCTCAAAAAAATGAGCGATTCTCGTTTACAAATGCCAGGCAGGGAGAAACCTTCAGGTATAGAAGAAAAAACAGACGATGTTCCCGGATGGGTCATCCAAGTGACACTAGTGGTTCTTATTGGCGTGCTGTGCATTCTGTTTTCTTATGATTTGAAGGTTAAAAGAACCCTCCAGGTGAATTATTTTACCAGCCGGCGAATGTGGCCCGAGGCGCTGACCATTGTTCGAAAGGGGTCATTGAAAAAATATTTTCCATATTGTAACAATGCCGTTAACCGAGCTTTGTTTCATACGGGCCGAATGGGCAATGAAATGTTCACATTTCTCCAAACACAAACCGATTCGGACTTGGTCTTTTGCAAGGTTCAGCAGGGTAATGTTAATTATATGGAGCGGTCTGATGTATGTCTGGACCTGGGGATGGTCAACGCAGCCGAGGAAGTTGCTTATGAATTCCTTGCGGACGATAATCCCTACATTCTTAAACAGCTTTCGTTGATAAATCTGGTTAAAGGCCAAATCGAATCGGCCAGGGTTTACCTTAACGCGCTTAGCCGATATCCGGCTTACGCAGGAGAGGCAACGGGTATGCTGCGGCGGCTTGAAAAAGACCCGCTGCTTGAGCAAGATGAGCGAGTACAATACCTGCGAAAAATTATGGAAAATAACGATATCACTTATATCACTTACGATGAGGAAAACTGGCTTAAAGAGCTTCTGCGCCGGAATAAAAATAATAAAATGGCCTTCGAATACCTGATGGCGCACTATCTTCTCAACTGCCAGCTCGATAAGTTTGTCGAAAACCTTCCGCGTCTCGACGATTTCGGCTATGAAAGTATTCCCCGCCATTATCAGGAGGCCATTTTGCTTTACGCGGGCACAACGCATAAGGAAGTTGATTTGGGTGCGCGCGTAATAGATGGTGATGTAGTGGACCAGTATAATAAAATGAATGAAATCGCAACTGATTCCAGTAGCAAAGATTTGAATGTCATGCGGCGGATATTGGAGCCGAATTTCAGTAAGACTTACTTTTTCTATTTTACATTTGGTTATTCGAAGTAAAAAAATGAAAAAACGCGAAATTTATTTGTTGGTCTTTTGCCTTGTTGGCTTAGCAGGCGCGATATTAGGATTTATATGGCCAAAAGCCCGGCCGCCTGGGGAATTTGTGACAGTTGACAAGGATATCGCAATTAAGCCGGATTATTCCGGTATAATTATCCCGCCGAATATTGCCCCTTTGAATTTTGTTGTTCTCGAACCCGGCCAGGATTATTTCGTTAAAATATATTCCGCCGGCGGCAAACCCATAAATATCAGCAGCAATAGCGGAAAAATCACAATTCCTTTGCGTGAATGGAAGGCCCTGCTGCAGGCAAACCGGGGCGAAAAACTGTTTTTCGAGCTTTATGTGAACAACGGGCAGTGGAAAAAATACAGTAGCATTGAAAATTATATCGCAAAAGAGAATATTGACAGCTTCATAGCATACCGCCGCATCGAGCCGGTATGCACTTATTGGGGGCCAATCGGAATTTATCAGCGCAATCTCGAAAATTACGACCAGTCCCTGATAATACACGGCAAAACGTTCGACGGTGATTGTGTTAACTGTCATAGTTTCACCGCAAACAATCCTGAGAATATGTCTGTCGGTGTTCGCAGCAAAAAATACGGCAGTTCCGCAATATGCATTCGCGGCGGCACTATTGAGAAAATTAATGCGATATTCGGCTACACTGCCTGGCATCCCAGCGGGCGTTTAGCCGCTTATTCATTTAACAAAGTAAGACAATTTTTCCATACCGCTGGAATGGAAATTCGCGATGTGGTTGACCTCGACAGCGAGATAGCTTATTATAATTCTGATACCAAAATAGCTAAAACTAACGCAGGAATTTGCGACAGCAATCGCCTTGAAACATACCCTTCATGGACGCCTGATGGAAAATATTTATATTTTTCCAGCGCTCCGATTTTATGGAAAAACCGCGACAAGGTCCCTCCGGAAAATTACGAAAAGGTAAAATATGATATCAGGCGAATTAGTTATGATATTGAAACCGACATGTGGGGCCAGCCTGAAACGGTATTGTCGGCAGACACAACCGGTTTAAGCATCCTGCAGCCCCGTATATCTCCGGACGGCCGTTTTCTTCTTTTATGTATGTGTCAATACGGCTGCTTCCCCATTTATCAGCCAAGCAGCGACCTCTATATGATGAACCTCGAAACGGGCGTTTATAAAAAGCTCGATATCAACAGCCAATATTCCGAATCGTGGCATAGCTGGTCAAGCAACAGCCGGTGGATTGCTTTCAGCAGTAAAAGAGCCGGGGGATTGTTTACGAGGACATACTTCAGCTATGTGGATGAGAAAGGTAACGCCTCTAAACCTTTTATAATGCCGCAAAAAGACCCGGAGTTTTACGATTCCTGCGTTGAGACATTCAGCTTACCTGAGCTGATTAAATCACCGGTTAAGGTCGATTATAAGGAACTTGGGCGTGTGGTTCGCTTTGACAAGGGTATTAACGTAGATGCGCCTGTAAAACTCGCTGCCCCTGCTACAGATACTAACGCTTCTTCCTCACCCTGGCAGCAGGGACATGAATAATAAATGGTGGAAAGATGTCAGCTTATTCCGAGATATATATTCGTAAAGTTCAAGTGTCGGCAGCGACAGAATTGTATATTTCCGCTGTGCCGAAACACCCTGCATATTATGGCAGTTGTCTGGAGGCGTTTAATACTCCGGAATTAGCAACTGGGCCGATTGCGATTACCGGCGAGCGCCTGTTGGGGATTGTTCGCGGTTGCGATGCTATTTCAGTAAAGTTGCCGATAACAACGGCCACTCCTAAAGCAGAGACAAAGCAGATCAAGGATGAAAAGCCATGGCATGAGTAGCATAATAGGTCCTATATTTAAGCCCCGCGTTGATTAATTTGGCACAAAGAGAAGAGATTAAAAGAAGGTGTCGGGATTTATAATAAGTATTACTCTTGTATAAATGATATGATAGGAAACCGATGATTAGGCATAGTAACAAATATTTGAGTATGGAAAGGAAATGATGTCTGTCAGAATAGACACACGCAAAGTGCGGGGTCCCTCAGCGACTGAGATATATATCACAGCCGAGGCGGAGTATTCTGCTGATTTGCCGGGTCGAATTGGAGAATTGTTTGCCGGCGTCGTTGATATATTAAAAAGAGAAAAAGCCGGTATCCTCGAGGAACGGATTTATACAGTTGAAGAAATCGTTGACGGGGTATTATCGGCGAGGCGGAAGGCGTATGGCCGGATAGATGACGGCGTAAGCCCAAGTATGTTGACGTGCGAGGAAAGCCGGCGTGGTGTGGTAGTCGGCGTGCAGGTTCATTCGATAGCCGGTTCGAATAAACCGGAGGTAATAAAGGTTGATAATCAACCGTGCGGACGGGTGGTAAAGTCGGAAGGGCTGGCTTACCTGACGCTTTCTGGAATATCGGGAGGCAGCGGCGAGCTGGATGAACAGGCGGATGCGATGTTAAAGAAGGCGGAATCGGCGCTGAAGCAGTTCGGCGGGGATTTTAAATGTGTGCCGAGGACCTGGATGTGGTTAGGCGATATTTTGTCGTGGTACGACCAGTTCAATAAGGTTCGCAACCGACTCTTTACAGAGCGCGGGCTGATTGGTGAAGGCAGCCGGCAATCAATGCCGGCAAGCACGGGTATCGGGCTTGGCCTGGGGAGCAGGTCAGGAATCGGGATGGACCTGACGGCAGTTGTCGGGGCAACAAATGATAAGATAGAGTTTTTAGGTGCAATCGGCCGGCAGCAGTGTGCGCTTAGTTATGGTTCTGCGTTTTCGCGGGCGTCCTGTGTGAAAAGTCCGGCGGGAAAGACCGTGTTTGTATCGGGGACTGCCTCGATAGATGAAAAGGGCGTATCTACTCACATCGGGGATGCGAAGGGACAAATCGAGGCGACGATTGAAAACGTCAGGGCGGTGCTGAAGGATATGAATTGCAGCGACAGCGATGTTGTCAGTGCGGCGGCATACTGCAAAACGCCGGAGGTGGAGGGGGTATTCGAGGAGTTTAAAGGGCGAATTGGTTGGCCGTTAGTGACAGCGGTTTGTGATATCTGCAGGGAGGAGCTTTTGTTCGAGGTGGAGGCGACGGCGGTAATAGGGGGATAAAAGCCGGCGTTTTAGCTAGGTAAATGTTCTGCCGGAAAAAATTCCCGGATTTGGGCGCTGATTTTAAGGATTTAGGCGCTATATCCGGTAAACAAGACACGTCTGAGGCGAAAAAATCACAAGAAAAGGTCAAAACTATAACAAAACGGTAACATTGCGCATTATAATAAACGGGAGAGTAAAGGCGCTCTTGACTTACTCTACGTTTGTAGAGTATAATGACTGAAATTACGTAAACTAAGGAAGCTTACAAATCAGACACGGTAAATAAACCACTATCAGGCACGGGAGGCCCGAAAATACTACCGGATTCCCGCACAGGCGAGAAATAATTTTGCTATGAGAGGAACGGGTGTGAAGAAAAAACGCAAGTGGATTATCATCACCGTTGTCGCGGTTTTAGCGCTGCTGGTGATTGGCGGGCTGAGAGCCAAGAGTCAAAGGAGCAGGGCCAAAGAGGAAGTGGTGCGAATCGAGGAGGTAAAACGGGGAGATTTGACCGAGCGAGTAAGCGCAACCGGCGAGATTGAGCCGAAAGAAATAGTGCAGATAAGCACGAGGGTGTCCGCCCGGA
>Ga0187886_1003138_pt1 | contig 12547 bp, 10 predicted proteins | sample June2016WEW_20_1_FD_133001 | JGI IMG/M metagenome (GOLD analysis project Ga0187886, IMG submission 133001) | Peatland microbial communities from SPRUCE experiment site at the Marcell Experimental Forest, Minnesota, USA - June2016WEW_20_150 | ecosystem: Environmental > Terrestrial > Soil >...
CCTTTCCTATTTGTTCAAGAATCTCGGCTCCGCCCTTGCCTAGTATGGGCTTTCCTCTGTCTTCTATCCAGATTTTGTAGGAGAACTTGTGTTCTTTTTGGGCAAGCATTCTGGTTTTCTATTGTTGCGATTTGTTTATAAGTCCTGCTTTGAGGAGACCTGACTCAAATCGGCGAGAATAACTTTTTCCAGCCGGCTCGCTCCGCTTAGGGGTGGAAAAATGGGGTTACGCAGTGTTGGAGGCGAACCAGTGTACTGATTATGTCTCACGCGTCTACCTTTCAGTTTTTGTCCTTGTCGGAGTTGGCGTTGCACCCTGAATGTCCAAACGAGCGAGTCGAATTAGACGTTTATTCGTGTTTGTTGAAGTAGGCGATGGCTATGGCTATGTCTTTCATGTTGACTATGCCGTCGTTGTTGATGTCTGCGTTGGGGTTCCAGGTGGGTGAACTCGGCTTAGTGTTGAACAGGCTTATTAGGTAAGCGATGTCTTTCATGTTCGTGATTCCGTCGTACATTCCGGAAGTCGTGCTTGAGACATCGCCTGGAACGCCTATGTGGAGTGGAACGTTGCTTGTGCAGTTGTTGTTTGTCGTGTTGGTTTCGCCTGGAACTGGAGATGTGTATGCGCTTAGCGTGTAGTTACCGTAGACGAAGCCAGTTGTATCCCAATTGAACAATATGGTCGTAGAGTTGCCGGCTGAAAGCGTTACGTTGTGTGTTCCAATGGTTGTTTGGTTTGAGTAGGCGATGGCGTTGAATGTCTCGTCGTATCCGCCCTGGTTTGCGGCTGTTGCAGTCACGTTGCACGGGTAGCCCTGTCCAATCACAGTCTTAAGCGGAACAACCGATGTCGTGGCCACATCATCGATGTAACGTATCTCCAGCTTGACGACCATCTTCACCCAGTATTGTGAAAAAGTGGCCAACCCTTCTGGTCCCACGATAGCGAGTCTTAGCGGGCCTTCCCCCGTAGGCAGATTTGTGTCGTTGAAGTAGTACGCAAGAATTGGGGTCAATGATTGGTAGTGTGGCACTGGATTGCCTGTTGTGTGGTCGTACGTTTGGAATGCGCCGTTGACCATATCGTAGCTGAACGTCCCTGTATAGTTGTCTGCCGCTGTAACTCGAAGAGAGTTGTTGCTGGTCATCCCGCCGACCAAATTCAAGAGAGTGTCAAGCGAAGGCCCAGTGTAATTTCCCATCTCCTTCACGATGCCAATTTGGTTTCTGAAGCCACCCACAGCCGTGACGGCTGGCAGGCTTCCAATGTCGCTCTCGTGAAGAACTACTTGAGTGCCGTTCAAGGCAACCACAGTCAGAGTCATCGGAGGCAAACCATCAGCTCGGGTCGCAGTCGACAAAGCGATAGTTTCGACCATCATCATTGATATCAGGCCAATCATTACCAACAAGCATTTTATGTAGGATCGATTGTGTTTGAAATCATCAACATCCATAGTTGCTCTCCTCCCTTTTCGTGGGTTTTCAGTTTCTTGCTAGGCTGAATCGTTATGCATTTAAAAACATTTCGCTGCGCACTTCTTGACGAGGCTATTTGAAGATATCAGTCCGACCACCGAATTTGCTCAAGGAGATTGAACATCTAGGAGACTTTGCCAAAAGTCACCTTCAGATCTTTATGCAGGAATGATCCATCAGAAAAAAGGGTGGGATTGTTCTTATTCGTGCTTGTTGAAGTTGAGTACCGCTATGACTATGTCCCGCATGTTTACTATGCCGTCGCCGTTCACGTCTGCGTTCGGATCCCATCCAGCTTTCCCTGGAAAAGTGTTGAATTTCAGTGTTAGATAGGCTACATCTTTCATGTCAGTTTTCCCATTATAGACTCCTAACACTTCGCTGGAAACGTCGCCAGGGACTCCTACGTGAACTGGGGTGTTGCATGTGCAATTGTTGTTTAAAATGTCCGTTTCTCCCGCAATTACGTCTGCAGAAATCTTCAGCGTGTAGTTTCCATAGGCGAAACCAGTAGTGTTCCATGTAAGCGTTAGGGATGTGGTGTTTCCTGGTGGAAGCGTTATCTTTTGCGTTCCGATGGGTGTATTGTTTGCGTATGCCGTGACGTTGAACGTCTCGTCGTATCCACCCTGGTTTGCGGCTGTTGCAGTCACGTTGCACGGGTAGCCCTGTCCAATCACAGTCTTCGATGGAACAGCTTGGCTTACAGCGATGTCTTCGGGGTAGCGTATTTCGAGCTTGATAATCTTTTTCACCCAGTAACTAGAGGCTGTGGCCAATCCTTCTGGTCCGATGATGGCGAGTTTCAAGGGTCCGTCACTTGAGGACACGTTTGCGTCGTTGAGGTTGTACGCAAGAATTGGGGTCAATGATTGGTAGTGTGGCACTGGATTGCCTGTTGTGGGGTCGTACGTTTGGAATGCGCCGTTGACCATATCGTAGGTGAGCATCTGTGTGTAGTTGTCTGCCGCTGTGACTTTGAGAATGGTGTCGTTTGTCATCCCGCTGACCAGACTCAAAAAAGCGTTAAGCGTTGGTCCGGTGTAGTTGCCCAAACCCTTCACTGAGCCCAGCTGGTTTCTGTAGCCGCCAACGGCTCTAAGGGCTGGTAGACTACTGATGTCTGTCTCGTTGATGGTTGTCTGTGTGCCATTTAGGGCAACAACGGTTAGATTCATTGGCTGCAGGTTGGGGTGTACCTCAAGTCTTACGATGTTGCTGACCCAAAGCGAGGACTGCGTTAACAAGCCTTCGGGGCCAACTATTGCAAGTCTCAATGGGCCGCCTGAGGTCAAGTTTGCGTCATTGTAATAGTAGGCTAGCATAGGGGTTAATGTCTGATTGTGCTGTACTGGTGCCCCCGTGACGTTGTCATAGGTCAGCAGTCCAGTCCCATTTAACGCTTCGTAATTCAAGGTTTTCGAATAGCCGTCTACCGCTATTACATTGATACTGTAGCCGTTGCCGTTTTCGCCCATCATGTTGAGGAACATTGTTAGAGGCACGCCCGTGTAGTTGCCTAGGTTACCTAGAGCGCCGTTCGATTTCACGAACCCGCCGTAGGCTCTGTAGGAGGGCAAGCTTCCGATGTCACTCTCGTTTAGAACTGTTTGAGTGCCATTCAAAGCAGCAACTGCCAAGGTCATGGGTGGGAGGTTGCCGTCAGCTTTCACCTGGGGTTTCAGGGCAACCGTTCCAACGATCATCATCGAAATCACAGCAATCATTGCAAACAATCGTCTACCATAGGATCTATTATGTTTCAAATCATTCATATTCAAATTCGTTCTTCTCCTTTCTCTCGTTATTGAAGCTAAGCGTAGGCTCACGCGATATGCACATAAAAACATTTCGGACGTCAAAAACCAAATGGAAGGCTCTTCTTATACGCGTTACTTTAACAAGCTCATCCAACCTGTGGCTGATGCTTGTTGAGAATCCTAACCGATTCAAACTTGAAGGAAAGCCACACTTCTGTACCCCTTTCAAGATTTAACTCTAGGAAAGAACCCTTGGCCACAGTTGCCTTAACTTTGAACCCTGTATCAACAGAAACTGAGACAATCGGACCCAGATCCACACAGTCTGCCACAACCCCTCGAAGCACATTTGCCTCAGAGGACGTAAAAGGCTTCGTATGCAATGAAACATCTTCAGGTCTTATCCCGACTGTGCACTCATCGTCTTCCACATCTCCAGCGGCTCTGATGACAAGGCCGGAGACATCAACGAACGATAGTCCCTCCTCGCTCTTAACCAGTCTGCCCTTGCAAATATTCTCATACCCCAGAAACCTTCCCACAAACTCGTCAGCCGGGCAGGAAAGAAGCGATTTCGTCGTGCCAACTTGCACAACCTGTCCACAATTCATCACCGCAACGCGTTGGGCGAGACTGAACGCCTCCATCTGATTGTGAGTAACATGCACCACTGTCACGTTCAAGTCACGATGAATCCTCTTCAATTCGTCCTTCACCACTCGACTGCTCTCATCATCAATCGACGTCAAGGGTTCGTCCAGCAAGACGACCTTTGGCTCAATCACCAAAACCCTTGCAAGAGCCACCTTCTGCCTTTCGCCTCCGCTAAGTGTCATAGGTGATTTTTCAGCCAAGCTCGTGAGTCCCATCAGCATTAACATTCGATCGACCGTTTTTCTCCGGTCACCCTCGGCCACGCCTCTCATTCTCAAACCGAACTCCACGTTCTGCCAAACTCTCATATGTGGGAAAAGCATGCAATTCTGAGGTACATATCCCAGACTCCGTTTCTCAGGAGGAAGAGAGGTAACGTCTTTGCTATCCAACAAAATCCTGCCCTTATCTGGCTTGTGGAATCCGATGATGGTTTCGAGCAGTAGCGTTTTCCCAGCTCCGTTAGGACCCAACAAGGCAAAGTATTCACCGTCAGCAACGTCTAGGCTGACGTCTCGCAGAGCGAAACCGTGCCAAGCCTTCGACAAGTGCTCAAGCTTGAGAACCAACTCATGTTTCACCTTCACATCAGTAAGCTGGCCTTGCAGGTTTCGATGTCGCAATCCTGAAAATGACAAGAATCACTATCGCAAGTAGAATCAAGAGGCCAGTGACGGCAAGTTCAACGCTCAACCCTCCAGTGCTCGAAAGGTTATACAAGAGGACCGGAGCCGTTAGCGGAAATTCGGCGAGAACAACAACAGCACCGAACTCGGCAACCGCCCTAGCCCAAGTGAGCAAACACCCAGTGAGAATACCCCTGAGGGCCAGCGGAAAAGTCACGTGTACAAAAACCTTGAAATTCGTAGCTCCCAAGCTTCTGGCAGTTCGCTCCATCGCAGGGTTAACCGCCGAAAAGGCTTCCTGAGCACTTCTAATCATGAATGGGCAACTGACAAACGCCATCGCAGCAACAATGCCGAAAATGGTGTCCTGGAATGTGATGCCAAAACTATTCAAGAACGACCCTATAGGATAAGCCCGACCGAGAACGACAAGCAAAGCTAATCCAGCAGCGTTGTGAGGGATGAGAATCGGCAAGTCTACCAATGAGTCCACAGCCTTCTTGCCTGGAAACTCGTACTTGCTCAACACGTACGCAAATGGAATCCCGAATACAAATATGAAAAGCGTTGCGAGCAAGGCACAATAGAAACTCATGAAAATGGCGTTCGTCACTACCGAGCTAGCCAACGCGTTTTGAAGGCCCCCTGTTGAATAAGTCAACGCCCCAAATATCGGTACAATGATGAACAACGCCATGACCAAGCCGAGAACTGACGATACGACAATGAACGGCGACTTTTGCTTCAGCCAAGCCATATCACTCAGACCCCCGATGAATCATTCAACAAAACTACACTTAAAAGATGCGCCTCAGCTAGTCTCCTGCGCAACTAGAGAACGCAATCCCAAGGGAATAGCCGCCAAATTGTCTGTAAAAGAGGGTTCGAAAACAGGCTGCCAGCACGACTGAAACACACCTTCCCCCTCTTGACTCAGTACAAACTTCACGAATTCAATAGCAACATCCTTGTGCGGTGCGTTCGCCGGTATCGTTAACCCAAAATAAATAGTCTCTCCCTCCCTATCCATATCCACGGTTGCAAACCGCTGTTGCTCAAACATGACCGACACGTGCTGATAATACTCCTCATATTGCTGACTGCCAAGATTAATCTCGTCTGGGAGCTCAACGTAACCCAAACCATACTGCCTAGCATTGCTCATGTAAAGAAAACAATAATCAATGCTGCCTGACTGCAAAAGAGGTATGAGTTCAACACTGCTTGCCCTCAAGACCACATTGTCTCCCTTGGGTAACTGCACCGCGGGCACTGTAATGTTGAAGTTCGAACCATCCGGCACAGAGCTTATCGGCGGATCAAAATTGTCAGTCACCAACTCATGGAAAATCGTGTTATCTCCATAGTATGTTTCAGCAAGCTGTATCGTCATCAGAGCCCTATAACCTAGCGCGTCAATCAGCGGGTTTGGAAAACCAAACTTGACATCAGGTCTCATCAGTATTGAATACCAATTTGTGGAGTTGATTTCGCTAGCATACTTGCTCTGATTCGTGTAGGCTAAAACGATGCTGTTGCCCGCAAAACGAACGTAGTAGTCAGCGTAACTTTGGTTCGTTCCCGACATGGTGATGTTGTACATCATTATCGGTATCAGTGAGTAATCAGCAACCATGAGCACATCAGCTTCGGCCCCCACCCCCCATGGTGGAGGGAGCACCTGCCTGATCACCTGGATGCTCCCGTGCCCTTCAAGCTCAACGTCAATGTTCGGGTAGGAACTCTCAAATGCTTTCTGAACCCTCTCCAGAGGATACAGCAGGCTATCGGCACACAGGACTTTCACCATGATTTTATCGTTGGGCATACTGAAATAGACTACAGAGTAAACAAGAGAACTAGCTAGTATAACAGTTATCAGTAGAAGAGCAGCGCTTGCTCTTTTCAACCCTGATTCAGCTTCCTGGAACTATCATCTGAATTTCCACAATGTTGCTCAGCATTTCATCACTTGAAAGCTCAGAACCAACGAGTCGCAGAGGCCAATAGGGCTCTGGAAGTGGAACTCCATTAAGCCTGTTGGCAACAATTATGCTATCGTTACGCATCACTGTGAAGCTGGAAAACGACTCTGAGTCACCTCGGCCTGTTATCGCTTCTACAGTGTAGCCTTGTTTAGCCAGAGTGTCATTGAACTCCATCCTGTTGACATCGCCCTTATCGTCGATCCACCCGATCAAATACCACAGGGGCATCCCAGTCCACACGTTGTTGTTGCTATCGGTCCAGTTCGCACTGTGACTCTCGGTCGGACAATTCAAACCTGACTCGAAAGCTCCTCGAGTCATGTTGTCGGGATACGGGCCAATCAGAACAAGCGTCCAGTCGGCGACAGCCGGTTCGATCTCCAGCTTCGTAACCCACTTTACCCAATAATGTCCATCAGTGAGCAGTCCTTGAGGTCCAACAATCGCGAGTCTCAAGGGGCCTTCATCTGAGGTGAGATTCATGCCATCCTGATAGTACGCAAGAATCATCGTCAACGGTTGATTGGTGGGCACCTCGTCCCCCGTCGCAGGACTGTAGGCGGTGTAGTTCTCTCCTTGAACTTGATTGTAAGTGTAAATCATCGAGTAGCCGTCACTAGCCGTCACGTTCAGACTGCAGTCGCTGTTAATGCCGCCAACCATGACCAGAAGTGTGGAAAGCTGCACTCCTGTGTAGTTGCCGATTCCCTGAAGCGACCCAGCGCTTGTCTTGAACCCGCCCTTCAACTCTAGCGAAGGCAAGTTTCCGATAGCTGTTTCGTTCAAAACAAGCTGTGTGCCGTTCAAACCCACGAGAGTCAAGTTCATAGGTAGCAGATGAACCGAAGGCGTGTTCTCCTTTAGCTTCCGGATAAGCGGTAGAGCCTGCCACAAAACAACGCCGACAATAATAATAGCGATAACTGTAATAGCCAGCAGGTGTTTTCTTCCAAACCTGCCTTTCTTTTCGGAAGTCAACTCGTTTCTCTCCTCGCTGTTTCTCCAGTGTCTTCGAAATCCGCCTCACAATAGACGACATGCATTTAAAAACATTTCGCGCTACAACGAGCAACTATTGCCTAAACAGGGGCACGGACCCGTAGCCTCTATTTCCCAACAATTCGCACACTCTAATGATGCAACTATGCCAATTTTCTCCTCTTGGAGGCAGCGCGTATGGTTACCACTGCCGCAAGCGTTGCAGTAATGAATACTGCCGTTATAATGATTGGTGAGAACTCCGGTACGCTTGTACTCAATATCTCTAGCTTCACTATGTACTTGACCCAAAGAGCGCTGTCAGTGACCAGCCCCTCTGGTCCGACAATGGCAAGCTTCAGAGGTCCATCCGTTATGTTTTCCCCGTTGAGATAGTAGGCCAGGATTGGGGTCAACGATTGGTTGTGCTGCGTTTCTTGACCAGTCACATTGTCATATGTGACGAAGTCGCCGTTGACCTGGGAATAGGTGAAATTTTGGAAGTAACCGTCCGATGCTGTGATCCGAAGGGTTTCGCCAGTGCTGACTCCTCCAACGAGATTGCAGAGCGTGACCACTGGCACTCCTGTGTAGTTGCCAAGGTTTGTGATGTTGCCTGTTTGCTTCTTGATTCCGCCATAACCGTTGTATGGAGCCAAGTCTGCGATGTCACTGTCGTTCAGGATGAGTTGGGTGCCGTTTTGGGCCACAAGTGTCAAGTTCAATGTTGGAATGTTGGGAGACAGGGTGGTAGCCTGCACTTGGGCAAGTGTATGGGGTTGGCGGGCAGTTTGAATGATTCCTGTCGCGAGGATGAGAAAAGCAGCGATGATCCATTTGGTCCTATTGGGATGTTTCATCATGCGGTTGACATCTCATCGTTGTTTTCGTGAACGACGTCTCTTGTGTTAAGCGACGTGCATTTAAAAACATTTCGCGCACGGATAGAAAAGCATCACTAACAAGAATACATGGTTGGATGGCTCCCCTTTCACAAGAAATTTAGGTTTCCCATAGGTGTTTGAGTGTAGATGGCAGAAAATCGAGAAGTAGCTTTACAGTGGAGGTTAGCACAGCGAGACGTGACATCCAGATTATTACTTTCAAGTCTGTGCCTCGATTTCTCGCTTCGTTGCTCACTCATCATAGTCTAGGGAGGAATCTTGGGTTATCCTTTCTGTGCGTTTCTCCAAAATCGGCGTACGTAAAAGCCGATGATTTCAGGATTTCCAACATTCGGCTCTTCTGTGGGGTCTTTCATTTGTAGTGTTCTGCCATTTCTTTGTTAAAGGGTAGCGTCAAGATTTCTTCGATAACCTGTTCGGCTTGTCTAAAAGACTTCGTTCTCGGATCATTCAAGAGCCATTCAATCAGCAAGTCTCTACTGCCTTCCAAGTAAGCTTCGAGAGCCCACTCCATTCTAAGCATCCTCGGGATGACTGCGTGTAGCATCAAACGTTTCGGGAGTTTTCCCACGCGTAATCTCTGAATTCCACTTTTGCTTACGAGGGCCGGAACTTCGACGACAGCATCGTCTGGTATGTCGCAGATGGCGCCCTTGTTTGGAACATTGACTTGAAACGTGCTTTTTCTGTCGTTCATTATGGCGTCAACGATAGGTACATGCTGTTCCCCGCTCTTCACAGGAGGAAATTCTCGGGTGACTGAGACGGAGGGATCTTCATAGGCCTTAAACATTCTGTTGCATTGTCTCCTTAAGTCCGCTTGGTATCGGGACCAGCCGATCTCTGAATCAAAACCGCCTAATGGACCATACCATCTTTTTTTCGTTTCAAGATCGGTGTGGTATTTCCAGCCGCCACTTCTGGCTGTGTCACCGATTGGAAATAGACCGAACCTTCTGTACATATCGACAGCAGCAGGGGACATGTCCGCGTCATAGTACTTGGGTTGCCATTTTTTCCAGAATTTGTGCGCCTTGGTTCTGATCCACTCATCCAACAGCGGATAAGCATCCTCGCCATCGTACTTGAATGAAGTCATCCAGATGCAATGGTTGAAACCGATTGATTCGACTTTTACCTTTTTCAAGTCAATTCCAAGAGTTTTCGCAACTTTCCTGTAGCCAAAATGTCCATGGCAAAGACCTATCACTTTCAGTTTGGTCTCCCTCGTCAAGAGAGAGCAGATTTCAAAGAGTGGGTTTGCTGTCTGAATCAACCATGCATCAGGACAAATATCCTCCATGTCTCTGGTGATGTCTAGAGACAACTTCAACTGATTGTATCCGCCGATAGTGGGATAATCCGAAACCATGTTGTGATCTACACTGTCTATGCCTCTATAGTACCCGTGTTTTTCTGCAACTCTGCGCTGTGTCTCGTAGTTGGGGTGCCCGCCAGCGAGTGCCGTGTTGAAAACAAAATCCGCGTTCTTCAATGCCTTTTTTCTGTCGATGGTTTTTTCAAATCTTAGCTTAGCTTTAACCTCTGTTGCGTATCTCTTCGCAAGGCCATGCACTACGTCGAGGCGTCTTCTATCAACATCCATGAAGGAAACCGTGCTCTTTTCGAGGCTTTTCGTCAAACAAAGATCCTTGACCAAGACAATTGACCATGCCATGCTCCCAGCACCTATGATGCTCACTTTAACCATCCAAGCCTCACCATTTCTACACATGTAGTTTGGTACGTAAATAACTCTGAGGGTTTCGCGGAAGAACTAAAGATTGACTCAGTTGACGCATGAGCTTGGAGACGACTGGCGAGTCGCAAGAAAAAACCCGGCCTCTTCAACATGCAGATGCGGGGCGGGATTTGAACCCCTAACGCCGTGGCGGTTTCTCTCGCAATGACTTTTTGAATGCACCGAATCATTCGCAAGCAAGTGTAAAGAATCTAAAGATGCTTCTTCTCACAGAATTCGCAGGAGTTCCGCAGTTGGTTTGACCTTCAAGAACACGTCTCTTGCAAGTCTTATTACCGCATCATGATTCTCTTTGGTGGTTCCTGTGCACGCATCCTCAACCAAGAGAACGTCGTACCCTATGTCTCCGCCGTAGATTGCAGTTGCGAGGACGCACTGATCGGTTAGGAATCCCGTTACGATGATGCTTTCGATATCCATGTTCCTTAGGACGAAGTCCAGATTGGTCCCCGTGAATGCTCCCCCGTTTGTCTTTGGGAAAACTAATTCTCCTTTGACCGGCTTCACTTCATCGAGGAACCTGCCTTTTTCCGCGTCCATTGGCAGAATGAAGTTGGCTTTTCTGTTTACCTTCGCCGTGTGCCTGGGATTGCTGGTCTGCGCCCCTAACTTAATATGCACTACATCGTAACCTTTCTTTCTGCAGGCCTGCAGTATCCTCCGTGCGTTTTTCACCGCTCTATTGACCCTTTGATCATATTCTCGCAACGCCTCTCTCACTTCTCTCTCAGGCAACCCTGCATCCAGTGCCTCTTGAAGCAGTGGTTTTGAACTCACAAGGTTTTGAAAGTCAACCAAAAGCAAGGCTGTCTTCCCCGGCTTCATTTCGAATTCAGGGAGCGGCTTTCCCAAGGCCTTAAAGACATCTTCCATACTCAATTTTCCCATTAAACAACCTCCAGCCTGATTCCTGGCTCTCTCACTAAACGACCATTGCAATTGTGTGCCGCACATATTTATAATTTAAAGGTCCAACCTGCCTAACGCGCGCCAAGCGGGTGACCATTCTGTTTATCACTTTTTGCACAGAACCCCTATCTGGAGTGGCCGGTCCCTTTCCTCTTTGAAGCGAAAAAGCCGGAGAGAATCAACGACCGCGCCATGCGGTAGTCACAGTTTGTGATTGCTTGTTGAGAGTCGGGTTTAAGAGAACGGTCAAGCTTGATTGAAAGAGGATGTGAGCAGAGTTGGAAACTAGCGCTGTCAAATCTGTAGCTTTGTGCAAGATCTACGACGGCAAGCGCGCGCTATAGTGTTATGAGTGAGGCTGAGGACCTTGGCGGACAGGAAGACAACGTTTTTGATCAGAGATTTTCGCAAGTCTGACCTGGACGATTTGCTGCGTCTTTTACCCGAGTGTTTTGTCGAGGAGTTCGAGGTTTCAGGTTTCGATCCAGTTCATACACGAGACATGGTCAACCGCGCGTTCGGAAGAACTGGCAGGCTCTTCCTTGGGCTGTTGCGGCTTTTTGGAAGAGAACCGATGAAGTTCTTGGTTGCAGAAGCTGACGGCAAAGTTGTTGGCACGACAATCATTGATGATAGGGGAAAAGCCGGCTCCATATCAGCAGTTATGGTACATCCAAGCCACAGAAGAGAAGGAATTGCCACGAGACTGATGGCAGGTGCTCTTGGCTACATCCGAGAAAGGAAAAAGGCCAGAGCTGTCTTGAGTGTAGCGTCAACGAATGCTCCTGCAATAGACATGTACGTCAAACTGGGGTTCAGGGCGTTTGAACATGCGGTGTATTTTGTGCGAGAAACAGATTGCCTGTGCGCACCGCAAGACACTGGTGGAGTCCAGATCAGACCTTTTCAGAAGGACGACTTGGACGCAGTCTACAGGCTGATAAGGGCCTCAGAAGACCCTGCTCGCTTGAGAATCTTTGACTTCGGTAAGAGAAACCTGAGAACGCCATTCCTGCAGCGCTTGTTCCGTTTCTCGACTGAGAAGAAGATAGTTGCGGTGTTCGGTGGTAGAATAGTCGGGTATGCCGAGGCATCGTATACCACGCCAAAAGAAGTGGGCAGGATCGGTTTCATCCACGTGAACCCTGAAGGTAAGTCGCTCGGTGTCGAGAAAATGCTTATTAACGCAGCAAGCAACGAAATTGAGAAAGCGGGAGTGAGAAGAATCCGCATAATTGTTCCCATAACAAGGCAAGAACTCACAGAAACGGTGAAGAGTCTGGGATTCAGAGAGACTCTTATGATAGATGGAATGGTGGCAGAGTTTCCATGATGATTGCGCTTCTGACCATGGTCGCCGTGCTTTTGTTCAGAGTGTCCCAAGCCCTCAGGAGAAGTGTGTAACTATGGGTGAGAGCAAGGAGCCCGACTTGCAGAGAATCCTTGACAAAGCCATTGCCCTCCATGCGTCGTACGCGGACGC
>Ga0187886_1003139_pt1 | contig 12545 bp, 9 predicted proteins | sample June2016WEW_20_1_FD_133001 | JGI IMG/M metagenome (GOLD analysis project Ga0187886, IMG submission 133001) | Peatland microbial communities from SPRUCE experiment site at the Marcell Experimental Forest, Minnesota, USA - June2016WEW_20_150 | ecosystem: Environmental > Terrestrial > Soil >...
GATCAGCCCCACCACCGCCGTCTGCGCGCCGAGCACGTTGGTCAGGAACAGCGGCAGGAGATAGACGATCATCTCCGACGAAATATCCGTGAAGAACGAGCCCAGGGATACCGCGATCAGGTTCCTCGGAATTCGGGGTTGCGGCTTGTCGGATGTGTGATTGTCCAATGCAGACCTCACTGAGGCGTTAATGAGAATCCAAATCCGCGCTAGTGTACTACATCCGAAAATTATTTTCCCGTCTATTCCCACGGGAATCATCGGTGAAAGGGCTCGGGGCGGAAGAGTGTATTAAAATGGCAGAACGAAAATGGGATCCGACCCAATTCCCTAGCCCCCTTTTACTGATGAAGAAGAACGCTGGCGGATTGCTTGCTTCTCGGTTTATCCGAACGTGATAAACAAGGCTGGACGGAGAAGGGGAATGGATGGGAGGTTGGGTCGGAGATCAGCATTTCATTCAACAGGAGCAATCATGAAACCCAAACGGATCGGGATTACCACCGGCGGCGGAGATGCCCCCGGGTTGAACGCAGTCATCCGGGCCGTGGTGAAAACGGCAGCCATCGAGTACGGCGCGGAGGTCATCGGGATCGAAGACGGATTCGACGGGCTATTGCGGACCGGCGGAGTGCACCTGCTTACTCCGGATGATGTACGCGGGATTCTGCCCCGAGGCGGAACCATCCTCGGGACGGCCAGCCGCGGCAATCCCTTCGCCCGCAAAGTCGTCCAACCAGACGGCACCACCCAGGTGGTAGACATGTCGGATGAAGTTCTGGCGGCCATTGTTGCGCTGGACCTGGACGCCATGATCGTCATCGGCGGCGACGGCACCCTGCGCATCGCGCTGGAACTGAAATACAAGGGCTGCCCGGTGGTAGGGGTCCCGAAGACGATCGACAACGACGTTGGTGGAACCGAAGTCACCTTCGGATTCGACACCGCGCTCAACACCGCCACCGAAGCGATCGACAAGCTGCATACCACGGCTGAATCCCACCACCGCGCAATGGTGGTGGAACTGATGGGACGCGACGCCGGATTCCTCGCGTTGCATGCCGGGGTGGCCGGCGGAGCGGATGTGATCCTGATCCCGGAACTTCCGTTCCTGTTCGAGAGTGTTTGCCGCAAGGTGTGCGAACGCGCCTCGCGCGGAAGCAAGTTCAGCATCCTCGCCGTGGCGGAAGGCGCGCATCCCAAAGGCGAAGACCCGATCTACTCCATCGCCGGCGACGAAGTGCGGGTGGCAAGGTTGGGCGGAATTGGAACGCTGGTCGGCCGGATCATCGGCGAACGCTGCCAGACGGAAACACGCGTCACGGTTCTCGGTCACGTCCAACGGGGAGGCGGTCCGACCCCCTTCGACCGTTGGCTGGCGACGCGCTACGGCGCCGCCGCGGTGCGCCTGGCTATGCGGGGAGGATTCGGACGAATGGTCGCCCTTCAATATTCCACCATCACCGATCTTCCCCTCGAGGAGGCGCTGGCCGTTCCCAAGCGCGTGGATCTTTCCAGCGACGGAATGCTTACGGCGCGCGGGTTGGGGATCTGCTTCGGCGATTAAACGTCAAAGGCCGTCCCGAAGGACGGCCTTTGCTGCGCTGCGGCATCTCACTCGCAAAAAAGGAGGGATGCCGCAGCGCGAGGACTACCGTAAATACTCATCTTGGGCATCACCTCCTCCTTTCTGTAGAATAGCACGGAAAGGGGGACGAACTCTTCTGCGATAAGTATCGCATATCGTCGAGTCGGTTGTCAAGAGAAGGCGATGGGATATCTCGAAAGCCTGCGCGGCTCGGTCGGCAGCGCATTGATTCCTTTGGCGTACAGCACCATTCTTGTGCGCGATGAAAACGGCCGGATGCTTTTCCAGCACCGGTCGGATTTCGGCGTATGGGGGTTGCCCGGAGGAATTCTTGAATTGGGGGAGAGCCCAGCGGATTGCGCCATACGCGAAGCGCGCGAAGAAACCGGCCTCTCGGTGCGTCCGCTCCGCCTGACGTCGGTCCTTTCCAGTCCGCGCCATAATATTCTCTACCCGAACGGCGATCGCGTCCAACAAATCACTTTCTATTTCGAATGTTCGATCGAGGGCGGATCGCTCCACACCGGCGGAGGAGAATCCTCCGCATTGGCGTTTTTTCCACCGGGCGATTTTCCCCCCACCCTTGCCTGGTACCGGCTGGCTTTGGAGAAACGAGACACGCTCGAACCGTTTTTCGATCCGCCAGAATTTTCATCCCCACAGCCCGGCTCCTCCGAATCCTCCACCTGGTCTGCACTCCGCGACCGGGTTGGATCCGCACCATTAATCCTGCCCGGCGCCACCGCATTGATCCGCGACCCGCCCGGCCGGGTTCTGCTGGTTCGCCGGATGGATTCCGGATTATGGTCGTTACCGGGCGGATTGCTGGAACTGGGAGAAAGCCTTGCTGGAACCGCGATGCGTGAAACAGAAGAAGAAACCGGCTTGCAGGTGGAACCGATCCGCATCCGCGGTGTATTCGGCGGGTACCGGGTGGTCTTCCCCGGCGGAGATGTGCTTTTCCCGATCGCCACTTGGTTCGAATGCGGTATCTGCTCGGGATCGCAGCGCCCGGACGGCGATGAAATTTCCCGGACGGAATTTTTCGAGAGGTCCAACCTCCCCGAGATGGTACCCGGCGTTAAGGAGCGACTCCTGACCGTGCTGGATTCACCGGATTCCACGGTTTTCCACTGAAACCGAACGCCGGCCTCCCGGGTGTACAATCAGGACGGTTGTCGCGATCCATGCAACACAAAAAGCCATGAAAAAATCCGTCGGATCGAAAGCAGCCAAACCCTCCCTTCGGCCGACTCGGCCCTTCCCCCATCCCGCCGCCCGTCAACACCGCACGCCTTCGCGGTCCGTTCCCCCGGTCATCCTATCGCCGCGATCCTTCCGAGAAATCACGCCGGAAAAATCGCCGGAAAAGATCCGGCTCCCCAAGGAAAAACCCCTGCATGTCCTGATCGTCGAGGATCAGGAAGATGACGCGCTGCTCATGGCCCGGGAATTGGAGCGCGGCGAATATTCCGTCCAATATCTCCGGGTGGACACTCGCGAGGCGATGGCCCGCGCGCTCGAGGCGCAACCCTGGGACGTGGTTCTGTCGGATCACTCCATGCCGAAATTCAACGCCCCGATGGCTTTAAACGAAATTAAAACGCACGGCCTGGATTTGCCGTTCATTCTCGTTTCGGGCAGCATCGGCGAGGATCAGGCAGTGGCGATCATGAAAGCAGGCGCGGGTGATTACCTGCGCAAGGACCAGCTTGGCCGGCTGCTGCCGGCGGTGGAACGCGAGATCCGCGAAGGAAGTATCCGCCGGGCGCGGGCGGACGCCGAGGAAGCACTGCGCAAGAGCGAGTCCCTCTACCGCACCCTGACCGACACCTCCCCCGACGCTGTGATCGTCACGGATCTCGAACTGCGCATCCGGGTAGCCAACCCGCGGGCGCAAAAACTGCTTGGCACAGGCGCGACGACGGATTGGATCGGAAAACGGTGGGTGGATTTCTTTACTCCGCTTCCGGCCCGCTTCCTGAACCAGACCCTGGAGACCCTCCGGCACGCCGGGCGGGTCGAGAAGGTGGAGATCGACCTGGCACGCGCCGACGACCTGGATATTACCGCTGAGCTTTCTGCGTCGCTCCTTCCCGGGAGCAGCAGTCCGGCGGACGCGATCCTGTTCGTGCTGCGCGACGTTACGGACCGCAAGGAGAATGAACGGCAGATCCGGCAGCAACTGGACAAGCTGGCCGCGCTGCGGACGATCGACGCCGCCATCACCGCCAGTCTGGATTTGCGGGTCACCCTCATGGTCATCCTCGACGAGCTCACCAGCCAGCTGCACGTCGACGCCGCCGACATCCTGCTGCTTAATTCTGTCTCGCAGACGCTGCGTTACAGCACCGGGCGTGGGTTCCGGTCCGGTCACCGGAAAGAAACCTACCTCCCGCTTAACCACGGGAACCCGGGGCGCGTCGCGCTGGAACGGCGGGTGCTTCTCCTACCGAATTGGAACCCGCAGCAGGATGATCCCTCGCGCCGTGAAGCAATGGCTGGAGAGGGTTTCATCACCTACATCGCCGCTCCCCTGGTTGCCAAGGGCCAGGTCAAAGGCGTGTTGGAAATATTTCACCGCGCGGCGCTCGAGCCCGACCCTGCGTGGCTTTCCTACCTCGAAACCGTGGCTGAACAGGCCGCGATTGCCATCGACAATGCAAAACTGTTCGAGGATCTTCAGCGCACCAACATCGAACTCACCCTGGCCTACGACGCCACCATCGAAGGGTGGTCCCGCGCGTTGGATCTCCGCGACCGGGAGACCGAGGGCCACACGCAGCGCGTCACCGAGAACACCCTGCGCCTTGCGCGCGCGATGGGGATGCCGGAGGCGGAGCTGGTCCACGCCCGCCGGGGATGCTTGTTGCACGACATCGGGAAGATGGCCATTCCCGACAGCATCCTGCTCAAGCCCGGCCCACTCCTCCAAGAAGAATTGTCTGTCATGCGCCAACATCCAACCTTCGCCTTCGAGTGGCTTTCCTCGATCGCTTTTCTCCGGCCAACACTCGACATCCCCTATTGCCACCACGAACGCTGGGACGGAAACGGCTATCCGCGCCGCCTCAAGGGCGAACAAATTCCCCTCCCGGCCAGGATTTTTGCAGTGGTGGATATTTGGGATGCCTTGCGATCGAACCGACCCTATCGGGAGGCGTGGCCGGACGCGCGGGTCAAGGATTATTTAACATCGCTCGATGGGGAATATTTCGATCCGCGGGTTTTACGGACATTCATGAATCTATACTATGCCCAATAGCCCATCTCTCCGGCCGGCGGAAACACGCCTTGGAGGCCGGTGGATGACCATATGGTCCAATTGAAAAAATCCTTGCTGCTGATTGAAGACGATCCGAACGATGTCGCCCTATTCCGCAGGGCGGCCCGCAAAGCGGATCTGACGGAGGAAATCCTTATCGCCGAGGACGGCGAAGCAGCCGTTCGATTCCTGGAAGCCCGCGCGAAACCCATCGCGGAACAGGCAACCGGACTTCCTTGGATCGTGCTGCTGGATCTCAAGATGCCGAGAAAATCCGGATTGGAGGTATTGCAGTGGCTGCGCGGGCAACCCCGGCTGCGCCACCTGCCGGTCATTATCTTCACTTCCTCGCGGGAGCGCTCCGATATCGCCCGGGCCTACGAACTGGGAGCCAACTCCTATCTGGTCAAACCGGTTTCGTTCGACCAGCTCAGGGAAATGATCCGCGTTCTGCATCAGTATTGGCTAGAGCTGAATGAAAGTCCGCAAGGGTATTAACCATTACGGGAATAGCAACCTCCCAGGATTTTCCCCGAACAACACATCCCGGCGGGCGAAAAGCCGGTTAGAAAGGTGCCCGGTTTGAATCCGTACCAAATCCTTCTGATTGACGATAATCCGATTGTGGACGACGAACTCTGATCTGCCTCAATTCTATGCAACCGGTTCCGATTTTCCTGATGTTCCTCGACGGCGTGGGATTAGGTAGCCCGGATCCGAAAATCAATCCGCTGGCCGCAGCGAACCTGCCGCACCTCACCGCTTTGCTGGAAGGCCGCCGGCTCTTGCTCGGTCTTGAGCCGTTCGACGGGGCGCACGCCTCCTTCCGTTCCGTCGACGCGACCTTGGGCGTGGAAGGCCTTCCGGAATCCGCCACCGGCCAATCCACCCTGCTGACCGGCGTGAACGTCCCGCGTAAAATCGGCACGCATTTTGGACCCAAACCCGATCCGCGCATCCGGGCGATCCTGCACGATAACAATCTCATCCGGCGGTTGGTCGAAACCGGATTCCGCTGCCGGTTGCTCAACGCCTACCCCGCTTCATATTTCGACGCCATCCGCAGCGGGCGGAGACTGCACTCCGCAATCCCGCTCGCCTTTGATCTGGCGGGGATCCCCCTGGCGACCGAGGAGGATTTAATCCGGGGGGATGCGATCTCGGCCGATTTCACCGGCCGTGGATGGCGTAACCGGCTGCGATACACCGATATACCCGTCCTCACCCCGAACCAGGCTGGAAGGCGAATGGCAGAGCTGGCTCTGCAGAACGATTTCACCGTTTTCGATTATTGGCCGACCGATTACGCCGGTCATTTCCAAGAGATGCGCGGCGCCGTGCGCTTGCTGGAGATGTTGGACCGCGTTTTGGGCGGCGTGGATGCGGCTATGACGGGGACGGATTTGACCGTCGTCATCACGTCCGATCATGGCAACATCGAGGATCTATCCGTGCGGGGACACACCCGGAATCCGGTTCCGACCATCATCCTGGGTCCGCCGGCTGTCAGAAAAATAATCGCTCGGCGGATGAAGGATTTAACCGGTTTTGCTCCGGCCGTTTTGGAGCTCTTCCATATCCCGGTGGCTTCTGGGGACCAGGAGGAAGTGGCCCATGCCGATTAATTTTCCTTCCTCATCGGCATGGTGAAGTTACTACTGTGAATTTAAATGAAGAGGGCGGATTAAATATATTCCCGGATGGAGTTCCAAGAAATGTCCGGATGGGGGCGATCACTCTTCTCGTTGAAGTTTTTCCAGCGCTTTTTGAGCGGCATCCTGGGCCGCAGCCTGCTTGCTGTTACCCGTTCCGATGCCGAAGGAGCGTCCGACCACCAGAACCTCGATCGTATACTGCCGGTCATGATCTGGACCGGTCATGTCAACCACCCGGTATCCGGGCGTCGCCCCGAACTTCGCCTGAGCTTTTTCCTGGAACAAGCTTTTGCAGTCGCTGCTGGCAAGCCGTTCGAAAACGCGATCGGCTTCCTGTTGAAAGAGAGGCCCGGCAAAGGCGTAGGCTTTCTCCATCCCCTGGTCCAGCGCGATCGCGCCCGTCAGCGCCTCGAATGTTCCGCAGAGTATCGTTGCCCGGTTTTCTCCGCCAGCGAGCCGTTCCCCCTTCCCGATGCGCAGGATTTGGTTCAGTCCGATCTGTTGTGCGAATGCCGCCAAGCTTTCGGTCCGGACCAACGCCGAACGCATCCGGGTCAAATCCCCTTCGGAGAGTTCCGGAAAATGCTGGTACAACCAATACGCGGCGAGATAATCCAGAACGGCGTCGCCGAGGAATTCCAGCCGCTCGTAATCCTCCCCTTCCTCCGCGCTCTCGTTGGCGAAGGAACTGTGGGTGAGGGCTCGGATGGCCAGCCCGGGATTGGTAAAGACCAGTCCGGTCGCACGTTCCACTGCCTCCGCGGTGGGGTGTTTTTTTTCACCAGCGGGGATGCGGTTATCGGAGAGCAAGGGTTCCGGGGAGGATGGTTCTTTCATTCCTGAAAAGCGCGGATCACCAGAACGGCGTTATGCCCGCCGAAACCGAAGGCGTTGCTGACCGCCACCCGAACCGGTTTTGCACGGGCAGTGTTGGGAACGTAATCCAGATCGCATTCCGGATCGGGGGTGGCGTAATGAATGGTCGGAGGAATCTTCCCATCCCGGATGGCCAGGGTGCAGAAGATGACCTCCAGCGCGCCGGTTGTGCCCATCATGTGCCCCGTCATCGATTTCGTGGAGGAGACGGGGATTTTGTAGGCAAGTTTCCCAAACACCCGTTTGATGGCTTTGGTCTCTGAAAGGTCGTTGAGCACCGTTCCGGTGCCGTGGGCGTTGATGTAATCCACATCTTCGGGTTTCACTCCGGCCGCCGCCAGCGCCAGCTGGATGGCCCGGGCGCTTCCCGAACCGTCCTCCGCCGGAGCGGTGACGTGGTAAGCGTCGGATGTGGCGCCGTACCCGGCCAGTTCGGCGAGAATTTTCGCCCCGCGTTTGCGGGCAAGGGATAAACTTTCCAGCATCAGGACGGCCGCGCCTTCCCCCATCACCAAGCCGTCGCGGTTTTTGTCGAAGGGTTTCGGCACCTCCAACGAATTTCCGCGGGTCATCGCGCCAACGCGGTCGAAGGCTCCCATCGCCAGTTCACACATGGTCGCGTCAGAGGCGCCCGCGACCATCGCGTCCACATCGCCGAATCGGATCATGCGCCAGGCGATCCCCACCCCATCGGCGCCCGAGGCGCAGGCCGACGCCACCGAAAAAGACGGCCCGTGCGCGCCGAATTCAATCGCCACCATCCCCGAGGCGCCGTTGGGCATGAGCATCGGAATCGTGAAAGGGCTGAGCTTCCTTGGGCCGGTGGTCAGGAGCGTTTTGCTGGCATCCTGCAAAGTCTGGATCCCGCCGACGGCAGATGCAATGACGACCCCCACCCGGTCGGAATGGGCGTGAATATCCAGACCCGAAAGCGTGATTGCTTGCCGGGCTGAGGCGACGGCATATTGTTCAAACCGGTCCATGCGCCTGGCGTTGCGTGCATCCATGAACTTGGTCGGATCAAACCCCTTCACTTCGCAGGCGATCCGCACCGAGAGGCGGGATGCATCAAACTGCTCGATTTCATGCGTGGAGGATACTCCGGCCAAGGCGTTTTTCCAGCTTTTTTCCGGATCGAGCCCCAGGGGGTTAATCGTTCCGATCCCGGTAATGACAACGCGTTCCATGGATTGACCTCCTCGGAAATAATCACTTGCGGACGCTGCGAATCTTTTACAACCCTCTCCGGTTCTTTCGGGGATTTTCCCGGATCTTCCTTCCGGTTCATCCCCCGGTCTTCGGCCGCAGAGTTCGCCGGTGCGTTATCACGTTTCCTGAAGGGAATTATAGGATAAACTGCGACTGGATTATACCCCGCCTGATTTTCGTTTGCGGGATGGCAACACCCTGATATAATCATTTTAATAGCGGGTTTCCGTCTCAGGAGAGCGACCCTGAACACTCAACGTATGACCAACTCCCTGCGTCAGCACACGGGAGGAACCGCATCACTGGTCGTCGGCACCACGCTGGAGAACCGTTATCTGGTCATCCGGGTTGTCGGCAGCGGCGGGATGAGCTGGGTTTACCAGGCGCGGGATATGCGCTTTCCCAGCGTCACCCGGTTGGCGGCGGTCAAGGAAATGCTGAACTCCAGCAAGGATGAAGCCGTCCGCCAGACCGCCGTGCAAAGCTTCGAGCGGGAAGCCAACCTGCTGGCGACCCTTAACCATCCGGCCATCCCCCGCGTCTACGATTATTTCACCATCGGAGAACGCTCTTTCCTGGTCATGGAATTCGTCAACGGGAAGGACTTGGAAGCTATCCTGACGGAAAGCAACGATTTTCTGCCGACAACAATGGTTGCCCATTGGGGAGTCGAACTGTGTCACGTTATCCACTATCTGCATCATCACCAACCGCCGGTGATCTTCCGCGACATCAAACCGTCGAACATCATGTCCGACGAGCATGAGAACATCCGCCTGGTGGATTTCGGGATTGCCAAACTCTTCGAACCGGACCGGAAAGGTACGATGATCGGCACCGAAGGGTATTCCCCGCCCGAGCAGTACCGCGGCGAGGCAGGCCCGCTCTCGGATGTGTACGCACTTGGGGCGACGCTCCACCATTTGCTTTCGCGGCGTGATCCGCGGATCGAGCCGCCCTTTTCGTGGCACGACCGCCCGTTGCGGCAGATCAATCCAAGCGTACCGGAAGGTCTCGATCAGGCGGTGATGAAAGCGCTGGCCTACGAACCGGAGCAGCGGTTCCCGGACATGAAAACCTTCCAGGCCGTGCTGGCGCAATTCACCGAAGGAGGGCAACCGATCGTCGTCTCCGGGGCCCCTGTCGCGCCCGCCGTCGCCGCAGCCGTCGCACCTGCGACCTCCCAGGATGGGATCCAACCCAAATGGGTGTTCACCTGCGAAGACGAAATCCGCGGTACGCCCGTGATCGTCAAGGACATGGTGCTGGTGGGAGCATACGATAACAACCTTTACGCACTGAAACCCTCCAGCGGCGAATTCATATGGAAATACGCCGCCGAAGGCGGTCTGACCGGCAAGCCCGCGATCGATGAAGACAACATCATCGTAGGCTCGGAAGACAAACGGGTTCATGCCGTAAGCCTGATCACCGGCAAGGTGGCTTGGACCTACTATACCGAGGCGGAAGTGCGCTCTTCTCCGACCATCGCCGAAGGCCACGTGTTCATCGGATCCGACGACGCCAAACTCCACGCCATCAACGTCATGTACGGCAGGGGCGCATGGAAGACCGAGGTTGACGGCCCTATCCGGTCCACCCCGCTGGCCAACAGCGACCGGATTTATTTCGGATGCGAAAGCGGGGACTGCTATTCGGTCGATCTGCGGGGGGAAATCAAATGGAAATTTCATTCCAAACGGGCGATCACATCCTCTCCGTGCGAAGGCAACGGCCTGCTGTATTTCGGTTCCGTCGACAGCTTGCTGTACGCCTTGGATATCAAATCCGGGTGGGCCGCGTGGCGGTTCCGCACCAATAACGCAATCATTTCCTCCCCAACCATTGCGCAGGGGCTGGTCATCTTCGGTTCGGCCGACGGGCGGATCTATGCCGTAGACGGCCGTTCCAGCAAAGAGAAATGGCATTTTGAAACGGAAGGCCAGGTGACCGCCAATCCGCTGGTCCATCAGGGATTAGTGTATTGTGGATCAGTGGACGGCAACCTCTATGCTCTTGAACTGATGACCGGGAAGCTCCGCTGGAAGTTCCTCACCGGCGGGCCGATCACCGGCGGGATTTCCGCCAATGAAGAAATGATCCTATTCGGTTCGACGGATCATAAAATATACGCCCTGCCTCTGTAAGCGGGGCGTCTCAAGGAGAATGGCGTGTCCCCAATCATCCGACTGCGCAAACGCCGCACTGCCAAGACATCCATTCCGACGGATCGTTCACAGGAGATCCCGATGTTCCGGTTTGGAATTACGTACGATACCGGCCGGGTGCGCCAATCCAACGAAGATTGCGTGGTGGTCACCACTTCGCTGCAACAGGGCGACACCGCCTCGCCCTATTACGGGTTATTCGTCGTCGCCGACGGGATGGGTGGACACGAACAGGGCGAACGGGCGAGTCAGCTGGCGGCGCAAACCTTCGCCCGCGAGGTGATCAGCCGATTCGGCGCGCAATGGCTGGGCGGCGTCTCCGAGAATTCCGAGTCGATCCAGGAGATTCTGGAATCCTCCATCCTGCGAGCCAATCAAGCGGTGATGCTCAACCTTCCAGGCAGCGGAACCACGCTCACCGCCGCACTCGTCTTCAGCCGCCAGATTTTTTTCACGCACATCGGCGACAGCCGCGCCTACCTCGTGGGCAAAGAGATCCGCCAGATCACGCACGACCACTCTCTGGTCCAGCGACTGGTTGATCAGGGACATATCTCCAGCGAAGAAGCGGGGCGGTTTGCGCAACGGAACGTGCTGCTCAAGGCAGTCGGACAAGTAGAGGGGATCGAGACCGATTTTCTCACCATCCCATGGGAGAAAGGATCGCGCCTGCTGCTGTGCACCGACGGGTTGTGGGGCGTCCTCTCCGATTCCGAAATCCTCCGCATAACCGGCAACTACGAATCCCCCCAGGATGCAGCTACGGCCCTCTCCCGGCAGGCCAACACCATGGGCGGGCCGGATAATATTTCCGCCATCATTGTGGAGATGACAGGGGAACCATGACCAATCCCTCGACCGGACAAGAACCCCTCTACATGGAAGTCCATGTCAGCCGCCCGGTATTGCGGGCGCTGGATGAGCCGCAGGTGCTGTATTCGCTGGCAACCATCCGGCCCACACAGCAGGAGGGGGAGAATGTTCCGTCTCCGTTAAATTTGAGTCTTGTCCTGGACCGATCCACCTCGATGACCGGCGAACGGCTCGACACGGCGCGGGTCTCGGCGGAAAGCATCATTTCCCAACTCAGACCGCAGGACCGGATCGCCATTGTCACGTTCAGCGACCGGGCGGAGGTTCTGATCTCCACCGATGCGATCGTCCCCGCAGCAGAGGCGCGCCAGAGGCTCAGCCTGATCCAAGCCAGCGGGGGGACCGAAATTTACCAAGGCCTCTCCACCGGCGTCAATCAATTGCGCCAGGTGCGGCGCCCCGGCGCTATAGATCACGTCATCCTGCTCACCGACGGACGCACCTACGGGGACGAAGCGGCGTCGCTGCAATTGGCGGAAGAGGCCGCCCAGGAGGGGATTGAAATCACCGCGATGGGAATCGGCGAAGAGTGGAACGACATCTTCCTGGATTCCCTCGCCACTAAAACGGGAGGCCAGGCGGTGTATATCGACAACATCGCCTCGCTCGGACCGTTCCTACAACAGAAATTCCTCGGCCTCGGCCAGGTCCATGCCGATCAGGTGGTTGTGGAAGTGGAAACCACGCCCGGGGTCACGCTGCAATCCTCCTTCCGGGTAAACCCCGCTCCCATGCCGCTGCACGAAGGGCATATGTTGCGGCTGGGATCGCTTTTTGCCGGAAACAACATCACGCTGCTCATGGAATATCTCATCCCGCCTGTTTCCCAGATGGATTCATACGAGATCAGCCGACTGCACCTGAGCGCACACTTGGCGAAAAGATCGACCAACCTGCGGACAGTTCTCTCC
>Ga0187886_1003140_pt1 | contig 12541 bp, 11 predicted proteins | sample June2016WEW_20_1_FD_133001 | JGI IMG/M metagenome (GOLD analysis project Ga0187886, IMG submission 133001) | Peatland microbial communities from SPRUCE experiment site at the Marcell Experimental Forest, Minnesota, USA - June2016WEW_20_150 | ecosystem: Environmental > Terrestrial > Soil >...
CATAATCTCCTCACTTACAGGGTGATAGTTTTTTGTTTTGGGCCAATCAATTATAACGAATTTCTATCGCCCTGTAAGTAAGTTTTTCTCAAAATTTTAGAAAAAAATCGCTCAATTTGGGTTTTAGTTAATGGTATTTCATTTGATGAATCACTCCATTGATGTCTAGAAATGACAGCAGCAACTATGAGAAGAATAATATCAAGAATTAAAAGTATAAGTAATTTAGCAGGTGGTATACTAAGATCTTCATTTATCTTGATTTTCCCCGTCTGCAAGAGAGTTATCAAGCCCCAAACTAAAAAGCTGAAAATCCCTAGCACAATATCAGTATATGTTTTCAAAAAATTACGCAACTTAAGCTCCATTGTTCCAGAAATTAACCTCGTAACAACACTAAATACTGTCAAAGAGAAAGGAACAAAAACTGGAAGGTAGTAAACCATCTTATCAAAAATTTCGTTTATCATTGTGGACTCCCTTCGCTTATTGGATACATTGAAAATGGGGACACATCCAATTTATTATTTTAAATATGACAAAATGCTCTCAAGACAGAAACACGTAAGTTCTCTTACTTTTCCCCAGCGTTCACAAACTTTGGGTAACAGACATTTCTTGCATAATTGAACAATCTCATCTTTGCTGATTTCGAGTGTGCCAGCTTGTTCATGCAATGTGAGCAACTGCTTCAGATATTTTCCTGCAACCAAACGGTGAAGCTTATCTTTCTCTTTTAGACCAAGCCACTCAAAGATTCCTTTTTCACCCCTTGAGATGTTGCATGTCTGACATGCGAGAACGACATTGTCTGCGGAATCGTCCCCTCCCCTGTTACGGGGGATGAGGTGGTCTGTGGTTAAATCCGTTATCGAGTCGCAATAAACACAAGTCTTCGGGAGTTCTTGCTCTCGTTCCCACTCACGCATTGTACCTGAAATAGTAATCTCTCCATCCCGAAGCTTCTTGAACCTATCTGTTATGAAACCCCGCTGAAGTGAACTGTAAGCAGACCTCGAAATAAGTTTGGCGTACTCGTAGAGTATTTCTTCTCGAATTGTCCTTACATACGGTGGAGGCATCGTTATCCTCAATCGAGAAAATACTATATGGACTATTGAGTTATAATGATAATAAATTCTGCGATCGCATTTTTAAAACCGACCAGTTAGATACACTATCAATAGCGCTCCACGCACAAAGGTTTTACTCCCTTCTGTTATATTCTGAGTAAAAACTTGAACCCCATAGTCCGCTCTCTATTTATCTGACCAATAATATTCGTACCCCGGGGGTGCCGGTGGCTTGGGTGGCCTCGGGGGTTTTGGTGGCTTGGGTGGTCTTGGAGGTCTTGGTGGTTTTGGTGGTCGAGGAGGTTTTGGTATATCCAAAGGACCACCCTTCTTAATTCTAAGTCTCCATGCCATAACTTCCTCCTTTCCCTACTGACAGGGCAAGCTTGGGGTCACACCTTAAAAATTCAATTTTCACGACTGTCGGGGGTTAAGTCTATTTTCTTAGTGTTCACCTTTTCCACCAAATTCCGCCAAGAGTTAAGACCTGATCTTGCATTCGCTCCACACTTCAATAAAATCTTCTGTCAAATTTCAAGGCCAGGCACCATTACGGTCTTTTTCAGAAACAGCAACCGAAAAGTAAAGGATAAAGATTTGACCCCTCTTCCTCCGATTAGGTGTTGCTTTTTAAGGTGTTTAGCAGGTGAAAACAATGTTATTGGTTTTCGTTACGTATTTTAATCGCCTCTTCAACAGCGTTTGCGAGGTGCTTAGATATCCAATCGTAACGCTCCTTACTATTTTCTCCTGCAGGATTGTAGCACTTTACTATTGAAGAGAGTTTCTTTTTTGTTGGCCCGTGGGTTATGTAGTCGAATGGATTATCTCCTTTTGCCGAAATTTTACCGTCCAAATTTTTTAAGCCGTGTATATAGATACCAACTACACCCATGCCATCGTCCCAAGACTTCACGATTTCGTAGTTTATCCATTTTCGATTTGCTGTATTACTTCCCACAAGAACAACTGTGCATGACTTCCCATATATTTGGTCTGCTATCCATTTTTTAATGGCGGCGTCACCTCCACGCGTTACTGTTTCCCAATCGTTGTCGGTAGCGGGCTTATTGCCTTCAATTGTACCGATTTGTCGAACCTGTGAAGCGCGTTGTGAATCGAGTTTGTAGTAAAAACTAAAGAAGCATCTCCTTGCCATCTTTCCCTCCTTCCATTGAATCCGGTCGGTGCGGTCACGACGCTTCAACATTAAATATCAAATTACTAACTTCAGACCTCATCTCTAAGTTTCTTGATGAACCCAACAACCCGCGATGCCACTTGAGCCGGGCTACCCATTTTACCAATTTCTTTGAACAGCCTCTTGTACCCACGCAGAGGATAGTAGGTGTCAAAGTCATCAATAACCCTCTTGTGGAGTTCCGCAGCCATACTACCCGTACAACCAATCGGCACAACACAAATTCCTTTACGTAACGCGATTGTAAACTCCTCCTCAACACCTTCCGCCAGTGAGACGTCCCCCGAAGAACCTCTCTTGTTGCCGAAAAGAAACAACGCAATTCCTGCATGCGATAGAATTTCCTCGCGGTACGCCGTCCATCTGCGTTTACGTTCCGAAGGATCGGAGATGTGGAAAGGAAAAGGACGGAGAACTACTCGATCATCAAGCAATCGAGTACCCTCCCGGTCCAACTGCTCTAGAATCCCATTTATCACGTGAGACCCCACGCCTAATCCGAACCCCGACACTACGCCAAACCCCTCCTGGAGAAGTTGGCGAGCAATTTCTTGGATCAACTGCTGAGCCTTGTTGTCATTCCACGGAGTGTAAACCGATGCGCTCCCAGAAATGAAGACCTTGGCCATGCGGTACTTCCGGGAGACCCGTCGCAATATATCCGTGTAGTGGGCGTAATCGTCTACGAGAAGCCCTATGATTCCATACCGTTTGAGGTCCCGGACCTGCAGGTCCTGTTTTGCACGAGCATAATGAAAGTCCTGCGGCCTCTTAAAGTTGCAGCGCTCTACTCTTCGCAGCAAGCAATAGTGTTCGCGCCGGTTTTCCCCTAAGAGAACACGGATTCTACTAAGGATATAGTTCAGATTCGGATCGCTGAAGCTGAACCCGATAAACAGAAACGTCTTTGATACAAGATCGCCTTGGAGTGCCATGGAAAAAAGATGACGCGTGGAGTCGTACGACTCGTAGTCGTCTTTGGTGACCACAGCCTTTTCAGGCTGTGAGATATCCCCATGCATCTTGTATACAATAGTATCCCTATGAGGAGTTGATGTCGCCATGCTTTCCGGCGTCACCTTTACATCCGGCTTTTTTCTAGCTGCTCTTAGAGATTCCTCGAGAAGAGTATCGTAATTGGTGGTCCAGAATGTGCGAATAGGCAGCGAGGCTAAAATCCTGTGATTCTCTGTTAGCATTGCACGACTCGAGAACTCATTAATCATAGCTTGGTTGATTTGGTGCCTCCCTCCACGCTCGTTGACATGAAATTGAGCGAGCGTAACCAAGTCATCCTCTTTGTCGACGTCAAGCCCGATGTCCTCAGCGATACTTCGCAACAATTCCTTCCAGTTCACCATACCAGCTGGAATCGAGAGACCCGCACCAGCAAATACCGCTGCATTTTGGTTATCAAGGGCTCGAACGTAAGTGTCGATGAATGAATCTATCACATTGCGTCCCATGCTTTCCTCTTCAGGAGTATACGGTTACCGCTAGGTCGAATGACAAACCCCAGATAATATAACATCTTGGGGTCAGGCATCGGAAATAAGGTATTCATATTTTCCACCAAATTCCGCTGACATTAAGGACCTATCTCTTCGTTCCTTTTCCTATGTGCCACTGCGGCGATGTTGGCTACGGACTCAGGTTGGTAGTGGGCCAAAAAACCCACTTGGGGTCAAACCTTCAAAATTCGATTATCGACACTAAGAGAGGTAAGTCTATTTTCTTAGCGTTCACCTTTTCCACCAAATTCTTCCAACATAGAAGACCTGATCCACTTCAATAAAATCTTCTGTCAAGTTTCAAGGTCAGCCACCGTTTAGCACCTTGCTTATCTGGCGCATGTAAGACTTCACGTGGTTTTGGAAATTCATAAATAGGTTGTTTACAAAATGTTTTGAAAAGATTTTGAATATCTGATAATTCCGATGACATTTTCTCTCCTAACGTAATGTGTCACCCGCGCGGCCTTAGACTTCTCGGCTGGACGCAATGGTTGGGCGTTTCTTTCCTCAACTCTTGATAACCTGTCTTGCGATCCCCTTTGAGATCTCCCAAAACAAAGAGGCATCATCTTCCCGCAAGCGAACCCCATGCGAGAATTCTTTGTAAGGATGGATATAGTTTCTGTAATCCCTCAAGACCTCGCCTACGTCCTTGGCCGATTGTGAGATCCAATTCAGTTCGTGCCCAACGTCAATAAAATGTCGAAGCGTCCAGTCCTTCAAGGGCAGCGTCTTGCCTGTTGATTTGTCTTTGGGTGCGGTTGTAGCCGTAAAGATGGAAGTTTTGTTTTGCTCTTTGTTTATTCGGGCTAGAAGCAATGCCTCGAGAAGCCCACCCATCATGACTGTGGCAGCGAGAGAAGCTCCAGCAGTAAGGCAAGCGCGGCATTCCAACCACCGGTTTGCAAGGATGTCGCGCATGCGAGGATCGCCAATCAACGGATCGAATTTCGGGGGCTCGTCTGCCGTTGTCTGCTCCGCGTTGTCTTGGCCTGCCGTCAAGGTGTATTCTCGAACATCGACAAGCTCTTTGCGAATGCCCTTAAGTAGGCTATCATATTTCGCCCGCGAGCCGGCCCGGTCGGCGGCGCTCAGTAGAGCTTTGTAGTAAGTATCTGAAGCATCCAGATGGTCGCTACCTACGCCAGTCTGTACCTGCTTCCTATGGTTGTTAAACCAAGAAAGAGCAGTAGCTCTGATAAGAGACTTCTCTTCAGCTGACCAAACTTGCAGAGACTGGCGACGCTTCAGAACTTTTCGTAATCGATCTATCTCAGCGACAGCTGCGTCCACAGCATCATGCGCATTTGTCATATCCTGACCTCACTTGATGCTGCGTTTCGATGAGCCCATTTTTTTCTTGGAAGATGATTTCTTGACCTTCACATTCTTCCTTGTACCTCGCTTTTTACCAGAACCGCCCGCCGCTTCTCCAGGTAGGGTCATAGCGACAAGATTTTCACCCACGGAGTTAATAGCGTACGCGCCGCGTTCAGCCTTGTCTAGAAGGCCAGCGCTGTGAGCGTTAATGAGAGTCTGTGCGGGATTTTTCAAACGATCTCTACCAGCCTTCCGGCAAGCATCTTGAAGATCCTCCGCCGTTATCGCATCTTTTCGTTGGGCCTCAGGGGCTTCAAAGCGATAGTAGTATGCTACCGTTGCTGTAAAGTGGTTATCGCTTGTAGGTTTCTTCTCGGCAACGAAGGCCTTTATGTCTTTGTCACTCCCACTGCTCCCTCCCGTTAAACCTGGTTCGCCTATCTTCAAAGGTTTATCTGCCCCATGCGCGGCCGATGTTCCAGGAGTGGCAGAAGGGAGACCCAGTTTCTCACGAGCCCAGCGAATGACGCGTTCTTGATCGGCTTTCTCGAATCCCTCAAGGGTGCTAACCAGTGTACGGACTGCTTCAAGGTCGTCGAGTTCTTTTTTCATAGCGATTCCTCCTTATTTCTTCTCATATTTCGGGGCTTATGGAGTCACATTCTCACATGTCAATGAATATTTACCAGGTCTTACATTGTGAACTTTTCACCACTTTTTATGTTTCAAGTTTCAGGGCCTGGAACTCTGCTAATTTGAAAAGCTACCACAATATTTTGTGTTGTCAAGGGAAAATTGTTAATCATAATGAGAGGTAAAGTCTATTTGTTTTTGGCGGTCACCTTTTCCACCAAATTCCGCCATTCCTATTTTTTCAGAGCCATGATTTTATCCAAAATACTGTTAAGGGTTATGCTGGTGCGGCCTTCTCCCTGTGCTTTTTGGATTATTGTGGCTATGACTGTTGGGTTCTTTATTGCATGTTCCTTCTCAGGAATACAGAAACCGTCTCTGCATTCGGTTAAGCATTTCTCAAAATATTCTGCACCGATTTCGTTGCATAGCGTTTTTTCAAGCTTTTCTTCAAAGCATGCGAAATTGTCTTCAATTTTTGAAGGCCAGTCTTCTTCTTTTTGTTTCATCAGCCTTAAGAGCCTATGGTTATCTTTAGGTTTAGCTTTTGAATTCCCTTTATCGCTATCCCATATTATGTAAACCGGTATTCCTAATTGTTGGAAGATTGTTGCAGGCCGGTCCAGACCTGTTTTGCCTCCACATGGGATTACTGAGAAGCCTTCGCTTTCCAGTTCGACTCCTTTTGTCCCCTTTGCTATGCCGAGCATTGCGGCCCTGTCATCCTCTCCTTCCACAAGAACTGCCACATCTGCGAAGAACCCTTCGTTCATCCATGGAGTCATTATTGCTTGAAGCCGTGGGAGGAGCGTTTTGCCAGTAAACTGATCACCAGTTGCGCCGTCAGCTTCCCATATTGTCGCCGCTACTTCATCGAGGTTTGTTGTAATTATTTTTGTAACCTTAGGTTTGCCTTCCTCGTTTAGTATTTTTCGTAAAAGCCGGATTTGGTCTATGCGGTCAATGCCTACGAAAAGAGGGGAATGGGTGCTGTAAACTATCTGGGTTTTGTGGGCTACGCCTGGAGTTTCGCCGCTTGCGAGCCGGAGCAGGATTTTTGCCAAGTGTCTTTGCCTGTTAGGGTGCTGGTAAAGCTCAGGTTCTTCTATTGCCAATACTAGACAGGGAAGGTCATCAGACTTCTTTACTTCTTCCTTTTTAGTTGAGCTTGCTTGCGCTATCGCAAGATGCTGGAGCATCGTAAGGATGAAGGCTCTTTGAAGCCCATGCCCTGCCCTTATTACTGCTGATTCATAGCTGTCCTCTTTCAGTTTCACATCAGCTTTTGGCATCGGGATATCAATGTCCCCTAAAGGAAGCCATTTCAAGACAACACTTGCATCAGATACGAAAGTCTTCAGTGTGGTGTTTATCTGGTCAGAGAGCGTTTTCAACTCTGTCAGCTTGTCTACATCCATGATATCCTTATATTGCCTCTGCGTCTCTTCCTTAAGCTTAACAACCGCCTCTTTGTTGGCGATTACGCTCCTGACAACAAGGTCCATTAAGGTAGTAAGCACCGAACCTCTGCTTTCTGCAGCATCAGCCGAGGCATCCCTAACTGCTGGGATAAAAAGAAACTGCGTAAACCTTCCAAGATAACCTTCGCCTACTTCTTTAAACCCGAAAAACTGGCCTTCGTCTCTCATCATCCTGCATTTTGAGGGATTCTCAAGCTCCCACTGACTTAAGAACTCAGGTGTTTCTGTAGCGTTTTTCCATTTCGGGAAATTTGAGTATTCTTTCTTCGACCTTAGAGATTCATAAGCGGCTTTCTTGTCAGTTGCAGAACCCGCGTCACGTGCGGCTTGGAGGTCAGGGTTTTGGAGCTTAGACCCGTGGAGCTTCGTACCTGCTTTAGAGCCATCCCAAGAAAAAACTCTTTCAACGGTAAGCTTGTCGCCCTGCATATAACTCCTAAATCTGTCTTTTGCAGCTTCAGAAAGCTCTTTATAAGTTACCGCAATAGAAGCTTCACTGCCGGTTTCACTGTTGTAAAAATCCTCCATGTCAAATTTTGGGGAAGTGCTGTAAAAAAGCTCCAAGGCTCGAAGAAAGGTAGATTTCCCTGAACCGTTCGCCCCAACAAGGGCTGTCAGCCCCTCAAAGTTAAGTGTTTCTTCAAGGATTGACCGGAAGTTTTTAACATGCATGGATTCGATAATCATCCTTCACGCCCTCCTCTCAAGAAGTATGAAAGAGTAGAGTAAAGAGCTGTTCTAGTAGTTAAAGCTCTATCTCGGGCACTAATGGGGGTAAAGTCTATTTTCTTAGCGTTTACCTTTTCCATTAAAGACACAATCCTTTTTTTGTCCACTTCAATAAAATCTGCTGTCAAGCTTTAAGGTCAGACACCATTTACTTTCTCTTTTTTCAAGAGAAACTTATAAATTCATGGACTTACCTAAACTTCAATCCAAAATTGACAATTTGAGATTCATCATACTTCAAGGATGATTTAAATTTCTTGATTCCAATTTTCCTGCCTTTGTTTCATTTTTTCCTCTTCACACATTTCTCATCAACTAGGACTTCATCTTCTTTGCATTGTGGAAGTATTGGCACCGGTCCATCCGGTTTCCCGGGGGGTCGAGGCTCAATGCCCTGTCCCTTCCCTGTTTTTTTAACGTCCTTTCCAGATTTTAAGATTTCGCCTTCTTTGTATTCGAGCAGTTGAGGTGGTGATTCTTTAAGTGACTCGGGAGGTCTTGTCTCTGGAGATTTTTGTTGGGAAAAGACATTTTTAGCTAAAATAGCATTAAGCAAGAAAACGGAGATGAATATAATCCATATAACCCATGCAACTACTAGGATCCTTTTCATTTGCCCCCCTCCTTGCTGGCTTTTCTGAAGTCATAATAGTTGGATACCGACCATCCAATCTCATTCTTGTCCCCTTTTGTTTTCTTGTCATTTCGAAAGTAACTGTATACCCTGAGAACCTTAATACTCGAAGGAACCGCAAATTCGAAATCGATTATATCTTTTTCATTCGGCTCAATCTCCAACGCTGGTTTAAAGATTGTTTCTCTTTCAGCCACCAATGGCCAACTAAAGCGATTTTCTTTTCTTTGTGTTTCCTTTAGTGCAGCATTAACCTGTTTCACAGAGCAAGGGTCATTTTCTTTACAAGAGAGTATTGGCAAAATTTGTTGAATTCGAGCTATAGATCTATGTGAAACCAACCTTGCATTTCCCGTATTAGTTAATTCTATGTTAAGCCGCAACAAATTTATGTTTTTTGACAATGAAATATGTGAGATTTTTTGTTCAATGTTTGCATGAGGGAAATTCCTTCTTTCCATTATAAAATGGTAATAAGTCCAAAAACCCGCAACTAAAATCGCAACAATACCAAAACCAGCTTTCAAGGTCTCAACTTTTTCTTTTAAACTCATGAATGCCCTCCTATACTTCCAGGTGTACGATCTCTATGAGAGGTAACGGGGCCCCGTCCATTTTCTTAGCGTTGACCTTTTCCACCCAATTCCGCCAAGAGAACTCCCCATATCCTCAAAATTCTAACATCAAAAAATGAACCTGCGTTCCTGTTCTTCGTCGCTAATTTGTCAAACGTCAAGGGCAGACCCCGAATTTAAATCCAAAGTAAATCCAAAGACTTGAATATTGACACAGAGTCTTCAACTCACATAACACCACATCTTATTTTTAAAAATTGCTGCGTCAAGAATTTTGACTCTGACCTCCAACTTCCCCGATAATGTTTGCCACGGCGCCGGCCAGCGCGACATATGCCTTAAACCGCTGATCTGCCTTAAGGTCATCGCTTATTTTTTGAAGGTCCGCTCTGAGTTGTGCAACATCCTCATCGGTTGGTGAATTAACAATAACTGCTGCAGCAATCAAAAGGCTTTGTGGTCAAACCTTCAAAGTTCAATTATCAACACTAAGAGAGCTAAGTATATTTTCTTAGCGTCCCCCTTTTCCACCAAATTCCGCCAACATTAAAGACCTGATCCTGTCTTCGCTCCACACTTGAATAAAATCTTCTGTCAAATTTCAAGGCCAAGCACCATTTACCTGTAATTTCAACCGTTCAACAATTCCTATGTCTTTCTGTTAAATTCCACCTAAATCTCCGAGGCCTAAGGCACCATCTTCTTCCGTCGTTCCTGAGCCTCGTGAATCAGGCACACATTGTAGGTGGCAAAAAATTAACTGTTCATCACCTCGGTGATTCTCTCCACCACCTTTAACCAAACTCGATCCCTCGCCCCACGTTCCATTTCGACAAGGGTTTTTGATGGTGGATTGACCGCCTGAAACTGTGACAGACTATCGAGACGGCAGGGGCTAACGATAACAGGTAAAATGACCAACCCTTGGCCCTTTGCTTTTGTCAAAAGGGGCGGTAGTTCATATTTCATAATAAATTCTGATGCCATAAAATACGCACTGATCAGTAAGATTGCCACTTTGGCGGCGTGAATGGCTTTCATAATTTCCTCTCTCCACTTCTGGCCCGGTTTAAGTCGAGTATCATCCCAGCGGTCAACGAGGCCAATCCGCTCCAAGTGCGCAAGGTGAACGATCAGCATCTTGAGCCACTTCGCATCCTGATGGCTATAGCTGATAAAAACTTTGCTCCGTGGCTTCCTCCTTCGCTCTGTTTCGGCAGCACCCTTCACTGTTGGTTGCAGAGTGATGTGAGCCAGGTCCAACGCGCCTAAAACCTCTCGACTGGCTATGCCGTCAGCTGCCAGCTGCTTCTTCTTTTGAAATGCCACTACCGCTTTTTTCGTGAATGGCCCGAAAACACCATCGACCCTGCCCGGGTTCAATCCCTCTCCCTTCAGTCTTTCTTGAAGCAGCTTGACATGCGCCCCTCTTGATCCTGGCCATAAGATGTTCATAGATCCTCCGCATTTGTATAACACTAAATCCTTTTCAGGCTATTTCGAATAGAATTTAGTGATCCATGGTATCGCGCGATGAATTAACCACTACAGCCTGCTAATTCTGACCTCTGTAGCAAACCTTTTTCAATGTATGCGGCGTGTAAACGATTCAAACCCTTACCTGCCCTATTTACTTTCATTCAATGGTTCTTCTAAGACACCTTGCCCATAGCGGGTGGTGCACCATTGGACGGCCTTTTGGAGCCAAGCGCATCCTTCGAAAGAGTCTCCTTTGTAAAAAAGGCCCAGACGGAACACCTCGTGTGGTTTGTCCGACCGCCGGGGTTGAAGGCTTGAAGTGTACCATTACTCACGAAGGATTCAACACGTACACTCCACCCCCGTGTTTCCACACAAGAACATCAGCGGCATACTATTATTCTCCAGCCAATTACTCACGACTGATTCGATCCTGTTGCTGTTTTTCCCGACAAACCTGCTACTAAAGGACGCAAGTTGCTCAGAGTCTTTAGAGTATTAAACCAGAAAGGAGCACCGAGACTCAAGAAACCAGCAGTTACCAAAATGCCCAGTATGCTCAGTCCCTTATAGTTAATAAGATCTTTCCACGATGCCGGGATTTGCAGTGGAAATCCCGCTTCCTTCAATTTCTGTCCTATTCTGTCCGCGTGCTCCTTTAATTCGGCAAACACAAGATCCTTATACTCAGCAATTAGATCCTCTTTGCGGCGTTGGTCCACCTTCAGACCAGTACGGAGCCAATTTACCGCTTCATCCAAGTTATTGAACCGTGGCATTGCACTAAGCCCTGCTGTAGCTCCCTTTTCTTTATCCATCAAGTTCTTCATTGAATCCCCAAGAATCTGAGGAGGTACACCAGGGCCTCCACTCTCCCCAGTGCCACCACGGGCAGAGAGAATTACAGAAGCCTCCTTCAAATAAGTATCTCTTTCACTAACCAAGCTAGCGCGTAGTCCGGGGCTACCCCAAAGTTTCTGCAATATATTGAAGGAGTCCAAGTGTGCCCCAAAGGCAATCAAGACTGCGAATACTATTGTACAGATACGGATCTGTAAGGCGAATCGTTGAGACGTGCGGTTCATGACTATGTCAAACCACGCCTCAAGTTTTCCAATGGATTCTTGAACTGAGGTTGCTAATTGCTGAGTCATCCTATCCGCCTGTATTGCAACGGTCGGACCTAACTCTTTAAAGACCTTCTGAAACATCTGTGCTTTTCTACTTGCTTCCGGATCAACCTTCGCAATTACTCCGTCGATCAAGGTTGCCGTTGGGGCATCACTTTTACGTATACTTTCAGCTAGGTTACTTAAGCCGTGGACTAGCCCTTCTGCACTGACTGCCGTTGCAAGCCTCCAACGCTTCGTTAGCTTGCCGAGTAGTGAGTCATCCTTAAACTTCGAAAATATCGAATCGGAGATAATGGGCTGTGTCAACACTTTAGTTGTCAATTGCTCAGCTTTGGTCGCTAGATTCGGCTCTATCGTGCCTAATAAGGTTTTTATCCCCCAGAGTAGATTTGTGCCGCGATAACCCAACAGAGTGGAAATCATTTGATTTAGTATAGTTATAAAGAGACTCACTCCTAGGATTATTACGACAAATGCGATGATGGTGTCGAGATACTGTAACATCATAGTGTCCTCCTTTCTAAAAAGTGATCGAACTGTACAAACACGACATGCTCATTTTAAGAGCTACCACAGTCAGCCTATTGCAAACGTTTAAAGCCAGCCACTGTGCAGGATGAACGGGGTTGAGTCTTTGATTGTTGAAATATATAGCATTGCATAAATAAGGCGACATTAGATATTATTGAAAAGGATGCAAGAGACCTTGGACCTGAAACGGAGCTTTCTGGATACTCCGGAAAGTTGAAGTTAAGGATGAATATAGTTC
>Ga0187886_1003141_pt1 | contig 12540 bp, 3 predicted proteins | sample June2016WEW_20_1_FD_133001 | JGI IMG/M metagenome (GOLD analysis project Ga0187886, IMG submission 133001) | Peatland microbial communities from SPRUCE experiment site at the Marcell Experimental Forest, Minnesota, USA - June2016WEW_20_150 | ecosystem: Environmental > Terrestrial > Soil >...
ATTATTAGCGGCAATGGTCTCGATTACAGAATTATCTAAAGTTTTCTTGATTACGATGTTGCCGGTTCCAGCAGACACGTTTTTGTTGAAGTTAATTACTAAGTTAGCATCTGTACCTACGCCAGTAGAGTTATCCGGAGGATTGAAACTTGAAACTGTCGGCGGAGTTGTATCTACAATGCTGGGAGTTGCCTTACCGGTAACGCTCAATCCGGTTTCATTGTGATAAATGTCTCTGGCTTTGACCTTATAGCCGTATTCTGTGCCGGTGGTAAGACCTGCATCGGTATATAACCTATTCGCACCCCAGTCGCGATTATGACCGCCGCCGGAAACGCACTGGAAGTAATATTCAACTGGACCGGAAGTATCTATTGCGGTAGTTGCTGTCATTGTAATCGAAGTCGTACTGTCCGCCTGCGGCGATATAGCCCATGTCATCGGGTCAGGTATTGGCGGAACAGTCTCATTTTTGCCGTAGTTTTCAGCAAAGAGAGCAAAATCTTCAAAGTCCACTCTACCGTCTTCATTAAGATCTGTGCCATTGCACCAGTATGGGTATGAACAGTTATTATCCAGCCAGTAGAGCATAAATATGGCGAGGTCTTCGAGGTTTACGGCACCGTCAAAGTTGAGATCACCGAGCAGGCCGGAGGATGCCAGTACATAATGATAACCCATATCAACTATACCAAAGTCGATAACATTGTCGGTTCTGGTAGTATGTTTATACATACCTCTGCTTATGGCCGAACCGGAACCCGTGTTAACGCATGGACTGTTATCTGTTTGCAATGGGGTCTGGCTGAGGTAGTAATTGCCCAGGAAGCCTGTTGCGAATAGCGGATTTGTTATAATGTTGCCTGCGCCCCAGTTAAGTATGCAGCCGTGCGGTGTATCAACAAATGCATCTGCCGAACCGCCTGTTACGTCGCTGTATGAAACGCTTACTTTGGCTCCGCGTTTATCTGCCGAATCGGAACTGTTTCCTATGGATATTTCCGGACCGTATGCAGCAATATCATTCCGCAAAATGCTGTTAAGAATTGCTGTATTAGCGTCATAATCGCAGCTTAATGCGCCGCCGTAACCCGAAGTGAAACCTATGCCCGAGGCAGTATTATTTGTTATAGTGCAATTCGAAAGCCTAAGCGTTGTATTCCAGTTGGCTGATATGCCGCCGCCGTTGCTATTTGCATTGTTATTGGTAATAAGACAATTGTGCATATTCGGCTCGGCGTTGCCGGTAAAGTAAACGCCGCCGCCGGACACCACTGCGTTATTATCTCTAATCTGACTGTCATAGAACATAGCATTGCTTGTGTCGCAATAAATTCCGCCGCCCTGACCTGCGGCATTTGATGCAATATTGTTGCTGATATTGCATTCAATGATAGTCGAGTTGCTGTCGACCAGAGCTATACCGCCGCCCATCATCGAAGTGCAATTTTCAAATATATTGTTTTTTAAATGACCGGTTGCGCCTTTCCAATATGCACCGCCGCCCACACAGGCACGGTTATTGATGAATTTGCAGTTCTCTATGGTTGGGATTGCGTCATTGGCGTCTTCGAAACCTGTGTTTTCAGTGCAAAGTGCACCGCCATAGCTTACTACCGGGCTGTATAGAACAAAAGTACTAGTGGGGGTGGGACTGCCGAGTTGTCCCATGGTATTAGCGTCATTATCGATGAAAATACAATCTGTAAATTTCGCCTGGCTGCCTCTGGCGATATATACTGCACCGCCGAAGGAAGGGATGGCGTAGTGGAACTGCGGCCAATTGTCATGATGTGTTGTATCACTTGTGCCGCATGTGCCGCCGGAAGCAGTGTTGCCCTGGAAGAAACAGTTCTCGAATATGGGCTTACTTCCGCTTTCACAGTAAATAGCGCCGCCTTTACCAGTGTAATACCAGTATGGTTGATACGGTCCGAAGTCCCATATGCTGGATTTTGGGTCTCCCCAGTTACCGCCATGACCACCAGGATTACCGTTTATGCCGTTTCCAGCGTTGCCGCCCTGTACATAACAGTTTATAAAATTACAATTTTTAACTACAGGATTGCTTGTTTCGTCTATTCCAATGGCGCCGCCATGTGCCCAGCCGGCCCATCCGCCGTCGCCGCTGGTGCCTGAGCCGTCACAGCCGTTGCTGCCCATAGCGGAGCAATTTATGAATTGACAATTACGGATTGTCGGCGAGGCGTTATACAATCGCATTGCCCCTCCGAGAAGGTTGTAGCCGTTATACCCGTCGCCGTTTACACTGTGAGACCATGTTGCAGCGCAATCGACGACTCCTGGGTAGAAATGAGCGTCCTGGATAGTAATACCTTCTATCGTCATAGTGTTATTGACGTCAAGGATGGTGAAGTCGTTGCCGAAGATAACTGTCTGAGCAACGGTGCAGGGATCCTCAGGCGCAGTGCCGGTTATGGTTATGTTTTTACCGTCGATGTAAATATACGGATAATCAAAGTTACTCTTGTTCCAATTGTACGTTCCTGGGGAGAGAATAATTTTGTCTCCGTCTTTGGCTGCGTCTATTGCCGATCCGAGGTCCGGATATTGGCTCGGTACATAAATATTGTTATACGAAGAAACGACGGCAGCAATGTGCTTGAATCTAACAGCGACTTTTTCATTCTTATTTATCACTATGGTAAGAGTGTTGCCGTCTGTCTGCTGATTAACATCGTCAACAAACCACGTAGCTACCGCATAGTTGGCGTTGGGGTCGGCTTCGAGTGTTATCATTTGTCCCAGGTAAGTAGGGTGAGTCCCGGGCGAGGGTGCTATAGTGCCCCAATGTGGGCCATTTATGTCAACTGTTAATGTGTAATTTGTTGTTATGCCTTGAGAATAGTGGTAGCCAAGGTCAACGATGCCTGTATCTTTGAAACCATCGGCTCTTGTTGTATAGGTGTCAAGGCCAAGGCTTGACGCAAGAGCACTGCCTATATCGAAGCACGGGCTGTTGAAATCCTGGCCCGTGGCCTTACTGCTTAAGTAATATCCAAGACCAGGGACGAAATTCGGGTCTTTGGAAATATTGGTAGTGCCTGAAGCAGTCCATTTACCGTTTGCATCCTGTGCAAGGCCGGTTATTGAGCAGCTTCGTTCACTGTAAACCGGCGTAGATGAACCAAGCAGTGCAATCGCAGCACCGAGATTTATTCTCGGCTTAGTTATTGCAACTTTTGTATCTGTTACAGGAACGCCTGTAGTTGTAAGCAGTATTCTAACCTGAGAAGGAGTCAAGTATTGGCCCCTTATTTGTTTCGCAGCGCTTTGCAGTGCCGCTACGGCTCCTGCTGCGTAAGGACAGGCAGCGCTTGTTCCGTTAAAATACTGATAATAATCGCCTGTGCTGAAACCGTTGGCGCCGACAATATCTGTGGTATAGGCATTTTCAGAAGGTGCTAGGACAGAAAGGATACTTGCGGTATTTGAATAGCAGGTAACCCTGTCAGCCTGGGTTTGAACGCGGCAGGCCTGAGAAATAAAAGCCGCATCGTATACAGCGCCTACGCTGATTACATTTGACATAGCGGAAGGCCAACATATACCGTTAGTTTGGTATTGATTATGAGAACATCCCAGAATTGTTATGCCGGCATTGACGGCAGTCTGTGCAGCGGTTGTGTGGGCAGGAGAATACGCATCTGCATCGGAGGAATTATTAAAAAATATAGTTGTGGTGCCCCAGCTATTGCTTATAACGAGGATTGGGTTTGCAGGGTCATCGTTTTTGTGTGTTATGCACCAGTCCCAGGCAGCAAGTGTTGCGTCACTAGGCAAACCATCTGAAGCATTCGGACTGGCTTTGAGGGCATATATTTTTGCATTATATGCAACACCGCCGATATAATCACCGACTGTGCCAAGCATACCTGCTACAATACCCGCGCAGCAGGTGCCATGTCCGCCCTCTGTAGTAGTGGCGCTTGGTATAGGATCAGAGTCTCTATCGGCCGTATCATAACCACCGATAACTTTACTGTTCGGGAAGCCGGGGCCGCCGAGTTTTGGATGAGTATAATCGATGCCCGTATCTACGATAGCAACAGCTATGCCTTGTCCATTGTAAGTTGGTCTGGTACTCATAGCATTCATTAACGGAATGCCCTGAGCCAGCGCCGGATAAGTAATTCTTACCGGCTCGATATGCGCAACCATTGAACTGGTCAGCAGTTTATTTAAGCCGCTGACTGTTACGGTGCCGCTAAATACGGCAGAGTTAGTCAGCTTTTGTCGCAGCGTAAATTCACCAGGGTTAAGCATTGAAATCGCCTGAGTCTGCAGCGTCGCGATTTTGCTTTGCAATGCGCTTACCGAAGCAGATGAAGACCAGTTTGTAGATTGTGTCTGAGACGGCTGAACAAGAGTAACGATAACCTTTGCCGAGCCCGAAGTATTTATGGCGTCGTAGATTGTTTGTTCGCTGACAAGCTTGGCGGCAATCAAGCTGCTGGTCGATGCCGATGTCGAGTCCATTGAATTGAAATCAATCACATTGTACCGCAAGTCGATGTCGCTGTATGAGATGGTAAGACCTGCCGGCATATCAGTATACAGTCCGCCGTCACTTAAACCGATTTGCGAGCCGTTAATGCCGCTATTTTTCCAGAATATAGTATCTTTTACGATAGTATCGCTTTCGTAGGAGCAGAACAGACCGCCGCCGCTGCTGTTTGTGTCCTGGACATAATTTTCCGCTATAGTACAGTCTTGAATTAACGGCTCAGCGAAATAGATAGAAGCAATACCGCCGCCGTCTTCGACTGCACTGTTTTTGGTAATCAGGCAGTTCTTGATTACGGGCTTGAGGGTATATGGTGTATGAGTCCAATCGCCGTCAATGCAGATACCGCCTCCGGTTACTCTTGCAGAGTTTGCGGTTACTTCGGTGTCGTTGATGTCAAGCAAAGAAGAAACTGAGTATATACCGCCGCCCGATCCATAGAGGGCATAACCTATATCCTCGGAACTGTCTAACTGAGTACCGGCAGTATTATTATTTATGTGTGATTGTTTTATTTCGACAGAGGTGTCCTGTGCAAGGATACCGCCGCCTGAATAAGAAATATTATTTGTTACGTTGCAATCTCTTATATGTATGTCAGAGGAGATGCTGTATATACCCGCCCCCATAGGTGCATGATTTGCAGTAAAGTTGCAATTATTAATATCAACACGGGATGGATAACACAAACAAAGACCGCCGCCTATACCGGTATATTCACCTTTATATTCGGTCGGTTTATTTACATCATCAAAGTGAATGACTTTTGTATAATTCGGATCGCTATAATCACTCGAAAAAGCTGTCTTGTTGTTCTCGAAATTGCAATTCACAAAAATAGAAGCTGAAGTCGAAAGGCACATTACTCCGGCGCCATTTGCCGGCAGTCGTGTATTTTCCCACGGCAGATTATGTAGTCCCTGCCAGTCTTTACCGCCTAAACCGCTTACGCTGCCGAAAACCTTATTTCCTGTGATTGAGCAGTTTGTGAAAATCGGCTTAGAGGTGGAACCACAGAATACTGCACCGCCGTCAGCAGTAACAAAACGGAGATCGCCCTGATTGGCAGCTGAATCAGTAGTGAGGCCGCCAAAGCCTCCTCCGCCATAATAAGAATAATATTTATTTTTTACGCTTGTACCGTTTCCGCCGTTTCCGCCTTTTCCGCCGTATGCGATGCAATTTTCAACACTGCAATTTATAAATGTCGGCGATGTTCCTGCATCGTATATTCCGCCGCCCATTGCCTTGCCGGGCAGATTCCCGTCGGCGCCGACCAATACGAGTGGGTTACCGCTGGTTTTAAATATATCATTAGCGTCGATACCGGTTAAAGCGTCTGCGCCGTTACCGCCGCTGCCTGCGATAGCTTTGCAGTTACTAACGATGACATCGGTGAAAGTCGCATGGCTGCCGCCCTTAATGCATATTCCGCCGCCTATAGCGTTACCGCCTCTTCCGCCTTTACCAAGTAAGCCGGGCGGAAATTGAGGATATTTATTGGGGTCGCCTGTTTGATGTTTATAAAAGCCTTGAGCGCCATTTCCGCCGTTTCCGCCATGAACTATACAATTATCGATGAGGACGTTCATAATATTCGGGCTGCCGGAGTTAATTACAATTCCTGCACCACCTGAGTCTCCGCCTTTACCACCGTAGCCGCCGTTAGGATCAGCGAGTTTATTCGGATCTCCGCCTGCTTCTCCGTCACAGGCCTTATTAACTACTAAATTGCAGTCCTGTATTACGCAGTTAAGAACTTTATGACTTCCGTAAATTATTATAGCTCCAGAATAGTGATCAGGGCTATCGTTTCCGTTTGCGCCCGGAGTTATAGTGTCGCAGGGTGTCCAAGAAGATGTATTCAAATTTTTAATCGTAACGCCATTAAGAATTACTGGATTTGGGTTTCCCGTTTGACCGCGCAGGTCAAAACCTGTAGAACCATAGAAACTAATAGGAGTGCTGTAGTCGATGACAACGTTTTCAGGATGCTCAGGGTCACCTATTATGGTTATTGGTTTATTAACGAGAAAATAATTTCCAGCATAAGTTCCAGGAAGGAGTTGTATCGTATCTCCGTTGCTTGCCTGATTAATTGCGCTCTGAATACCGTTGGTATCATCGCTGTGAACCTGAGTCATCCGGCCGCCTACAAATTGTAAAGAAACGGTTTTATTTGATGTCATCGTTACGGTATTCGTCAGCAATATTGACGAGTCATTATTTGTTCCAGTCCAGCTTCCTACCGTGTAACCAGTATTGGGGTGGGCCGCAATGGTGACTACAGTGTCCTCGTAGTATGGGGGGGGGGTTAGCGGCGAAGTAATCGTAGCCGTCCCACGAATTGACGGAGTTACATTAACTGTCAGGGTGTATAATGGTTTTAACTCGAACTCCACATTCACCATCTTGCTTGAGTTCATTGTAATATAGTAGCTTAAGGCTGTTGAGTTGTGATCTATTATACCATTTATTGACCAATACTTTACTTTATAATTCGTGTCAGGATTTGCCGTAAGGGTCACTGGCGGCGTGCCGAGCAGATAGTTACCTGCCCTTGGCGATATTGTTCCGTGCGGTTGGCCGTCTGACCCATTGTCAACTTGTGTCCTCAGTTGGAAGAAAGTGTTTGGCTCAAACGCAACGATGACATTTTCTATCCCGGTCATCGTAACTGTATTTGTCAATGACGTTGATGAGGGGTTATCTGTGCCGGACCATGACAGTACTCTGTAACCTGAAGCGGGAACAGCGGTAAGCGTTACAGCCGTATCTTTTCGCTGCGGACCGCTGACCGGGGTAACAGTGCCATTTCCGCCATTAACCGACGTATTAAGCTGATACATAGTCTTCGAGCGGAATTTTACTGTAACTGTTTTATTGGCGTCCACAGTTACGACATTATTATTAACATCTGTGGGGCGGGTATTTAACGTGCCGCTCCACACGTCAACCTCGTAATCGGTATCAGGCGTTGCATGAAGGGGAACCTGCGTATAGGCATTAATAAGCTGTCCTGGCGACGCATAAATCGGAGCAATAGTTCCGTGGCCGCTTGGTGCGCCCACGACAGACGTAGTCAAACTGTACTGTTTAAATGTTCCAGTCGTAGGATAATGATAGCCTATATCAACTGTGGTGTTAGGGTCATCAGGCACATAGTCGGTTCTTGTTGTGTATGACTGCCATGGATTATAAATACTAATTACCGTGTCTACGCTGCCGTTTCTACAAGGACTGTTGGCAGACTGTCCAGCCGCGATTTGACTTAAATAATAATTGCCCAAAGGACCTGCTCTGAATAGCGGGTCGGTATGTATGACTCCTGTTCCACTGTCGGTGTTCTTAATGCATGAATAAGAGGATATTACAGCGGAGCCGAAGATGTCATCGATATTGTTCCATAGTATGGAGTTTCGTATCGTTGGATGGCTTACACTCCAGGCGTAAACACCACCATAGTTTGAGGAGCCCACATTATTTGCGATAGTGCAGTTTTTAATTTGCGGCGAAGACGAATCGGAGGAGCCAGTCGAGTAGCAGTCAATCGAACCTTTTCCGCCGGCGGTATTACTGATAATAAGACAATTTGTAATTTGCGGCGATGAGCTGGTTTCGCATTCGATAGCGCTGCCGTCATAGGTTGAGGTGTTGTTTGAAATAGTGCAGTTTTTAATAACAGGTGTGGCCAAAAAACAGTCTATCGCGCCACCGTAATCGGCGGCATTTCCAGTTAATATACAATTATTGATAGTTGGCGATGCCACTTCGCATTCGATTGCGCCGCCGTAATATTCATTGCCGTCTATGATTGTGAATCCCTGGACAACAGAGGTTGTCGTTTCACTGTGATGAAAATAGAATGCCCGACTATAATTCTGGCAGTTGATGATGCAGGCTGCCGGATTGCCGCTTGCACTGTGGACTGTTATGGCTTTGCCGCCAAAGTCAAGGTTTCTGTTTCCAGTGCCAGTATAGGTACCGTCGGCAACGTTGACGTCATCGCCCGAGACCGCAACATTGATTGCCGCCTGTATGGTCGTGTAGGGGCCACCGCTGGAGACGTTCCATGTGGTTGCTGTGGCAATAGAGGTTAATAGAAGAGTTAAGGCCAAACTGATAATAAGTTTCTTATTCATGGTAAATTTGCTCCATCCTGACAAATTTGAGTTGGTTTCGTACTTTTTCATTTTGCACATTTGATTTTCCAAAAAAAAGTTAACAATTTAAGCGCAATATCTCTTACTGTTATCAGGCTGATTTGTTATGAGCCAATCCGTTGTAATAACTCTGCAGCCAACCGTCGCCAGCTTCCCGATTGCCGGTGATAGCAACAGAGTGTTTTCCCTCCGTGAACCCCAAATTATCCGCGAATTTTATCATACTTTTAATCATAATGCAAGAAAAATCGCCAAGTTTATTCTTTCGGCAAGCCTTTTTGGTAAAAGCAGTTCCGTTATTTATTGACAGTTGCCGAAACTATCTGTAATTTAGCTTACACTTTCTGCGATATCGCAGGATATATCGGCCTGTTTTTTCCATAATATAACCTGTTCTTTTTATTGACCTTAGTGGAATAGCTATGATTAAAATCAACGAAAACTATCTGAAATTAGCCTCCGGCTATCTGTTCCCGGAAATCGGCCGGAGAGTAAAATCATTCTCCGCAAAAAATCCTGATAAAAATATTATCAGACTTGGAATTGGAGATGTTACAGAGCCTTTACCTCCTGCAATTATCGAGGCAATGCACAGGGCGGTTGACCAGATGGGCAGCAGGACAGGTTTAAAAGGTTATGGCCCTGAGCAGGGCTATGATTTTCTGATTGAGACGATAATAGCCAATGACTATAAAAGCCGCGGCGTAAGTCTCGAAAATACAGAGGTTTTCGTAAGCGATGGCGCGAAATGTGATACCGGAAATTTACAGGAAATTTTCGGCATTGATAACGTTATTGCCGTAACCGACCCCGTCTATCCGGTCTATGTCGATACCAACGTAATGGCCGGCAGAACCGGTAAAGCCGACAAATCGGGACGGTTTGCGGGAATTGTTTATATGCCCTGCACGCCCGATAATAATTTTGTTCCTGAATTGCCCAAAGAAAAAGTTGACCTTATCTATCTCTGTTTTCCGAACAATCCGACAGGCGCAGTCGCAAAAAAAGAACAACTGAAAGTATGGGTCGATTACGCCAGGAAAAATAAAGCAATAATTTTATTCGATGCCGCTTATGAGGCCTTTATATCCGATAATGTTATTCCACACTCGATATACGAGATTGAAGGCGCAAAACAGGTTGCAGTCGAATTTCGCAGTTTCAGCAAAACCGCTGGTTTTACCGGACTAAGATGTGCATTTACAGTAATCCCCAAAGAGTTGAAAGCCTGGACTTCTGACGGCAAAGCTGTTGATGTTAATCCGATTTGGAACAGACGGCACTGCACGAAATTCAACGGCGCAAGTTACGTCTCGCAGGCCGCGGCCGCGGCTGTTTACAGCCCCGCCGGCAAAAAACAGGTTCGCAAAATTATCGAAATTTATATGTCCAATGCCGCCCTGATTGTAGGCACGCTTAGGAAACTGGGCTTCGAAGTTTACGGCGGCGTCAATGCTCCGTATGTCTGGCTCAAAACAAAAAACAAAATGACTTCATGGGAATTTTTTGATTACCTGCTCGACAAAGCCAATGTTGTCTGCACGCCAGGCAGCGGGTTCGGCGCGGCCGGTGAAGGCTTTGTTAGATTAAGCGCGTTCGGAAATCCGGCTAACGTGGCAGAAGCGATGGAACGAATTAAAAAACTTTAAGGAAGAAAAATGCCCGGTGAAGTAACAGCTTATATCGGCCTTGGCAGCAATCTCGGCAGCAGAGAGAAAAATATCAAAAAAGCTCTCCAGCGGCTCTCCGCCGACAAGCATATAAAATTTTTCCGCTCAAGCAAAGTAATAGAGACAAAACCTCTGGTGGATTCGACAAGCTCACCACGGGCCGAAAAATCGCAGCGAAACTATCTCAACTGCGTTGCGGGGATTAAGACAAATTTAAAAGCCGACAAACTTTTAAAAGTTTTAAAAAAGATGGAAGTCTCGCTTGGCAGAAAAAAATCGAGTGAAAAATGGTCCAGCAGGACAATTGACTTTGATATACTTCTGTTTGGCAATAAAACCATTCATAAAAAAGACCTCATTATACCGCACAGGCAGATGCATTTAAGGTCATTTGTACTAAAAGGTCTTTGCGAGCTTGATGGCCAGATTGTTCATCCGGTTCTTAAGGAAAATGTTTCCGTTCTTTACAGCCGATTGAGCGGAAGGAATTTTTATTTTGACGAGCATCGCCCGCAGCTCGTTTCGATTGCCGGTGTAATCGGCGCAGGAAAAACCACTCTTTCCGAAGGCTTAAGAGATATTTTCGGATTTAGACTGATAAAAGAGGCTTATGACGCCAACCCGTTTTTGCCGAAAGTTTACGCGGGACAAAAGTCTCTTGCTCTCGACAGCCAGATGTTTTTTTTACTCAGTCAGTGCGAGCAGTTAAAGCCGGAAAATTTCGCCGGCCCCGAGGCTGCGGTTAGCGATTATATAATGGACAAGGAAATGATTTACGCACGCCTGTGGCTCGACTCGGTTCAGTTCGAGATGTATAGAAAAGTCAATGCCGTGATGAGTAAAACTGTTGCCGACCCGGTATTAGCGATATATCTTAAACTTCCGCCGCAAAAGGCTCTTGAGCGGATAAAAAAACGCAGCCGGCCTTATGAGCAGGGCATTGACTTGAATTTTCTCGAGAAAATTCATATCGGCTATGAAAAACTTTTCGAGACGTTTAACCGCTGTCCTGTTATAACGATAGATGCCTCTGCGATAGATTTCCGCCAGAAGAGCGAAATCGAATCTATCGGCAAAAAAATTAATTATTATATTAGGCCAGATTAGATATATGGAAATTATCGAAACAATAGAAAAAACAAGGAAGATTATCGCAAAAGCCAAGGCGGCCGGCAAAAAAATCGGTCTTGTGCCGACAATGGGTGCTCTGCACGAAGGCCATTTTTCACTTATAAAAGCAGCGAAGAAACAAACTGATTTTGTGGTTGTAAGTATCTTTGTTAATCCTTCGCAATTTGGCACCGGCGAGGATATCGACAAATATCCGCGTCCTTTTGATGAGGATGTCAAGGCCTGCAGCAATTTAGGCGTCGATGTTATTTTTGCTCCGGCTGTCGAACAGATGTATCCCGTTAGAGACAATCAATCGGGTAAGTCTGACCTCAAATCAACTGGGGCAGAGTCAAAAGCGGTTGTCTCTAACGGGATGTATCCAGAAAAAAATCTTACCTGGGTAAATGTCGAAAAACTCAGCGAGCCTTTATGCGGCAAAAGTCGGCCCGGCCATTTCAGAGGCGTCGCTACGGTTTGCGCAAAGCTGTTTAATATTGTTCAGCCGGACTTTGCTTTCTTCGGCCAAAAGGATGCTCAGCAGGTAATTGTCGTTCAGCGAATGGCCGCTGATTTGAATATGCCGCTGAAAATCATCGTTTGTCCGACAGTCCGCGAAAAAGACGGTCTGGCGATGAGCAGCAGAAATAAATATCTCAGCGCAAAAGAGAGAAAAGATGCGGTTTTACTGTATGCCGCCCTGCAGGAGGCAGAACTTTTTATCAATGCGGGCGTACGGAAAAGCAGTGGACTGATAAAAGAGATGGAGAAAATTCTAAAAATCAGTAAACAGATAAAGGTTGATTATATCAGTATTGTAGATGCACAAACGCTTGACGAAATAAAAGAGGCGAAAGGGCAGGTTCTGATTGCTCTTGCCGTAAAGCTCGGCGCCGCAAGACTTATCGATAATATTATGCTTGATGTTGGGTAATCGTTGATTAGAATACTACGGTTTCTGCATTTTTCTGGTGATATAAAATATGATGATAAAAATATTAAAGAGCAAAATTCATCGTGCTAAAGTAACGGATTCGCTTATCGATTATCCCGGCAGCATAGGAATAGA
>Ga0187886_1003142_pt1 | contig 12535 bp, 10 predicted proteins | sample June2016WEW_20_1_FD_133001 | JGI IMG/M metagenome (GOLD analysis project Ga0187886, IMG submission 133001) | Peatland microbial communities from SPRUCE experiment site at the Marcell Experimental Forest, Minnesota, USA - June2016WEW_20_150 | ecosystem: Environmental > Terrestrial > Soil >...
GAAGAAGCTGCATCCGTAAAAGCTGAAGCTATTGTTACCGGTTGTCCCGGTTGTGAAAATCTCTTCGATACAGCTATACGGGAAAATAGTTGCAGCTTGAAAGTCTACGATATCGTTGAAATGCTGTCCATGGCCACGTTATAGGAGGTTATAAACAATGACACTTAATAAAGACCAATACAAGGCCTTTGAGGATATCGTCGGCGCCGAATATATCTCTAACGACCCGGCCATACTTTACTCTGACTCATGGCGTTCGGGGTTATATGCGCCGCCGCAGGACTTTTCTCCACTATTCGAAGCCATAATTCTGCCAAATACGAATGAAGAAATACAGGCCATCGTCAAACTCTGCAACAGATTCAAATTACAATTTAAAGCTTCCAGCACCGGTTGGGGGCCTTATAATGATGCCACAGCAACGGGGTGCGTTAAATTAGATTTGCGGCGTATGAACCGCATTATTGAAATCAATGTTAAAAATATGTATGCAGTGGTTGAACCCGGGGTCATCGGAACCCAGCTCCAGGCCGAATGTATGAAGTTGGGATTGAACTGTAACCAGAATGGAGCTGGGACCAACTGTTCAGCATCTCCGATAGTAGCTCACTGCGGTTTCGGGCATTTAAGTCAAAGCGGGAGTTACGGTGAGCGTAATCAGTTAGCCTTGGAATGGATAACCCCTGAAGGTGATCTGGTACGTCTTGGTTCTCTGGGTTCAAGTGGCGCATGGTTTTGCGGAGATGGCCCGGGGCCGTCTTTAAGAGGAGCAGTCAGAGGTAACGTAGTCCCGATGGGTGGATTAGGTGTGTTTACCAAAGCCGCAACTAAACTATATCACTGGCCGGGGCCGACATCTGTTGAATTGAAGGGCGTCTCCCCTAAATATGTACCGACATCCATCGCCAAGAATTTCTTAATCCGTATTTATTCTTTTCCCTCCATGGATATGATGGACCTGGCACAGAGAAAAATCGGTGAGGCCGAGATTGCTTATGAACTCATGGGATTCAATAAAGGCATGGCTGCTTCTAACATCGCGACCAGCAATGAAGAGATGCTAAAACTGCATAGAGAATTTAGCAATCTCTTAACAGATTACTGCTTGATGGTAATTATCGGCGGCTATTCGCCGCGTGATTTTGAATATAAAACCAAAGTCCTTAATCAGATAGCTATTGACACGCAGGGTAAATCTTTAACCAAAATCTCAGACGATCCTGAAGTAGCCGCTGGATGTATGTGGAGATGGCTGCGTGCTACAGGTTCAATTCGGGAAGTATTCCGGGCAACTGGTTGTTTTGCAGGTGAAGTCGGAGGAACTGATGTATTCCGCTTGATGGCTGATTATATTGTTGAAACAGCCAAAGTCAAGCAAAAAATGATTGACAATAAATTAATTTTCGACGATGGAGCCCCGCCTTTTACCCAATCGATCGAGCACGGTCATTACGGGCACGGAGAATTGCTAATCCGTTACATTCCTAACCCTGCCAATTGGGCAGGAATGATGGATTTTATGGCAAAAGCGAATGAAATCGCCATCAAGCAGCACTTCGGTGTTCCGGGGCATGTGTTCAGCGATATGCAGCACGATGTGTACGGCCCGCACGTAATGAACTACCACAATTGGTTAAGGAAGATTAAAAAATCATTTGACCCTAATGGAGCTTCTGAAGGCAGTCACCATATCACCGTAAAGGAATAATACAATTCTGACCTCCGGATCAAGAAAGGAGACAAATTCATGAGACCGATAGGTGATGCTGATATAAAAACCTTCATATGTGACATCGTCGTCATAGGAGCAGGCGGAGGCGGGCTGGCTGCCGCGGTAACCGCTGCTGAAAAAGGCGCCAAAGTAATCGTATTGGAAAAAAGAACCATACCCGGTGGAGCAAGTAATTTTGCTGAAGGCCCTTTTGCGGCGGAAAGCCCGACCCAAAAACGTTTGCACGTCGAATGTACGAAAGATGAGCTTTTCAATATCCAGATGTATTACAACCAATGGAGTCTTAATGCCAAACAGGTCCGGGAAATCATCAATAAATCAGGCGATACGATACGCTGGTTAGAAGAAAAAGGCATCGAGTTCTATTTACCGATGATGTATCCCAACCAGAGCCCATTGGAATGGCATAATCCTATAAAAGGCTGTCCGGAAATCATCAAGACTTTTATGAAAGATTGTGATGAATCTGGCGTAGACGTACTCTTCAGGACAAGCGCTAAGAAAATCAACTTGGATAAGTCCGGAAAGGTATCCGGGGTTATCGCCAAAACCGGAAATAAAGAAATTACGCTCAAGACCAACAGCGTTATCATCGCCACGGGCGGATACGGCGGAAGCAGCAGGTTAATAAAAAAATATAATCCAACTTTCAATCTAAAAAATATCAGAATAAACATGCTGAAAAACTTGCATAATGGCGACGGCCTTCGAATGGCTTTTGAAGTTGGGGCGGATAACGATGGCCTGGGCAAATTGATTTTACACGGGCCTACCACGGCAGCACGCCCGGCCTTCGGTCTTGCCATCGAGGCCAACTGCGTTTGGGTAAATAAAGAAGGTGAACGCTTTATGCAGGAAAGCGCTTCCTTCAGTCCTTTTGAATCTTGTAACGGCCTGTTACGCCAGCCGGATCAGGTCTGTTTCAGCATTTTCGATGAAGGCCTTTTGCAATATTCACTTAAAAACGGATTAGAAAGGCCGTTCCAGTCCAGCTTACATAGTAAAAGAATGCATACGCAATGGGACGAGGCATTCAAGCAGGAAGCGTCCCAAGGCCGGATGATGATATCCGATTCCTGGGATGGAATTGCCAAATGGAGTGGGATAAAGCCGGCCCAATTAAAAGCTACTATCGAGGAATACAATGCCTGTTGCGATAAAGGGCACGATGACCAGTTCGCGAAAAACCCTAAAAATCTTAAAGCTTTCCGGACACCTCCTTATTATGTTGTCAGGTGCGTCCCGGGTATCCTATCCACGTTTGGAGGCATAAAAACTAATCACCGTATGGAAGTCGTCGATAAGACCGGTAGCCCGATTAAAGGGCTTTACGCCGCCGGTAATGATGCCGCTGGAGGATTTTGCGGATCGACTTATAACGTCCGGCTGGCAGGGGCCGGTTGTGGATTCGCGTTTAATTCCGGCCGTATCGCCGGGGAAAACGCCGCCAGGTACGTTATGGGGGAATAAATTTCCATTGAATAGCGAAAAAAGGAAAAGTAGGTGTTATGAGATATCCTTCTCGAAAAATAAATAATCCAGAGTTGTTTAAATCAAATCCGAGTTTATACATCCGGAAAGCCATTAAGGACTATGTCCTGACCAGTCCTTTAAATTGCATGATGGACTTTGGCAATAAACCTTTCTTCGGAGAGCCGGTTATTGCCTTCGCCGATGGAGATAGCACCGTATTTCAGGATTTTAAAAAAACAGTTTCCGAATCCCACTTAACACCGCGTGAAATATTAGAAAAACAAATACCTATCCCATTAAAGCGCCGGGCCGGGTTCGAGATAAAGCACGTTAGCGTTATTTCCGGGGCATTGCCTTTAAATCCCGAGATTATCCAAAGTGAAGCCAAGTCACAGTACGGAAGTACTTTGATACATAACCATATGAGCTGGAGAGGCGGGCACTGGGGATTTCTTAAAAACGTTTGTGATTATGTTGAAGTACTATTTTATGTCTTGGGATATCATGCCGCAACCCCATCTTTCACGCCCCTCTTTCTTTCTGAACCCCAAAAGATGGCTGATAATTGCCGAAAAACCGTTTCTAACTGGTCCGAGCGGCATGTTGCCGAGGCATGCGGCCTGGGCACCTTCGGTTTGAACGGGATGATTATCACTGAAAAAGGCGTAGCGGTTAACCTCTTCAGTATAGTATGTGATGTTGAGCTTCCCCCCACCCCTAAACCTACCCAGCAATATTGTCTTTATTTTAGAAACGGTTCGTGTAAAAAATGCATGGAACGCTGCCAGAACTCGGCGATTTCCCTGGAGGGCCGGAACCCCCGCAAATGTCATGAATATGCTTCCCAAAAGCTGCCTGAAATCCTGAAGAGAGAAGGATTATTCGAAGGCACTGTGGTTATTCCTTCTTGTGGCCTATGCATGACGGGCGTGCCTTGCGCTGATAGGATTCCATAAACCGTTCTGGTAATTATATATCGATCGAGGTATCTTCATGAAAGCAGAAAAAGGAAAGAGCGCCCTTGATAGTGACATTGTGGTCATAGGAGCTGGGGGTTCGGGCCTCGCCGCCGCAGTGGAGGCGTCAGAAAAAGGGGCACGCGTCATTGTGATTGAGAAACAACGAACCCCGGGGGGAGCCACGCCGTTCGCGGAAGGAATCGTTGCCGCCGAGAGCCCCACGCAAAAAAGGATGAATATCGAGGTGACCCGGGATCAGCTGTTTAAAAGCCACATGGATTATACGCAATGGACGCTTAATGCCCGCCTGGTGCGCTCTTTAATTGATAAGTCCGGCGAAACCGTCGACTGGCTGGAAAAGAAAGGACTATCTTTCACCATACGTGGATTACCCGGACCGCAAGCCGCTAAAAATTCTCCCCCGCAGGTGATTGTGGCGAGCCCGGTCTTTCATATTCCCCCGAATTGGGGTTCGGGAATTATTAAAACTCTCCTCAAAAGCTGCCGTGAATTGGGTGTTCAGATTTCCTACCAAACCAAAGCCGAAAAGCTGCTAGTCGATAAAAAAGGAGCGATAACCGGCCTGCTAGTGTCAAAAGACGGAGCGCAACAGACGTTGCATACCAGAAACGTTATCATCGCCACCGGGGGGTACAGCAGCAATAAAGAAATGATGCGCCAATACTGTCCCCAGTATGATGTCAGCAACATCGATAAGCTTAACGTAAGAAAGACTCACCCGGGAGACAGGATACGCTGGGTGGGGCAAATGCATAACGGTGACGGCATCAGAATGGCCTTTGATATTGGTGCGGCCAGTGACGGGCTGGGGATCCTGCTGATGAGCGGTCCCAACTTTGTCGCGGGAAATCATGCCTGGATGCTGGCCATGCGGCCCGCAGCTATTCGTGTGAACAGGGAAGGGGAACGTTTTGCCGCGGAGAACCTGGGGCCCTTTATATCGGACAACGCCATTCTGCGCCAGCCGGGGCAAGTTATGTTCTCTATCTTCGACGACGATTTGAAACAAAATATTATTAAAAACGGATTCGGCCGCATTTCCGGCGGGAAATACCGCCATGAACCCTCCGGCATCGAGCAAGACCTTAAAGAGGCTGTAGCTCGAGGAAGTTGCTGTATTTCTGACTCATGGGCGGAAATAGCAGAGTGGATCGGAGCCTCGCCCGAAAAATTAGAGGCGACGATTGAACAATATAATTCTTTCTGTGAAAAAAGGCATGATGATTTATTCGCGAAAGATGCCGGCTTTTTAAAGGCTATCAAGACCCCGCCTTTTTACGCCTGCCGCAGCTATCCCGGTTTCCTGGTAACGATTGGCGGTATTAAAATCAACGAACGCATGGAGGTCTTGAAACAGGACAACACTCCTATACCGGGTCTTTACGCAGCGGGGATTACCGCTGGAGGATGGTCCGGCTCGACGTATAACATCGGCCTCCCCGGTGCCGGCTGTGGTTTCCCGATCTACGGCGGACGGATTGCGGGTGAAAACGCCGCTAACCGGATTTTGAACTTTTAACACAAGAATTTGTGATGAAAGGAGGCGAACATAAGGATTAATTATTTTTTGTATATCAATTGTCGAATGTGGGAGTAAATTATTATATGAGTTTAAGAATTTATATCCAAAGGAGATACGTATATGAATAAAGAAAGCAAGTTTAATCCGAACCAAAGAAAGCGGCCAGTGAAGAATTATTTGAAAATCGCTGCTGCCTTAATATTATCCGCGATATTATTATCATTACTATTCGCTGCTTGTTCTTCCACAACGAGCACCAAAAGTTCACCAGCTACAACAACTACAGCAGTTACGAAGACAACCACAGCCTCCGCAACTACCACTGCGTTGACTCCCAAGAAGGGTGGTACCGCAAAGATAATCACGAGTTCCCCAAATGCTTACGGTTGGCCAGCTGACATTGTCGCTTATTCACAGTCTCAAATTTTCTATGACAGTTTCTTGCATTCGGATAGCAAGGGAGGAATCGTGCCTTGGCTGGCAGAATCATATAAAATAGCCGATGATCTTAAATCTATTACTTTTACTCTCCGAAAAGGTGTCAAATTCCATGATGGAAGCGCTTTAAACTCCCAGGTAGCTAAATGGAACCTTGATAATATAATTAATGCAAAGTTGTCAAACTTCTGGGCATCTGTAGACGTGGTTGATGATTATACCGTCAGGGTTAATTTAACCCGTTGGTCTAATCTGTGTTTGAACGAGTTTGTAGATGGTCCTCGTACATTTATGGTCTCAAAAGATGCCTTTGATAAAAACGGTGGCGTGGATTATATCAGGCAACACCCTGTGGGGACGGGCCCCTTCAAATTCCTGAGTTATGAGAAAGATGTCGCCATGAAAGGTGCCAGGAATCCTGATTACTGGCAGGCGGGTAAGCCTTATCTGGATGAGATTGATTTGCTTTTTATTACAGACCAAATGACTGCCCTGACACTCTTTCAATCCAAAGGAGCTGATGCAATGAGTGCAAGAGCGGGCAAGGAGATAGCTGACTTGGTAGCCTTGGGCATACCAGATTCAGTAGCCAAGATTGACACGACTTGCTTAGTACCGGATAGCGCCAATCCCGACTCTCCCTGGTTCAAACAGGAAGTGCGCGAAGCGGCGGAGTATGCGATTGATAAAGAGGCTTTAGCTAAGGGTCTGGGTTATGGTAACCGTCATGCAGCGTACCAGATCCCCGGTCCTGACTGTGCTACTTATAACCCCAGTTTTAGTCTCGGCCGTAAGTATGATGTCACTAAAGCCAAGCAGCTTTTGACTCAAGCCGGTTATCCTACCGGGTTTAAAACCACACTTATTGCCAACGCCGATAATCCTGATAAGAACCTTTGTGTTTCCCTACAGGAATTTTGGAACGCTGTGGGGATCCAGACACAGGTGATATATCCTGATGGCGCTAAGTTTACATCAGACTACATGGTCGGCAAGTGGCAAAATGGTATCGTTATGACCCCGATTGCTGGGTTTAATAACAACTACATGTTCATTTTCAACTTCTTGTTTGGTAGAGATGTTTCGTACGGGAGTTTTTTGAGGACCCCGGAATGGAAAGCTACCTTTGACGCAGCCATTTCTTCTCCAACTATTGACGTTAAATTAATGCAAGCCTTTACCGATAATATAGTCAAACAAGCTTCTCTTATTCCGATTATGGATGGGGGTACAGGGACCGAAGGCCAACCTTATCTAATGGATACTGGTTTCGGTAAAAGAGCTATAAGCAGTTATTGGAACCCCGAATCGATGTGGTTAAACAAATAATCTGGCTCAAATCTCAATGCCCCCTCCATCAAAGGGGGCATTGAGCTGGTTTTAAAAAAAGGTGGGAAAGTCATCGTGAAGATAAATGAATTAGAGGCAAGGATTACGGCTTTAGAAAAACAATCAAGGATTACACAGGACATCGAAGAGATAAAGAAGCTGCAAAGAACCTATGGCTACTACATCGAGCAAGGAATGCGCGATGAGATAGTGGATTTATTTGCCGATGGGCCTGATGTTGCCCTGCATCTGGTGGGGTTAGGCACTTTTACCGGGAAAGAGGGAGTCAGAAGATATTTCAAGTCAGACTATAAAGAAACACCAGATTCGGAGAAATTAACTCAGGTGATGCAGCTTTCAGGTGTAGTCGATGTTGACCTGGATGGCCAGACCGCCAAGGGGAGGTGGTATGGTTGGGGAGGCTTTGCCCTTCCTCAAGGTGGAGGTATCAGACAAATATATCTAAGCGGAATATATGAGAATGATTATATAAAAGAAGACGGTAAATGGAAGATCAAGGTAATAAGACATTGCATCACTTATGCGGCAAACCCCAGGGAAGGTTGGGTCAAGCCGGAGAGAATCGCTGCGATAGATCCTAAATCCGTCATGGAAGAACCTAAGCCCAACATTCCTGATAATACCCAGCCACGTTATCCTTCAGGGTACATCTTTCCTTTCCATTTCACGCATCCTATTACGGGGAAAGAAACCAGTGAAAAGGCAAGAAATGCCTGTTTTAAAAAACAGGCATGATAGTAAAGCCAGCAGAAAAGATATTTGAAGGATAAAGTGTTTAATACACCTGACAAGTATGGTCTGGTTAAAGAGAGATACCTTGCTATAGATGGGTAGCAATAGTTCAGAGTTCAGGCTATTGCTACCCGATATAGAATTCACTGTTACCAAGTAAAGGAAGGAGAAACACCGTGAACGAAAAGGAATTAGAGGCAAGAATCACGGCTTTAGAAAAACAATCAAGAATAACACAGGACATCGAAGAGATAAAGAAGCTGCAAAGAATCTATGGCTACTACCTCGAACGACAGATGCATGAAGAAATAATAGACTTGTTTGCCGATGGGCCTGATGTTTCCCTGCACCTGGTGGGGTTAGGCACTTTTACCGGGAAAGAGGAAGTCAGAAGGTATTTCTCACCAAAAGAACCGGACCGGGAGTTTCTGCATGAGGTAATGCAACTTTCAGGTGTTGTCGATGTGGACCCGGATGGCTGCACTGCCAAGGGAAGATGGTATAACTGGGGTGGTATGGCCCTTCCTCAGGGTGGGGGTATCAGACAATTTTTTATGAGTGGAATATATGAAAATGATTATATAAAAGAAAATGGGAAATGGAAGATCAAGGTCTTAAGACATTGTATAGTTTTTGCTGCGGCTCCCGGGCAAGGTTGGGTTAAGCCGGAGAGAGTCGCTGCGATAGATCCTAAATCCGTCATGGAAGAACCCGAGCCCAATATTCCTGATAATACGCAGCCGCGTTATCCTTCAGGGTATATCTTTCCTTTCCATTTCACGCATCCTATCACAGGGAAAGAGACCAGTGAAAAAGCTAGGAATGCCTATTTTAAAAAACAGGCAAAAAAGTAAAGCCAGTAGAAAAGATATTTGAAGGATAAAATATTTAACATACCGGATAAGGGTTAGTCTAATCAGAAGGAGAAACATCGTGAAAGAAAAGGATGTAGAGACAAAGATAACATTATTAGAAAGTCAACTAAAAGAAAAACTGGCAATACTAGATAACAAGATAAGGAACTTAGAGGATATTGAAGAAATCGAAAAATTACAGAGAGCTTACGGCTATTATCTCGAACCTGCCATGATTGATGAATTTGAAGACTTGTTTGCCGATGATCCGGATGTTGCCTTGAATTTTCTCGGAAAACGGATATTCAAGGGAAAAGATGGAGCCAGGAGGTTTCTAGAAGCTATCGGAGCCGGGCAACCCAATCCGGAATTTCTGCATATAGCGATGCAGCTTTCGGGTATTGTAAATGTAGATCCGAATGGCCAGACAGCTAAAGGAAGATGGTACGGTTGGGGCGCGGCTGCCGTCCCCGAAGATAAAGGTGTCTCACAGTCATTTTTTGTGGCGGTTTATGAAGTTGAATATATAAAAGAAAACGGGAAATGGAAGATTAAGATACTTACACTCAGCATGGACTACCATATACATAATCCTAAGGACAGTTTTGTTAAGCAAGAACGAATAGCAGCTCTTGATCCTAATTATGTTAGACCACGGTCTGAATTCGGTGTTCCTGATAATTTTAATACAGAGTATCCTTCCGGGTATATCTTGCCTTTTCATTTCAAGCATCCGGTTACAGGGAAAGAAACCAGCGAAAGTAAAAGGAACGCCGCATTAGGTTTGGGATAAGAATTCAGACAAATTCAAATAATTTCAGGAAGCCGGTTAATTTAGCTGCAAAAGAATCAAGCTGGTTCAATGAATGACTTTGTACGGCATATTGAAATCGGGACTATTTTGACTGTAATGATTTTCGGCTATAGTAGAAGTTGTATATCTTCGGATAGAATAGGTTGATAGGGGCACAGCGGTGACAGGTTACATCGCCAAAAGAGCAATAGAGTCCCTCGTAGTTCTGATTTTGGTTAGCATAATCGTATTCTGCCTTATGCGCCTGCTGCCGGGTGACCCGATTTTAATGCTGGTGACACGGAACCAGCAAGAAACATTTTCGTTAGAACGAATCGAGGAAATAAAACATCAATATGGTCTCGATAAGCCCCTATTTATTCAATATTTCTCCTGGGTGAAGGGTATTTCCCACGGTGACTTCGGAAAATCCCTTATTGATCACACGCCGGTGCTGCGCGAGGTAACAAAACGCATTCCTATAACGCTTGATATAAGCGCCGTGGCTTTCATAATAGGTGTTATATTAGGCATTCCTGCCGGAGTCTTGTGCGCTGTTCGACGAAGTAGTTTATTGGACACTATTATCACATTTCTGGCAAACCTTGGCATAACAGTGCCCTCGTTCTGGTTGGGTTTTGTGCTTGTTTATTTATTTGGATTGAAACTAAATTGGTTGCCGGTGATGGGATATACTTCACCTTTCGAAGACCTCTCCCTCAACATAAAGCAGATTATCATGCCAGTTATCTGCTTAGCTGTCTTTCCTATTGCATCTACCGCCCGCCAGACCCGCTCAAGCATGCTGGAGGTAATGAAGGAAGACTACATAAGGACAGCATGGTCCAAGGGTTTGGTAGAGCGGTTGGTAATCATCAGGCACGGCTTAAAAAATGGACTTATTCCTGTAGTTACGCTTTTGGGCATGAGTCTTTCTATGATAATCGGAGGTTCGGTAATAATTGAAACTGTATTCAACATCCCGGGAATGGGTAGGTTGGCGGCTAGTGCCGTTTCCACCCAGGATTACCCGTACATACAATGTGTTGTTTTTTTCATTGCGATTGTTGTATTGTTGATGAACTTTCTAGTGGATATGACTTATGCGTGGTTAGACCCGCGCATAAAGTACGAGTAGGAATTATTGATTATGGTGGGTGAACCATTAACTTATCCAATTGAATCGGAAGCTGCTCCCAGGGTCAGCGAATTCAAACGTTTCCGAAGAGTATTTTTAGGCAGGGGAGTTGTCATCTTCGGTCTTGTAATACTGATTATTTTCATAATATTGGCTATTTTCGCTCCACTCGTCGCACCTTACAATCCTAACAGACAGGATCTCAATAATACTCTTTTAACGCCTAATCAGACTCATTTATTGGGTACTGATATTTTTGGCAGAGATACTCTAAGCCGCATTATTTTTGGCGCACGAACTTCTTTGCTGATCGGTCTGTCTGTGGTATTTATCAGCAGTGCAACCGGTATGGCATTGGGATTAATCGCAGGATATTTTGGAGGATGGACCTTTACTATCATCATGAGACTGATAGATGCCCTTATGACATTTCCTATGATAATTCTAGCCCTGGTTATCGCATCTTTACTGGGTAACGGAATGAAAAATGTTATCGTCGCATTAACCGTGAGTATAATACCTGTATATACCAGATTGATGTGCGCACAAGTTCTTTCAGTTAAACAAAACGATTATATTACAGCTTGCCGTTCTACAGGTTGCGGATACTCTCGCCTTTTAATTATTCATATTCTGCCAAATTGCCTCCAACCTTTCATAATTTTAATAACGATGATGCTGGGATCAGTTATTTTGGCTGAAGCCGGCCTGAGTTTCCTTGGCATCGGTATAGAGCCACCTACGGCTGCCTGGGGTAGTATGATCAATGAAGCGCGTCCTTATTTGTTTACTAATCCGATACTTTCCCTGATTCCTGGCGTGGCGATTATGCTCGTGGCATTTTCCTTTAATATGGTAGGTGACGGTCTCAGGGATGCTCTGGATCCCAGGCTTAGAGGTACCTTATAATTTCAAATTAATTGTTGATATCAGAAGTTACATAAAGGATTGAATGAAGGTTTCTATTTTTAACTGACGTGCCCCCCCCAAGTTTCCATAAAAGGAGCATGGGAGCAACGTGGACCTATTGAGATATCCAACAATTAAGTAAAATGTGATCTGTGAAGAATTAGAATAACATCGAAATATCCGCACTGCATTCTCCCCGACAAAGTTCCTGAATAATTCAACAAACCCGCTTGGGCTCTTTCTTTGATTTATTTCCCGCCTCATTTTTGTCTATTAAACTCTTTAATCTTTTCTCCTACCTGCCTACTAAACTACATTCCATGATCCTTTAATCCGCTTTTTCCCGGTGCAATGTTTTAATCGGGCGATCAATTCTACGCCATTAACATTAACTAAATAATTATTATCAAGCTCGTAAGATTTGTTTACTCATCCGGTGCTTTTTAAGGAAATATTATGCTTTTTAGTGACAAATATGTCGTTTCTCAGGTTATATGACCACCCATTCTCAAGTTAATGTTCCACCTGGATTCTCATGCTAATGTGCCACCCCGGGTGCACTTAAAGCATAGTATCACACGGTTGCCACCTCCTTGGCAAGGTCTTTGTCCGGA
>Ga0187886_1003143_pt1 | contig 12534 bp, 12 predicted proteins | sample June2016WEW_20_1_FD_133001 | JGI IMG/M metagenome (GOLD analysis project Ga0187886, IMG submission 133001) | Peatland microbial communities from SPRUCE experiment site at the Marcell Experimental Forest, Minnesota, USA - June2016WEW_20_150 | ecosystem: Environmental > Terrestrial > Soil >...
GTAGTGGCCGAAGTCCGCCGGCCACCAGTCCTGCGACTTCGTCATCAGTTCACGGAGGTCCTTCTTCACGGCCTCCAAGTCGAGACTCTTGAACTCTTTAGCGTAGTTGAAACCCTCGCCCATCGGATTGGACTTGGAGGAATGCTGGTGCAGGATATCGAGCTTCAACTGGTTCGGCCACCAGTCTCGGGTCGTCGTGCCGCCGCCGGCAGTGTGTTGGTGAGCCCTGCCCGTTACCGGGGACTTGCTTTCTTCATTCATAATATTTCCTCCTTTCATCTTTATTTATTTAAATTATGTTTGTTTTTACACTTCAGTTGAGCTTTTTCCTTTTATCCGGAACATTCCAGATTAAATAACAAAAAAAATTTAAAAACAGAAACCCCTGTCACGAAACCTGCCTGCGTTTTTTATCTTGCCTGCAGTCCCGACAGTATCCGTAATACTCCAACCTGCTGTTGGTGATGATAAAACCAGTTTTTCTTGTCATATCGCCCTGGTTAACAGAGAGGGGGATTTTGTAATCGATGATCTTCCCGCATCTTTCACAGATCAGATTGATGTGCTCGTCAAGATTACTCTCGCAGCGATTCTCAACCCTGTCGAACTGCAGAGTCTTGATGATACCATACCGGGAAAATTCATTGATAGTCGCGTAGGTTGTAGATAAGCTCAGGCTCCTGCTCTTCTTTTTTGCTTCCTTGTATATAAAGCCTGCACCGGGATGAAGATGCCCTTTCTCGACTAACACGTCAATGACAGCAAGTCTTTGAGGGGTGATTCTTAACCCTCTCTCTTTTAGTTTTTGAATGATGGAATCTTTCGTCATTGCATTTTATTAGGAATCATTCCAGACTACTATAGTAGATACTCTCTATTTATTGTTTGTCAAGTTATTCTTTTAAGAGAATAGACGAAGAGCTATTTTAGGCATTACCAGTTGAAGTGTTGTATATTTGCAGGAATCTCAAAACTCACGCATTCAGGAAGGATGAGCGTTTCACATGTCAATAAATGAACCGACCAAATGAGGAAATACGTCCGTTTGTATTTGAAAGTCTGAACCCTATTAAAGACGCCCAGGCGATTTGTTTCAAGAAAAGACCGCCCATTCGCCTGCGAGAAGTGAGGGAAGAAGTCATATCAAAGTGTAATTTCCTTAAGAAGGATTTCCATGCGGTCGGCAATGTCAAGAATGGACGGTTCGTAACTGACAGGATATCCGAGAGAAGCAAAAATGCGCTTCATTCCTTCGTTCCGGTAATCGAGAAGTATTTCGATACTGGCTAGTCCTTTTGACCTCGCGATGTTGACAACTCTTGTCACCATGAGTTTCCCCATGCCTTTCCTTTGCCAGTCGTCTCTCAAGACAACGGTAAGCTCTGCGTGATCCGTATTCCCTTTGACGATGTAGCGGCAGGTGCCGATGATGGATTCCTTTGTATCCTCTGTGACAATGGCCGCCAGGGCAAAATGGCTTTCGTAATCGATCTCCACAAGCTGCTTGAGCATCTCCGGCTGCAGCCTTTCCAAATGGGTCAAGAAGCGAAAGTAAATGGTCTCCCGGGATAATCTTTTGAATAAATCCAGTAGGAGCGGACCATCGGTCGGCTTGATCGGCCTCACGAAGACGGCCGAACCGTCATTGAGGCTGATCCATTCCTCATAATACACGGGATATTGATGATATACTCTGAAGGCTTCCATTTTCTAAAGGCGAACCCTCCTTAACCCGGCGGACAACAGCTATGCTTTTCTTTATAGTTTTCCAATCGAAGTCCTATCCAAAAAGGATGCGAACATATGTTCTTGACAAGGCCATGTCGCCTATATATCGTGTATAAAATGCCCGTGTACAAGCAATTTTGACGGGTGTCAAATGGAAACTTAATGATCAAGGACTGGGAGGTAAAGTATGAGCACAGCAATCGAGCAATACTGGCAGATCAGACTGGCTGATCTCAAGAAGGCACTGGTAGCAAACAACTTCGAGGTCTTTCTGGCGAACAATGCGGATGAGGTAAAAAAGGTTGTTTTAGAAGAAATCATACCTGCGGTGAAGCCAGCGGTCGTTTCCTGGGGTACGTCCATGACGTCCATGGAGACAGGCCTTCACGCTGCTCTCAAAGCCAATACTGCCTTTAAGACAATTGAAACGTCAGACAAGACCATATCCTGGGATGAAAACGTTGAGCGGCGCAGACAGTCGCTCCTGGCTGATTTATTCATCATGGGGACCAACGCCATAACGGCGAATGGCGAGCTTGTAAATCTGGACGGCACGGGAAACCGCGTCGCGGGTTTAACATTCGGCCCCAAATACGTAATTGTCCTTGCAAGCCGGAATAAGGTCGTTGCCGATTTGGAAGAGGCTATGAGACGTATTAAGAATTACGTGGCGCCGGTCAACGCCATTCGCCTGAACAGAAAAACGCCCTGCGTCAAGACGTCATACTGTGAGGAGTGCAAGAGCGCGGAGCGCATCTGCAATACATGGGCGATCACCGAGAAATCGGCTCCTAAAGGAAGGGTGAAGGTCATTTTGATTAACCAGGACTTTGGCCTTTAGCAAAACCTTGCTTTATGGGGAAACGGCAGCAACACCAGGAAAGAAAAGCGGGGATAAAGAGGGAGCAAATAATATCCATGGAAGAACCGTCTGATTTGGCAAACTGGGTGGAGAGTATTATCCGCGAATTCATAAACAGTTCCCCGGAGAATACCCTTCAGAACGAGGCTAATGAAAAGGCATGGAATGACCCTCTCGTGGGATTCTCACGAGGAGATGATCCTCTCTACGAAGACTACAAGAAACATGTAGGGCCTTTTCACTGGACGCCGTGGGAGATCTTTACACAGACCTTCCCGGAGGCCAAGGTGGCCCCGGAAGACCTCACCGTTATAAGCTGGATCCTTCCCCAGACGGAGGCGACCAAGGCGGATACCCGGAAACAAAAGAAATACCCGCCGGAGCGATGGGCCAGGGCCCGCCTCTATGGCGAAGAGGTCAATACTAAACTTCGCAGGCATGTTGTAGCTGCCCTTCAAGGCAAAGGATATAGGGCCGTTGCGCCTCTGCTGTCACCTCAATGGTCGCGGCAGATGTCCGATTTGTACGGTTTCGCCTCCAACTGGTCGGAAAGGCATGCAGCCTACGCAGCGGGATTGGGCACATTCGGCCTGTGTGACGGCTTGATTACGCCGCGCGGAAAGGCCGTGCGCGTGGGCTCCGTTGTGGCACAAATCCGTATCCCCGCGACCGCCCGACCTTATGACGATCACCACGCATACTGCCTATTCTATACACAGGGCACCTGCAAGACTTGCGTATCCCGCTGTCCCGTGGGAGCGCTGAGCGAGGCCGGCCATGACAAGGTGAAGTGCCACAGCCATACACACGGCACTTCATCGAAGCATATAAAGTCACTCTATGGTTTTGAAGTCGATTCCTGCGGCCTATGTCAGACAAAAGTGCCTTGCGAGTCCCGTATTCCCGCGAAGGTTGCGGGGAAAAAATAAATCAGATGTTCATGCCCATGAGTACACTGGTTCAATTAAGGTGTCATATCGACCGAAGGGAGATATCTTTTAGTTTTAACCCCTACTAAGATTTCTCGCTACTCTCGAAATGACAATATGAAGGAACGTGAACATGACAATTGAGATGCGGATCTTTTCCGACTATATCTGACCCTTCTGCTACATTGGCAAGGGCATTGTCGATTCATTAAAAAAAGAGTTTGATATCAGGGATGACTGGCTGAGCTTTGAATTGCATCCTGAGACGCCGCCTGAGGGGATGCCCTATGCGAAGAGGTTCCCCGGGGCCGATGTCGAAAAGATGTACGAAAACATCAGAAGAAGGGGTGACGAATTCGGCATCAAATTTGGCCCGCGGCTGTTGCTCTCCAATTCCCGCATGTCTCTCGAAGCAAGCGAATACGCCCGCGATATGGGGAAGTATGAGCTTTTTCATGAACGGATGTTTTATACATACTTTACAGAATCAAAGGACATTGGCAGCCTGGAAGTGCTCACGGAGAGCGCCCGCGTCTGCGGGCTTGATGCAGATGAACTCCTGCAAGCCCTGAAGGAACGACGCTATGCCCATCGGCTCGAGGAACCGAGAAGGGAAGCGGAAAAGATCAATCTGACAGGAGTTCCGACTTTCATCATCAACGGGAGAACGAAAGTTGTCGGTGCGCAGCAGATTGCGGTCTTCAAAGACCTGTTCAAGAAAATCGTCGATAAGCAAAGATAGCTGCTATAAGTTCAGTGTGTCGAAAATAATCAAAAAATTGTTGGCAGAAATAAAGATTGGAAAGCGATAGGGGTGAGCGGTCATGCGTTACGTAAAATTAGGAAAGACGGGTTTGAAAATTTCGGAGGTGGGATTTGGCGGAATTCCCATTATCCGCCTGGACATTGACACAGCGGTAACGGTGCTTCGCCGCGCCTACGAGCGGGGGATCACCTTTTACGATACGGCCAATCTTTATCGTGACAGCGAAGAAAAGATCGGGCGCGCTTTTGACGGTATGCGGAAAAAAATTGTACTGGCAACCAAAACATTTCAGAGAGACGCCGCCAAAGCGATGAAGCACATCGAAAATAGTTTACGCATGCTGAAGACGGATTATATCGATCTATACCAGCTCCACCAGGTAGCCCAGGAGAAGGATCTGCTTGCTATCACCGCGCCCGGCGGAGCTCTGGAAGCTGTGGTGAAGGCCCGCGAACAGGGAAAGGTGCGGTTTATCGGCGTCACTTCGCATAACCTTGCCATGGCCGTGAAACTGGTTAAGACAGGCCTTTTTGCCACCGTTCAGTTTCCATTCAATTTCATTGAGGATGAGCCGAAGGATGAGCTTCACAGGGCGGCGCGCAAGCGAGACATGGGCATTCTGGCCATGAAACCGTTTGCCGGAGGGGTGATTGACAATGCCGAAGTCGCCATTAAATTTTTGCGCCAGCATCCTGATGTCATTCCTCTTCCAGGCTTCGATTCAGTCGCATCTGTGGATGAGGTTGTCTCTTATTACGGGCGTGAAAACAAGGTAACCAAAAAAGACCGGAATCTCATGGACAAATATCGCATTGAGCTTGGCAAGGAGTTTTGCCACAGGTGTGAATATTGCCAGCCATGTCCTCACGGCGTAATGATTACACCGGCTATGGCTTACAAAGTCGTTGCCTCCAGGATGTCGCCGGCTGTCGCCGTTGAATTTTCCCGGGTGATGATGGAAAGCGTGAAGCTGTGTGAGGAATGCGGGGAGTGCGAGGAACGCTGCCCGTATGAACTGCCTGTACAGGAAATGCTTAAAGCTAATTACGATCTTTACGAACGGCATCGCGCCGGGCTTACGTAAAAGGAATAGGACACTCTTGTCATTTCGAAGGAGCAGCGCGACTGAGAAATCTGTGGTGGCATTGAAGCAGATCCCTCTCTTCGCTCGGGACAAGGATTTCTCACGGAGTTTACCCTGAGTAAACCGAAGGGTTCGAAATGACAGTACCTCTGGATTCCCGCCTGCGCGGGAATGACAGTCTTTTCTTTTATGTCATTTCGAAGGAGCACCGCGACTGAGAAATCTGTCCGGAAAAATCGGGAGCCCATAAGCTGACAGGCAGCCGGGTCAAGCCCTGAAAGACAGATAGAGGTTATATGGCCTTTTTAGTAGGTTTGTTGGGAGGCATCTTCGGAGGATTTGTCGGTCTCGGCGGCGCCGCCATTATGATCCCCTTCATGGTGGACGTTCTCAAGATGGACCAGCATAAAGCACACGGGACAAACCTCGTGACCATCGTGTTCACAGGAATAGCCGGCGCCATTGCCTATGGCCTTAAAGGCACGATTGATGTCACTGCGGCCGTCCTGTTAGCCGCACCGGCCATTCTCACCACCCGCGCGGGTTGCTATTTTGCACATTCCCTTGCCGAATGGAAGCTGAAACGTTCTTTCGGTTACTTTCTGATATTCATGTCGCTCCTGCTACTTGCCAAGCCCTATCTTCCCAGGATTTACGGCCTGGAGACGGGATGGCCTCAAGCTGCTGTCCTGCTTTCGACGGGCGTCTTCCTGGGATTTCTCTCAGGCATGATGGGCGTTGGCGGTGGAATCATCATGGTGCCCGCCATGGTTCTGCTTACGGGTTTTACACAGCACACCGCACAGGGGACCTCGCTTCTCGCCATGGCCCCTATCGGCGGCGTCGGCGCCTACACCCACTGGAAACTTGGCAACGTGAAAACAGATATTCTGGCGGGCATGATTTCGGGGATATTTATAGGGGCTTGCGTCGGCGGGACATTTGCCCATTATTTCTCGGAAGGGGCCCTGCGGGTCGTGTTCGCCGCTGTGCTTATATGGACAGGAGCTCGCTACGTGAGGGCAAAGGAGCCCCTTGATGCGACTGACGGCGCAACGTGTGCGCCATGACCCTTGTTACCTCTGTTCTTCATGGCACTTCTCTTTGGACCCATCGCATATATTTCACACGGCAATGGTAAATTGTTATAAAGCACCGTAATTGCGTGTTGCGGGTTTTATCTCCCGTCCTGTCCTTAAATCAGCCTGGCAGTCATCAGATGCCGGAGCGGGTTCCCATACGGCTCCTCTCTTCTTGACACAAGGTTATTTAACAGGTTACTAATATTACAAAAAACCATCTGAAGGCAGATTGACAATGCAGAAGAAAGGTTTTTGGCAGGGCATTTATCAAAAGCTCGCATCCCCGAAACTTACAGTCGTCATATTCCTCGTTCTTGCCGCCGCATCCGTCGTAGGAACCCTGATGCCCCAGGGGCTCAGCGAAGCGGATCTCCAGAGACACTATGGCCAGCGAGCCATCTGGTTTATCACGACCTTCGGCTTGAATGACCTCTACCATACCGGATGGTTTCGACTCCTCATTCTTTTCCTGTGCGCCAATCTCGTCGTCTGCACCATCGAGCGACTGCCTAAGACCCTGAAACTCATCCGGCGCCGCGAAGAGCAGGTGGATCCCCAGAAGCTCGCCAAGTGCAGCTTTAACTGTCAGTTTACCTCAAACCTCCCCCAGGATGAGACCGAAGCGCGGCTCATCAGCATCGTTTCGGAAGAGTTCGGCACGTTGCAGAGGCTCGATGAAGCCGACCACTTGGCAGGAGTGGCCGAGAAAGGCCGCTGGAGTCCTCTCATGGTCTATGTCGTCCACCTGAGTGTTCTGCTGGTGCTCTGCGGCGCTCTCGTCGGTTCCATATTTGGCTTCAAGGGTTTCATGAACATCCTCGAAGGGGAAGCCGTAAGCGAAGTTATGCTCGAAGGCAGTGATCGCGGACTGAATCTTCCTTTTCAAGTTCGGTGCGACAAATTCGATGTGTCTTATTATGACAACGGCATGCCACGGGAGTTCCGCTCGGATTTGACGCTGATCCGCGATGGAAAGGAGGTCCTCAAGCAGGGACTTCGGGTGAACGATCCCCTCACGTATGACGGCATCACCTTCTATCAGGCATCTTATGGCGCGATACTCAAGGATGCGCAAGTGGAGCTCACGGACAGAAAATCGGGAGCCGTCCGCCGGTTCATCGTTCCCTTCAGGGAGTGGGTAGATATTCCCGGCACGCGGGACAGGGCGCAGATTCTCCGGTTCGAGGAGGACTTCCGGCATCTCGGCTCCGCTATGGTTCTGCTCATCTCCAGGGACGGCAGGGAGCCTGCAGGGTCATGGATCCTCATTGACAGGGATTTTCATGGCAACAAGATAGAAAACTACCATGTGAGAGTCTTACACGCCACGCGGATACCGTATACCGGTCTGCAGGTGAAGCAGGACCCGGGAGTCTGGCTTGTCTGGTTAGGCTTTGCGGCGATGCTGGTGGGAATAGGTCTCACCTATTATGTAAGCCACCGCAAACTGTGGGTTTGGGCGGCGGCAGATGCGCCGGGCAAGGGAGAGACAAAGATTGTCATTGCCGGCAGGACCAACAGAAATGAAATCTCTTTTGAGCAGGAATTCAACAGACTCTGCGACCGTCTGCAGGCTGAACTGAGGCAAGAGGGAGGAGGAGGCAAGCCATGATCACAAGCTCGATCCTTCTCAGCATAACAACCTTTTCCTATCTCCTCTGTGCGCTTCTCTACCTTTCGGGAGTCATCTTTCACCGCCGTACGATTATGCTCTGGGGCAGCGTCACCGGAGCGGCTGCGCTCGCCATACAAATGGCGGGGATCATTCTCCGTTGGTGGGAATCCTACCAGATAGGCTACGGGCACGCACCTCTTTCCAATCTGTATGAATCATTGGTATTCGCAGCCTGGGCGATCATGCTCATTTATCTGGTCATGGAATACCGGACCAAGCAGCGGGCACTCGGCGTGTTCCCCGCCCTCTTCGCCTTCCTGGCAATGGCATACGCTTCCTTCTCCACGGGCGTGAATTCGAAGATTCAGCCGCTTCTCCCTGCCCTGAAGAGCAATTGGCTCATCGCCCATGTCGTGACCTGCTTCATCGGCTATGCGGCCTTCGCGATTTCGTTCGGCATCAGCATTCTATATATCGCACGGAAATCGAGACAAGAGACCTCCGGCGGTGCACTCTCCCTGCTTCCCGATCTCAGGCAGCTCGACGAGCTCAACTATCAGATGATACTCTTCGGGTTTCTCTGGTTGTCGCTGGGGATCATCACAGGATCCGTCTGGGCCGATTTGGCGTGGGGCACTTATTGGAGCTGGGATCCCAAGGAGACCTGGTCTCTGATTACCTGGCTGATCTATGCCGCTCTCCTCCATGCCCGTACCGTGAAGGGATGGCGCGGTAACCGCGTGGCATGGCTGTCCATCATCGGGTTTTGTTGCGTCCTCTTCACCTATTTCGGCGTCAACTTTCTCCTGGGCGGTTTGCACTCCTACGCTACTACAAAGTAGGTTTCCATCGGGCGGACCGCCGAGAAAAATCGGAGTTGCGCACTCCACCTACTTATCCTTAACATTGATGTGTCATGAAAAGTGAGGATTACGGGTTGAAATAAAAAAGCCGTTTCGCCGGGAAATATGGCGACTCGGAGAGTATTTCCCCAAAAAAGTAGATAAATTTATCTTTTTAAAAGGTAGGCAGATGTCGCCTCTGTCCAGTCCGTCAGTTCGATCTGGTTCAACCTCCTGACAAGGTCGCTAATCATTCCCGTTGACTTTGCATCATAGACCTGGAAAATCCCTTCTTTAAAACCGATGGAAAGCAGCTCTTCCTTCTGCCGGGTAGCGATGATCTTGATTTTTTCTTCAGCAGGGGCTTCTTTGTAGTTCGGCAGGAACATGGCTTTCAGATGAATACGGCTATCTATTGGAGGGAATTGGTATGCCCTTCCCGCTCTGGTAAAATTGTCCGGCATATTTGAATTGGGGAGAAGGAGGGTTACTGAACCGTCTGCAGCAACGGAAAAGATATAGACATAGGAGTCTTCGTTTACCTGATAGAAGATCTTTACTTCTTCGCCTTCCTTCAGGTCTGTTTTCGAGAGTGACAGTTTTGCGGAGAGACCTTCTCCCTTCTCAGGATAGACGGGTTCGATCAGGGCCTTGATTCTTATCCTATAGAGGTTTCTTTCTTTTGCATCCCAATCTGAGGAGATGATTTCTTCCTTTGTGATTTTCCCCCTGACAGCGGCATAGATCAGGTCTTCGGCAATCTGGTAGTTGGAGACCAGGGTATGAGATTTAATGAATGTCCCGACTGCATTTTCTATCGCCTTGCTCTCGGCGTCCCGTTTGGCTCTATCTCTGACCTCCTTCAGGGTGTCCAGCTCCCCTTGGTATGATTCGCCATCAGCCGTGACCCAGATGGGTTTCTCGGCAGCATAGAGGGGGGTTACAATAAGGACTACCGCAATGACGGCGAATAGACTCCTGATCATGATCTTTTCCTATCTATCTGGAAATCAGACGCAGTTTAAGTAATCCCTCCGCTGCAATGAGTTGCGGTGTCTGCTCATTGTTCTGAAGTCGTGCCTCTCGCTCCACATTCGGGCGGATGTACTGATACAGGTCTTCAATTGTGATAACGCCTTTTTTCTCAGCATCTGCATCCCCTCTGATCCCTTTTAAGAAATAATATGTGAAAAGTCCGTGTCCGCCGCTTTCATAAAAGGTGCTTATCTGGTCTCCTGCTGCCGCGGTAAAAACTATCGTATTTTTTTTGATGTCTGCCGGTGTATCAACGGCCATCACAAGCGGCCGCGCCCCTTTTGCTATCACAGACCTTCCGCCGGCTCCTGAGAAGCAGGAATCAAGGGCGACGATTATCTGCTTTGCCGATAATTCTCCTAATGATGTATAAAACTTATTAAGCGAATATGCTGTTGATTCAAGATAATTGGGGTCACCGTCAAAGGGAACAATATAAGCATTCCCTGTTTTGGGATTGGGGGCGCCGTGTCCTGCATAGTAAATAAACACCGTACTTTTTTCATTAACCCTGTTTTTTAGCCACCGGTCTAAATATTTTTCAATATCTGATTTTGTTGCCCGCTCATTGGTAAGCAACACAATATTTTCTTCGGAAAAACCCATGAGCTTGTTCAAATACAGTTTGACAATATTGGCATCTGCTGCCGCATATTCTACGCCCTTGATGTCGCGGTATTTTTCTATTCCTATAACAACCGCATACTGATTTTTATTAATCACTGGTTTGACATCAGCGAGATCCTCCAGTTCTTTTTCGATCAGGGATTTTTTTGCCTGAATGCTGCTGGTCTGAAGAGATGCCGAATCTGAAGTTTGGGGTAGCTTTCCGCCGGAAGCAAGATACACCTGCTTCGACGCCAGAATGCTGTCATCTTTCTCAATGGAGGCGGAAATGTCCTGAAAGGCCATGGCAAGTACACTCTGGAAGTCGGTCCCCATGCCTTGTCCCGTGTAGCTTCTCGACCATACCTTTGCCCGGGTTTTTGTGTTCATCAAATTAAGTTCCAATGCTACCTGCCCCTTTATGCTGTTTGATAACGGCATGTTGCCTACGGTAGCTCCCTGAATCGATCCCTTTAAAATGAAAATTGATGGACCTGAACGCACACCTTTCTGATCCATAACCTTTTTCACTATTATCTCAAACACCTCGGCGATATCCTTGTCGGGGGCAATTGGTGTAGGTCCCCCCATACCGAGTCGATAGCCTATGGCAACGCGGTCCGAACGTTCGTCGATAAATCTTTCGAATATAACGGGGAACTCAAGTTCTTTCTGGTAATCACTTTGACGCTGGGCTGGAATGAGCATATCTGTTTTTAGTATGTACGGCTCCGGAATACTTACACACCCCGTTACAGAAAATAAAATTGCAATGAAAAAGATTAAAACATGCGTCCTTTTGCTGGATTTCATACGTTTCACTTTTGTAAGGATTTTTTTTGTTTTGCGTAGTTCCGCAGCTCTTCGGAAGAATAGAGCATCGACCCCCACTCCTTCCCCAATCCCGTTAGCTGTTCGGATATTATTGCGCTCATTCCGTTGATAAAGGGGTCCATTGAAAATGACCCTTTAGTATTTAACCTTTTTGCGGCGGTAAGTCCCTTTTTATTCAAAATCTCCATGCCCTGATTATCCAAAACGCTCAATTTCCAATCCAGCGATACCTCCTGCCACGCATTAAACGGGCTTTCCATATAAGCTATTGTAATAATATTGCTTATTTTTAATTGAATTGTTGAATCAAACTCTCCGGGAGCAGGCATCTGCCTGAGAAGCACCGCCTGATCGAAAACCTGAGAAAACGTTTCTATCGAAACCTTTGCAAGCTCACGGGCAAGAGGTACGATTGCTACTTGATCTCCGTGCATCTGATCCGTCTGATCCATTGGCTTTTGATCAGGTCGGCCGTGGCCTTTCGGAGGCGTATACATGAGGCGGGTGCCAAGAGGATCTGGAACAACGACGGCAACTTTCAGCGGCAATTTAGAGGAAGGCTCAATATTCAGGTTTTCCGTTTTGGCGTTAATCGGGAATGGCTTTACCTGGTAGGTGAAACAAGCGCTTAAAGAGATAATAAGAAATAAGCAAAGAAACATAAACCCATATCTTTTCATGATGCGCCCTCCTTTAATTTGTCATAAATTCTTGATAGGAATCTTATTTTGGGGGATGAAGGTATAGAACAGGCAGCCTTGTGTGTCAATGAAAAACGGGCCACAAAATGTGGGGTGTTGTACCGATGATAGTGGAGGGGATGTATCGCGGCGTCCACCACCTCTTTTGCCGCGCTGCCCCTTAAAATGGTCATTTCGGGCGGAATTCAGGCAGACCTTTCCTGTGTGCCTCGAAATCGTGAGGTGTTATGATAGAATGTATGCATCCCAGGAATAATCGGGGTCGGCTAATACGTAGATTTGATCATTAACATTCGAAAGGGTGGATATTTGTCAAAATTGCCGGACGCTCTCTTTCCCCTGAAAATAGATTTATGCTTGTTAGCTTGATCTTCATAGACTCCTGCCTTTGCTTCACCATGTGAAATAGCCAGTCCGGATTAAAAATTTCCCCTGCGTGCTCTATGGCAA
>Ga0187886_1003144_pt1 | contig 12532 bp, 10 predicted proteins | sample June2016WEW_20_1_FD_133001 | JGI IMG/M metagenome (GOLD analysis project Ga0187886, IMG submission 133001) | Peatland microbial communities from SPRUCE experiment site at the Marcell Experimental Forest, Minnesota, USA - June2016WEW_20_150 | ecosystem: Environmental > Terrestrial > Soil >...
ATTGCCGCCTCCTACAGCTACTTCCACCCAGCGGCCGGCCATCCATTCCGGAAATGCCGGCCGTCTGACCCGGATCAATCAGCTCCAGCACGCGGACGTGCGCTCGCTGACCTTCTCCCCCGAAGGGACCTGGCTTCTGATCACATCCGGCAACGCCTCCCGTGGAAATTACCTGGTCACCCTGTGGTGGCCGGATCAAAACCAGAAATATGACCTCGCCTCGGCGGCTGCGACCGTTTGGGAGGCGGCTTTCTCCCCCGATGGACAGTGGGTTGCGTATGTATTCGATAATCCCACGAACACCATGCGCGGTTACGTCGTCAAAGTCTCATCTAAAACGCAGGTCACAAGCCTGCTTGGAGACGGCACCGCATATTCCGTCGCCTTTTCTCCTAATGGAACGCGCCTGGCGCTCGGCGGGATCGATGCCTCCCAGAACGGCATCCTCTGGGTGTACGACACGTCCACCTGGGAAATGGTCAATTCGTTTTCGGTCAAAGGTCAAAACGTACTCGCCCTGGTTTTCTCCCCCGATGGATCGATCCTGTACAGCAGCGGCACCGACGGATCGATTCGTACATGGAGCATGAGCGATGGGAAGCTGCTGGCTCACTATTCCTATAAACCGCAGGCCGACAGCCTCGCCCTTTCCCCGGACGGGGAACTACTGGCCTCGGTTTACTGCTCCCAGAGCGACCCCAACGGCTGCACCACAGGCGGCGTGGCGATATGGCGCGCGGCCGACGGGAAGATGCTGACGTCGATCGACGACGTCGCAAATGCGGTGGCCTTTTCTCCCGACGGCGGCCTGCTGGCGACGGGCGGCGGCACCCACGACTCGTTCCTGCGATTCCGGTACACTGCCACGTGGAATGCCGTCGGGGAGTCTCCCGCTATGGTCGAACAATTGGCGTTCTCCCCCGATGGCCGATTGCTGGCCACCGCCGACTACGAAACCGTGACAATCTGGTCGATCCAGTAGTTAAAATTGTTGGCCGGAGGGTTCCGTCCGGCCACATCGTGGAGGGCAAACGTGAAGCCGTTAATTCGCAAACTGGTGGAGGCCTACGGGCCCTCGGGACGCGAAGCCGAACTGCGGCAGATCGTGCGGGCTGAAATCAAAGGCCAGTGCGATTACATCACCGAAGACCGCCTGGGCAACCTGATCGGTGTGATGAAAGCCAAGGCCAAAACCGGCCGACGGATTCTGCTGGCGGCGCACATGGATGAGATCGGCCTGATCGTTTCGCATGTCGATCGGGAGGGATTCGCGCGCGTCGCCCCCGTCGGGGGCGTATATCCGCTCTACTGCGCCGGCAGCCGGGTACGCTTCGCTTCGGGCAAGACCGGTGTGATCGGGTGGGAGCCGCGCGATGATGATAAGAACATTCCTTCGCTAGATCGGATGTACGTCGACCTGGGAGCCCCAAATAGGGAATCGTGCCCGGTGCGAGTCGGCGACGTGGCGGTGTTCGACCGCCCGATGGCGGAGGCCGGCGCGCGGCTGGTGGCCAAATCCATGGACGACCGGATCGGCGTGGCGATCCTGATTGAGACGATGCGCCGCCTGAAACGCACGCCGCATGAAGTGCAATTCGCTTTCACCGTCCAGGAGGAAATTGGCCTGCGCGGCGCGCAAACCACCGCCTTCGGGTTGGATCCGGATATCGGGGTATCGGTCGACGTCACCCTCACCGGCGACACGCCGCGCTGCCCTCCGATGGCGGTCGCCCTGGGCAAGGGCCCCGCGGTGAAGGTGCGCGACGGCGGCATGATTTCCGATCCGCGCGTGGTCGAATGGATGACCACTGCGGCCACGGCGAGCCGAATCCCCTATCAATTGGAAGTCCTCGAGCATGGAACAACCGACGCCACGGCAATCCAAATTTCTCGCTGCGGAGTTCCGGCCGGATGCATGTCTATCCCATGCCGGTACGTCCATTCGCCTTCTGAGATGATCGACATGGTGGATGTGGAGAACGCGGTCAAGCTTTTGCTGGCGATGCTGCAGGGGCCGGTGGAATTCTAAGCGCAAAGCCCCCAAGGGTCTTGAAGACCCTTGGGGGCTTTAAATTATTTTCAATTTGCACTCGTTCACAAACCATACTGGGATTGCAGGGTATTTTCAATTAATCTTTCGGAGTGTATCGGCTCTCCGCCATGTGGTGTTTTTTCCGACCGGCCGGGAGTTTTAGGTGTTTATTCGGCTTTCCAGCATCGCCCGATCCACATATTTTTCATCCAACCTCTTTACAGGTTCTCAATAAATCTCGGTTAAATCAGCCGCATGTTAGAATTGTTCCGGCCGAAACAAGAATGGATGGAGATTCGATGATGAAATACTACAAACTTGCTTTATTTCTCGTTATCCTGGCGCTTATGCTCAGCGCTTGCAGTTCCGGCGCAACCACTCCGGCAGGCGGCGCGGCGGCATCGTATACTGCCGCGGCGCAAACCGTCTTTGCCGCCCAGATTGCGGCGGTCATTTCCACACCCACTTCGATGCCCACTTTTACCCCTCTGCCGCAGATAAGCCCAACCGCTACGCCGACCATTATTCCGTCCCGCAGCGTGACGCGTCCGGTGGTTACGGAGGCATCCACCTGTGACAATTCGGCTTACGTCAGCGACGTAACCATTCCGGATGGAACGGTCATCGCTCCGGGAGGATCGTTTACCAAGACGTGGAGCATCCGGAACACCGGAACTTGTGACTGGTCGACGGCTTATGCCCTCGCGTTTCTCAGCGGCAGTGCGATGGACGGTTCCACGACAAGATTATCCGCTTCCGTGAGTGCCGGCGACGCGGTGAATATCTCCGTGGGAATGTATGCACCCATGACGGCCGGAACGTACACCGGCTATTGGAGAATGCAGAACGCCGTGGGGACGTTCTTCGGGGAAGCGGTTTTTGTGAAAATAGTCGTTTCCAGCGGCACCGTTACCATCACCGCGACTCCGACAAAGACGGGAACAGCGTCCACCCAAACCAGCACGCCGACGCCGTCCCCCGTCAATACACCCACTTCAACCGAGACGCCCACCGACACGACCATTCCGGATACTCTGACAGCGACACCTACGACTTAGTCGGTGCCTGTAATTTTTTCTTTCCAGTGAAAAGATCGGCGCCGTGTTATCGGGTCGGGTGCGGGTCGATCCCACGCCGCTGCGTCCATTCCTCCTGGAGATGATCGACCTGGCCGACGTAGACAACGCAGCCAGGCTTCGGCTGGCAATGGTGCAGGAGCCGGTGGGTATTTAAAAAATCAGGACGGCCCTCATCTCCTTTGCAGCCCGCGAACGGACTGTGCCTCTGTGGGGGCGGCCCGGGTCATGGATTATCCGTTTACACCGCAAATTGCAGGCACAGGATGACATTCACATGGTTTGTGTACCCTTTTCACAGGTTTTCCATATGCTTTTCGTACCATAGCCAAACAGTAGAATGGATTCGACTGAAAACAAAACTGGAGGATATTCAATGGTTAAACATTCCAAGCGTTTTCTTTTCATCCTGATGTTGACGATTTTTCCAAGCGCTTGTAGCACCGCCAAGACCACTCCCACAATCGATCCGGCAACGACCTTCACTGCCGCGGCGATGACTAAATCCGCCGGGGATGCGGCGGCCGCTTCCACCGAATTTTTCCTATCCACATTAAGCGCGGTACCGCAAGCCAGCGCGACGCCAACCCCAACCGGCATTCCGGTCCCCAGCGCGACGACCCGCCCGGTCGTCGTGAATAATCCCGTGTGCGATAATTCGGCATTCGTCAGCGATGTGACCATCCCCGATAAAACCGTCATCGACGCGGGAGATTCGTTCACCAAGACGTGGAAGTTCCGAAACACCGGTACCTGCGGTTGGACTACGTCGTACGCGATCGCGTCGGCCTACGGTGATGCGATGAGCGGAACCGAAACCAAATTGCCGGACGCCGTCGAGGCGGGCGACGAGGTGGACGTTTCCGTGGATATGGTCGCCCCCACGGCGAACGGCACGTATACCGGCTACTGGAAATTGAAGAATGCGGACGGATTATTTTTCGGAGAAGTGGTGTATGTGCAGATAGTCGTTTCCAATGGCGAGGACACCCTCACGGCGACTCTCACCCCGACGAGTGAATAGACTCATCCGTGCGCTGCGGACGCTCCCGAATAACCGTTTGTTCCACAGCCGGACTCGATAGCTTCTGTTTACCTTCCCGCGACGAAATTCGCGCCTTAACCTCGGCTTGGCGCGAGAAGCATAAAGATTCCTAACAGGAAACTGAAAAACAAGGTAGATGGCCTTGCGAGTTTATCCTCGCGCCCGCCCTCGCCGAGCGGGGGAAGTGGGAGTAACCGCCTGCCCTCGTGTTCTTCGGGAGAATGGAGCGAAGTCCCGGCCTCGCCCCGGTCAGGCGGGCGAAACAATGATAAATCGCGACTTTGCCAGTACCCTCTTGAGAGCTATCCCCAGCGAATATCCAGCACGCCCTCGCCCGCAAACCGCACCGGGAACTTCCAAATATTTTTTTGAATGTGTACGGGGTGGATTTGCGTTCCATCGATTGCGGCCTTCTTTGGCGATCCGGGAAGCGCGAGCCAGAGATTTCCCTCCGCCTCGCGTTTCAGGCGCAGATGCGCCTGCAACTCATTCCGCGTCACTTTCCATTGTGCCACCTCCGCGCCCTGGCTGAAGTGCAGGTCCGATCCGATGTATTGCGCTTTGTCTTCGAGCGGGCGCACCTCAAGCAGGATCGAACCGTGCGCGGGAATTTCCGGCGGGTCCAAAATTCCTGCGCGGCTTTCCATCAGCTGCCCGTCCCAGAAGGAGAGCGCGATCGCCTCATTGGAAATGTGGATCCATTCGTGCAAACGGATCGCATCGCTTGCCGGACGATCCAACCAGTTGAACAGGCCGATCACCCACCATTTCCCCTGCGGCCCGCGTGCGGGCAGGATCGCCATTCGCGGTGGTGATTCGCCTCGCCAAGCGGAGATATTGGCGGCGCGATAGAGCGGCGGAAAGAGGGATTACGCGAGGCGCAGGGATTCCAATGAGAGTGCGGATAAATCATCCGAGAGCAGGACCATCCCGCCCGAAAGCGCGATGGCCGTGGCCAGCGTCCGCCGCTCATCGGCGGTAAGGTGTGTCTCCGTATCGCGCGCCAGCAGGCAATCCGGATCGTTCCACCACCACCGCCGGTGGAGCGGCGCTCGGGTGAGCATGTTGCGCACCGCGTTCGCGGCAGCCGGGACGGTCGGATCGCCGCGCGCCGCCCACATCTGGTGGAACACATGCGGCTTCCAGACCGGATCGACGTCCGGTCCGATGCGCATCCCGTCGAAGATTCCGATCCCCGAACCGAGCGGGCAACCGCATCCAAGCAGATAGGTTTTCTCGCCCGCCTCCTGGCGGATAATCTCCAGCGCTTTTCGAAGCGCCTGGGCGCGGGTGACGGTCGGATCGAAAAACCGCACGTGTCTCGCCGCGGGCAGATACAGGTAGTCCAATTTCAAAAACGGGAAATTCCATTCCTTTACCGCCGTCCGGATCAACCGCCGGAGATATTCCGTCACCTCCGGCCGGGTGACGTCGAGCGTGAGCGTATCGCGCAGCCAGGTGATTTTTACGTTCGACATTACCCCCTGCACGCCTCCGGCCAGCCACTGCGGGTGTTCGCGCTGCATGCGCGACCCCGGACGGACGATGAACGGCGAGAGCCACATGCCCGGCGTAAAACCAACCGCGCGGATCCGGTCGGAAATTTCCCGCATGGACGACGGGAATTTCGGACTGCGGTCGAACCAATCGCCGACGTCGGCCGCGTACCCGTCGTCGAGCTGGATCATTCGCAGCGGCAGGCGCGCGCGGAACGCTCGTGCGGCGTCGGTATTCTTCTCCAAGTCCTCCTGGCTGATTGCCGTATGGTAGTAATACCAGGATCATCATCCTTCGGGAGCGGCATGAGCGGCCCGGGCACCGTTTACCTGCGCGGCGGCATCGAAATAATCCTCCACCGGCGCTTTTCTACCGAGCGCGAGGTAGGCCCAATCGGTTGCGAGGGATGCTCCACCGTCAAGCCGTACACCGTCGCAATCGGCGCGCATGCGCAGTGAGACCACATCGTCCTGCAACCAGGTCTCCACCGCGCCGAATTGCTCATTCTGGGATAGAAAACCGGCCACCAGGCAATCACCGACCAAGCGCCGGCCGATCGAGGTGAACATGTCCGATACGAAATGCCCCGGCCGTCCCGTGGAACGCAGGCTGGTGCCTTCGTGCATCGGCATGTCGAACGGCCCCAACATCGGTCCCGGCTGGCGGTCGGCGCTCCTCAGCCCTCCAGCAAAACTCCACGATTGCCAGCCATTGACGAACATCGCGCGGTCGGCGGGCGGGATCGGAAGCTCCACGCCGCCCTCCGCGCCAAACCGGCGCCCCGTCTGGCACATATCGATGGAATCAATTTGCAATGGAGAGGGATTCAGATTCTTGAGGACGATTCTCCAGAGTAAAAATGGTTTCTCGAGCGACACGCGCCATTCGGCATTGACGGCCAGCCCATAACCCATGTCCACTGCAACCGTCAGAACCCGGAAGCAGCCGAGCGTCCGATCTTTCTTTAGGGGCGCCGCTTGTCCGCCTTTGAAATCCTGAAACGTACACCGAGCTCGTTTTCTCCCTGCGCGAAACGCGATTCCAATTCGTGCGTTTCGCAATGTCGGCAAATTCTCTCCCGCCGGCAAAACGCTCCATGCGCCGGAGCGCGGGTCGATTTGCATTAAAAGGAACGAGCTTGCGACGGTGATCATCCCTTACGATTGTATCCGGAATTTTACGTTACCGATTCCTCGGCCTTCTTCGAAGGCCTCGGAATGACATATGCAGTTTGTCATTCCGAGGAGCCCTGCAAGGGCGACGAGGAATCGGTTGCGCATGGAAAAGTAAATCACTCCTCCAATTCACCGCGAATATCCACAACCGCGATGATCGGCTCCCTCCCCAAGTCGTAGAAACATGCGCTGGAGTACAAATATTCACTCCGTTGGTCGGCCAATTTCCACTCGGCGGAGACAGGCTTCTGGTGGATATATTCAAGCAGGAAGCGGAGTTTTCCGCGGTCGAGCACTTCCTGGATGCGCAAATCCCCCCAGACTGGAGAGCCGGGTTTACATTCGCCGGATTTGGTGTGCAGATAATGCATCAGCGGCCCGCGTCCGCGCCTTCGCAGCGTCGCCGCCATGCGCGCGGCGGTAAAGTCGGCGAACCCCTCCACCAGGCGGCGGACCTCCCCGCGCAACGGGCGGCACAGCAGGCACAGGTGCGAAGGAAGCAAGGCGTAGGCGTAGAGCGCGATCTTCCCGGTACGGCTCAGATAGTCGAGCGAATCGAATACCGTCCGCGCGCAAGCCTCGTTGGTAAACAGGTGCTTCCACCCGCCGACGGCGGCGGTGACGAAATAGACCGGTTCAGCCAGATTCCTCTCAGATGGATTCATTTTCTACCCCTTCAAAGATGGTTTGTCTCCGCAGGATGCGCGTCCAACGCGCTCCCCCGCGTTCCACTGCAATCTCATACACCAGCGCGCCCGCGCGCGCAAACGCGAGGGCTGCCATGCCATGGGCCAGTACAGCGAAAAGCGGCGGGGTCTCGCGGGTGTAGTAGGTCCAACACTCGCGCGTGGTCCCCCAGAATTCGAGAAAATATCCCAATCCCGCGCCAGCTATAAAGATCAGCAGCGCCGTGCGCTTCCGGCCGGGCGAGAGAATGATCAACGCGCACAGCAGCAACGCCGCCACGGTGAACGGTTTGTTCAACGTCAGCCGCGTGAAATATATCATCAACAAATAAAACCCGCCCAACACCGGCCAAAACAACCGATCCCACCAGACGTCCGGAACCCGCCGAACGAGCATGTTCAACAGGCGAGTGATCCGGTCGATAGCCAGGGTGGCGATCGGCCAAGCCGGAACGATCCACAGCGGATGCCGTTCGCTGGTGTAATAAGTCCACAGCAGCGTCTGGGTTCCCCAGGCTTCGATTGTCAGGCCGCCCACCGTTGCCACCAGGACGATCCAGGCATCGATGCGTATGTCCGCCCCCATCATGATCAGGATCGACATGGCCAGGAAGATGCCGATGAGCAGCCAATCGATCTGGGCCCAGAGCGGATAGGCGGGATTGACCTGCTCGAGGTAATCCTTCGCGAGCGGCCACCAGACGGCGATGATCAGTCCGATCACCGCCAAGAAGGCGCTGAGCATGAAATAGGACGTCCGCGTCCAGCGCAGGGTTTCCGGAAGGTGCGAGCGGGAAGGAATCATTCGGATGATTTTATCTCTTTCCGAATTATATCCGAGCGGGAGAGCCCTGCAACGGCTTTGTGTCCCGGCGCGGACATTCATGTCCGCGCGAACCCTGTAGGGGAGAAAAAAAATCGGGACGACCTTTCGGTGCGTCCCGATAAAATCAAATCCGTTCTGACCAATTCATCTATCCCTAACAACCGTTCGACGTCGGATAACCCTTACAATACGTTTGTGTGGCGGGATTCTGCGTTTGCGTTTGCGTATAGGTCGGAAGCGGAGTGAGAGACGGTGTTGCAGTGGGAGTCCTGGTGTTCGCCGGAGTCCCTGCCGTCGCGCTGAGTGTGGGGGTGGTGGTACCGCTCTTGATGACAATCAGCACCCAGAAGGATTGATCTCCCGCGTCTCCGATTCCGAACCGGCCGCCCGACGGTGTGCGCAGCATCCAGTAACCGGTATAGGTGCCGGGATCGGTCGGAGCTTTGAGCGTGAGGCTGATATCAATCTGATCCCCGACTGCAACGATCTGCCCAAGACTCTGCGAAGAGGGCCCGCCCATTTGCGTTCCGGAGAAAAAGCCAATACTGGTATCGGCGGCCCAGTCGCAAGTGCCGGTATTTTTCAGACGCCAAGTTTTAACGAACGTTTCTCCCGGGTTCAGTGCGGTATAGTCCGGAATAGTAATGTCCTTGACGAAAAACGCCCGATAACAAGGAGTCGCCAACTGCGAAGAGGTCGGGGTGACCGATGGCAGTATCGTCACGGCGGAAGTCGCCGTTGCAGCGGAAGTGGGCGTACTGGTCGGAATGACCGGAACCGCCGTATTGGACATTGTCGGAGACGGGTTGTTCAGATTGTGCGCGCTTTCCGTCAGGACCGCATATAGGGTCATGGCACGCGCCGTGGCTGGATTTGGACCCGACGGAGTGACCTGTCCGCAACCTGAGGCCAGTGTCAACAGGATAAGAGCCACCCCCGCTATTAGGATATTTTTTGTCATATTTTCACCTTTCCCGGTATATTGTATTTCAACTTGCCGCTTGTTTTCAACCCTACTTCCACTTCTATGTCTACCGTGCAAGTTTCGTTCCCGGCCAGGTCCTCAGCGCAAACTGTCACCTTGTGGGTGCCTGGCGTCAGATCATCCCAACGGACAGAAAATGGCCCGTTTTCCAGCCGCGTACGGCGCGTTCCGTCCAAAAGAAATTCCACCGCCCCCACTCCCAGGTTATCGGACACATCCACCTGAAGAATCAATGCCTCCCCTGCCATGATCGAAAGCTGCTTCGCGGCGTTGGGTTGGATCCATCGGATGATCGGCGGAGTGTTGTCCAGCGTGACCGGGATGGCGACGCTTAGAATTTTTCCGTTCGGGTAAGCCGCCATCAACTGGATCGACCACACGCCTTCCAAATCCGATGTATCCCATTGCGCCAAGTCCCCTTCGGAAACCGGGCCGGCTCCCGACCCGATAGTGAACCATTCCGCCGGGTAAAGCCCCGACCCGGCCTGAATCACGTAACGGCTCATACCGGAGACGGCCGCCGTGCCGCGCAGAGTAACCTTGCCGCGGATAATCTCCAAAGGGGTCGGGTTGGAAAGATGCAAATCGTCATAATATGGAAACGAATCCGGCAGCGAGTCGTAAGTTTCCGGCGGGAGAGGGAATCCAGATTGTTCCGCCCAAGTACGCGCGTCAGCGGTCAATATGAAATACACCTGCTCGTCCACCAGACCAATCGGCGTCCACAACGTCGCCAGTCGTCCGGTCTCGCGATTGACCGCCACCGGCTGATAGTACGTATCGATCTGCGACGGTTCAGTTCCCGCCAGGAAAATTTCCGAAGCCGTGTCCGGGCAATAGCGGCTGGGGAGCAGGCCCGAAGGAAGGCAAACGTCCTCGCGGACGATCCCGGGCGGTTGCGGCCATTGCTGTTCCGGCAGCGAACGCAGGATCCATCCGGCGGCTGCCTGGGCAAGCATCCAGGAAGATTGCGGTTGCGACGGGTTGCCCATTCCGCGCACGCCGACCACGAATTTCGGCGTGAAGGCAAATGCCCAAGAACCTTCCCCCGCCGGATCCTCGGCAAGCATCGCCCCCACAGAACTGCGCGATCCGGCAAGCGCCGGAGAGGAGATGTCCGTCCGCCCGGATTCGTCGGAGAGGATATCCTGGATCAGGTACGCCAAGTCCGATCCGATGATCCGGCGAGTCTGCCGCTGTGTGTATTCCTCGATCGCCGCACCGTCACCGTTTTCCACACGGAGGATCACGGGGGGGTTCGCACCGTAAGGATCGTCCATTTCCATGCCGCTGCCGGCCAGCAGTGCGTACGCCTTGGTCAGGGAAAGGAGGTCGGCGGATTGTCCGAGGCCCTGCGCCAGGCTGAAGCCCGCCTCGCCGTTTGGAACGAGGTTGAGCAGCGAGAGGGTCCGGGCGATCTGGTCGCCCCCGACGGCGGAGGCCATTCCATCCGTCGCCGCCAATCTCCGTTCTTGAAGCGCAGTCCGCGCGCTGATCGGTCCGAGATGCATCCCGTCCGGGTTGTCCATGGTCTCCGCGCCGGGAATATCCAGCAGCATCGAAGACGGGGCAAACCCGCGGGTGAAAGCCGAGAGATACACAAAGGGCAGGATCGCCGTACCCGCATTACCGCGGGCGGCATCCTCTCCGCCGCGCGCCGAATCAAAGTAGGCCAACACCTCGCCGCTCTCCGGGTCGATCACCGCCAGCGCCAGATCCTGTGGAATGTCGAGGCCCGTCGCCGGTCCCAGGAGCCCAGCCAGGTCGCACGGTTCTCCTGTGAGTGTCGGAACGGATGCGGCGGGCTCCACCGGGTGCGAAATCAGGTTTTGCGCCGCGCACAACACCTGCATATCGAAATCCAAATCCAACGAGGTGTACACGCGAAGTCCGGAACGAGGCAGTTCCTCCGGCGGGTATCGGTCCCCCAGGCGCGAAACCGCAATCGACAGGAAGGAATCCAGGAAGGGGAGATTTCCTCCGAATACAGAGGCGCCCGTTTCGTCTGCGGCGGGTGGCATCGGTTCGGCGGATGCTTCCTGCCACGTTTCTTTTTGGATGTAACCGAAATTCATCATCCGGTTCAAAATCTCATCGCGCGCGGCTTTCCACACGGGGGGAGATTGTGCCCGAGTCGGATTGGCGGTGAGCGCTTCCAGCGCGGCGCACTCGCCCGCCGAAAGCGTTCCGGCGTGCGATTGGAAAATGGTCAGCGCGGCATCGTCCACGCCGACCGTGGCGTTTCCATACAGGCGGACGTTGATCAGCCATTCCGCCATCTGTCGCCGGTTGTATCGCGCGGCAAGCGCGGTGGATAGACGCGCCCGGTTCCATGCCGACGGCTCCACGCCCTCGATCGCAAACAGCTCAGCGGCGGATTCGCCCGCCAGGTCGTTCCGACCCAGCAGCGCGTCTCCCATTGCTTGGAGCAGATTGTCAGAATCTCCGGGATGCCAGTCCGCCTGGTGAATATCATGGGCAGCCAGAAATGCCGATAACACGCAATCCGCACCCGGTGCATCGTCGGGGGAATACCATTGGCTTTGCCCCGCCTGCTTCGAACCCGCCTCGGTGAGCAACCGGCCGGTCCGGTCGTAAAACCGGGCCGGTTCGGGACGGCTTCCGAGGGTCAGTTTCGGCGCAGGGAGCGGAAGCGGAGCGAGTAGAAAAACCGCCGCTGCCGCAAAAATGGCACCCGCCGCGAGAAGCAGAATCCATCCCAGGAGACGGGATTTTCCCAGGCGGGCCAGGGAACGCAGCCGGCGCCGGCGCACACTCCGCATCATCCGCATTTCATCCGACATGCAAAGGATTATACTGTAGCCCCGCTGCCGCTATTCGATATCGACAGAGGCAATTCCGTCGGTAATTTCGGGTGCCGGATGCTTAAGTAGTTGCCCGAAATTCCAGTTGGAGTATTTTTTTGGATTCGCTTATCGCGAAAGTGGGGTAATCGTCTTTGGAATAGGTACCGCTATGCAGCCCCTCACCGCCGGACTCTCGCAGGATTTTTCGATCATCGTCACGCCCGACCGGACCGCCAAGCATCTGGAGACCGGGTCCGCCTCAGTCCTCTCCACCCCGTCGATGGTGTGGCTGGTGGAACACGACGCGCAGATGTTGGCTCAGGAGCATCTTCCCGAGGGTCAGACAACGGTTGGTGCGGAGATTTTCATCCGGCACCTGGCGCCCACGCCGCTGGGGATGAAA
>Ga0187886_1003145_pt1 | contig 12529 bp, 13 predicted proteins | sample June2016WEW_20_1_FD_133001 | JGI IMG/M metagenome (GOLD analysis project Ga0187886, IMG submission 133001) | Peatland microbial communities from SPRUCE experiment site at the Marcell Experimental Forest, Minnesota, USA - June2016WEW_20_150 | ecosystem: Environmental > Terrestrial > Soil >...
CGCAAAAAGCAGCAGGGTATTTGCAATATGCAAAAGGAGATTTATAAGATGAATCCTGCCGGGATTGGGGCCTCCCGGAAGGGACAATTGACAATCGAGCATAAGCGAAAGCCAGGTCAAAGGGTGCCAGTTGGAAGCGTGGCCGGTAGTAAAAGCCCAAATGATATTGTCAAAAGTCAGGCCGTTTAGAACGTGAGGATTTTCATATACATAATAATTATCGTCATAATTGATAAAATCGAAATTCCTGACCTGCCAGAAGACCAGCAATGCACTTACTGTTAAGGCAAAATAAATCGAAAGGAGAAGAGTTTTTTTTACCTGTTTGGGCATAGGCAGCAATATATTTACACGAACATTTGTTGTCAAGGAGCAAAACGAGGTTCTGTGCCCCCCAACCCCCGCCACTGCCGAAGCGGGAAACGGGACAAAGTGCGATCCGTCTTCGTCCACCTAAGGTGTCCCATAGGGAAAGGACTTCCGTCTTCGCATATTTGTGCTACGAACAAACAGGTCGACGCGACAGGCGGCATTTCCGTAAGTCCAAACTATCTAATTTCCCGTATGTACTATCTCTACAAGCTTGTAAAGAGAATCAGGAACAGCGATACCGAGTTTCTGGGCCGTGTCTATATTGAGCATTTTTCGCCCGTGAACCCCGCCCTCAACAATTGGAAATTCCGATGGTTTTTTGCCTCCAAGAATTGCTTTGGCTATTTGACCGGCACGAAGCCCCTGTTCCTCAGCAGATTCCACCACGCCGCAAAGGGCGCCATCCTCAATCACAAAATCCAGGAACCCGATTACCGGCAGCGCACTGTTGTCCAGAGTCCATCGCATAATCTCGGCGGGCGGCATATTCTCATTTGTGCCGGTTCGCTTGATTAAGCAATACGTACAAACGCCGATGGCATCAGCCTTGTCCTGAGCGTCTTTCAAAGCCTTCTGCCATTCGTCAAAACTCTTGCATGTCGTATATGACTGCACCTCAAATGGCGGAGGTGCGGTACGCATAAAACGGGGATCCAATTCGGCTGTTAATGGATCTTCAGATATTATAGCTATCCGTTTGAACCCCGGCCTAAGCACAGCGAGAAACTTCAGCGTTTCCTCGAAATGCGGCCGCTCCAATACTCCCGTCACATTCGACGCAGGATAGCCGTAATCTTTGGCATCATTGTTGACCCCGCAGAACACTACCGGAAGATTGTTATCACCCACATATCGGGACACAAAATATTTTTGAGCGGGATCGTCCGAAGCTATCACAATATCCGGCTTCCACTGTGTAACTACTTCCGCAGCTTCATTGCCCGCCGTGACCATTGAAGCTTCATTGCTCTTCCGTTTAGTGTCCATATAGAACATCTTCACTTCAACAGGCATATCTGCCAATTCCTTCATTATTCCGGAGGTGATACGCTGCACCCAGAAATAGTCTGGGTCATAGCTGTGAACGATAAGTACCTTCATAGATTTGACGATAGGTTTCGCAGGCTCAGGCGATACCGGTATTACATCAGGTTTTGAGTAACGCGGCCAGTATAAAAGGAACACGATTACCCCGACCGCCGCAATGCCAAAGACCCATACTCCGGCGGCCTTGAGTCCTGATAGTTTCATAATGCACCTGAAAAATAGAAGTACAAATTAACGGGTTATGCCGAGGATTTCGAGAGTTGGGCGTTCGATTATTTCTCTGATTTTTTCGCGCGGAACAGTGGGCAAATTCATATCGGCGATGAGTTTGTTAAAACCTAATAGAGTCTCAATGCAGTTTTGGGGCTTTTGAACCGGAAGGCCGGAGCCGAAAAACAATTTGCCTAATACATTGGCCTCGTGAGCGGAAAGAACTGTATTGTAAACTTCCCAAACCTTCTGAGGATGAACAGTCAAATCGCCATAAACATTTTCGTGCTTAGCAAGCATATACAAAGTTTCATTTACAAACGGCAGTCCCATTGAGCCGATGATGATTTTGATGTTCGGAAACCGCTGGGCAATTTCGTCAAGCAGAGACGGCCTGGTATATTCGAGAACCGACTGGGGACCAAAAGGCGGAATGGTATGAAAATACAGCGGAAGATGCAATCTGTCGGCGACCTCGTAAAATTGCAGAGCCTTGCTGTGAGCAGGATGAAAACCTTCGCTGCCGCAGTAAAGAACCGCGCCGCTAAAGCCCATATCCGACTTTATGCTCGACCACTGCCTTACCGAAATGTCGTCTTTGACAGGATTGACAACGGCAAAACCGTACATTTTTTGCCCGTGCCTGGCGACATAATCGCTGACAAGCTTGTTGGCCTGCTGGTTGGACTGCTCGGGACTGGCCAGCACAAAACAGGCGTCCAACGGCTCTGCAGCGACAAAATGGTCCTCCGGCTTAATTTCAAAGCCGGGAAAAGTTATATGAGTATGGCAATCGACAATCATTTTCTATCCAGAAAAGCACTTGTTAAGCAATAAATCAGAACCAGTAATATAATATCGGCAAAACAACACTGTCAAGAACAATAAACTTGCCTTTTAGTGGCCTGGGGCTAATATGCCCCTATGCTAAATAACAATATCAAAAGTAAAATGATACTGAAAAATATCCTCGAAGGTCTTTACCGCAAATACACTCATAAAAAATACATACCGCCGGACCCGCTGCAGTTTGTTTATCATTATAATAATAAAGCTGATATGGAAATCGCAGGGTTCCTGTCGGCTATGTTCGCTTACGGAGCCGTGGAACAGATTGAAAAATTTCTAACCGCCCTTTTCGGCGTAATGGGCAAAAGCCCGGCAAAATTTATTAAAAACTTTTCCGCTAAAAATCATCATCTTTTAAAATCGTTTAAATACAGGTTCAACACGTCCTCCGATATAATCATTCTTTTGGAAATCTTAAAAAAAGTCCTTGTCCGATACGGAAGCCTGGAAAATCTTTTCCTCCAAGGCTACCACGACAGCGATAAAAATATTATACCTGCAGCGACAAAATTCATTCAGGCATTAGACGGCCAAACCAGCGCCGGTTTAAAATTCCTGCTTTCCAATCCGGAAAAAGGCGGAACATGCAAAAGATTATTTTTATTCCTTCGCTGGATGGTGCGAAAAGACCAGGTCGATACGGGATTATGGAAAAAAATAGACAAAACAAAACTTATTGTGCCTGTCGATGTTCATATTGGACGGCTAAGCAAAATTTTAGGGCTGCATAATAAAAAAACGGTTAATCTTAAAACCGCAATTGAAATAACCGATGGTTTTGCGGAAATTAACCCGGCAGACCCGGTCAAATACGACTTTTCGCTGTGCAGAATCGGGATTCTTGAAAACTGCACAGGAAAGGCCAATAAATACTGTCCGGAATGCGAATTGGCGGGATTATGCAGAAAAAACTTTATTTTTAATCGGATTTCTGGTAAAATAATAACGTAACTAAACTTTGTTTAATTAAGGTATAAAAATGAAATTTAGATGTCTTTTCTTAACTGTTGCCGCTGTAATCTTCTTTGTCGATACTGCCGCGTTTTGTGCGCCTGAGCCGGCTGGTGCGCCAAGTATAAATCAGTGGACCTTAAATGTCGTCTTTACCCAGCCGCAACAGATAACCGTAAGAATACCCGACCAGGGAAAAGCTCAGCGATTCTGGTATGTCATCATTACCGTTACCAACAATTCCAAAATCGATGTGCCCTTCTATCCGAGCTGCGAACTGCTTACGGATACCATGCAGATAATCCCGGCTTATAGAGACACAAGAAATATCGTATTCGATAAAATCAAGGCCCGGCACAAAAAGAAATTCCCATTCCTCGAATCCCTCGAATACGCGAATAATAAAATACTGCAGGGACAGGACAATACAAAAGACTTCGCGATAATCTGGCCGGACTTCGACGCCAAGGCAAAAGATATATCACTGTTTATTGCCGGTTTGAGCAATGAGATTACAGCCGTCGACCACCCAACCAAAAAAGATCCCAACGGCACACCGGAAAAAATCTACCTGAAAAAAACTCTCGAACTGCAATACTCCATCAGCGGAGATGAAAGCCTGCGGGAAAATGGAACGCTTGTATTCAAAGGCAAACGCTGGATTATGCGATAGGAAAGAAAATTTAAAAATTAAAATGTAAAATGTAAAATTATGGAACGGCACTTAAAAATATTTAAGTGCCGGTTTTTTTATACTTTTAAAAACTAAATTGTCGAAATCTTCCCACAGCGGGGACATTTGACCTGGGGGGCTTTGAAATTGGGCGGGATTTTCATTTTTAAACCGCAGGAGCAATTCAAAATACTGAAACCTGCGACCTGCTGCATAATATTGCCGATATTTCGAGCCTGATTTTTCACCGATTCAGCCGGCTGCGATGAGCCGGTGCGAATCTGAACCGCCGTCTGATCCTGAAGAGCAGATGAAGGTATGACTGTCGCGTGCTTTGTGGTTTTGCTGAATGCATCGGAATAATCCGCGAAAGACGCTCCTGCCATACCGCGAAGTATCTTTATTCTTTCCGAAATCGGAGGATGAGTGCTTGTCAGGTCGGAAAGTTTCATTCCTTCCTTTTGCAGAGGATTAACGATATACATCGGGGCGGTAACCTTGTTGGCGACGGAAAGCTGAGTGGTATTTTGCGAAATTTTTTCAAGGGCATTTGCAAGACCTTCAGGATAACGCGTCAGCCTTGCAGAACCTGCATCGGCGAGATATTCGCGCTTTCTTGAAATGGCGAAATATAAAAGCGTGGCCATGATTGGGGCAAGTATTGCTGCGAGAATCGCAATCAACATCATAATGGCCTGAGCCTGGCCGCCGCCTCTGTCTCTTGAAGAATAACGTCTGCCCATCGAACTGTAAAACATACTGCGAAGAAAAACTTCCGAAAGAAGCGTTATCGCGCCGAGCATAACGCCGGCAATCGTTACAAATAATATATCGCGATTAAGAATATGACTCATCTCGTGGCCGACGACGCCCTGCAATTCGTCACGGTTAAGCCTCCCCAGAATGCCCGCTGTTACGGCAAGCGATGCGGTTTGCGGATTTCTGCCTGTGGCAAAGGCGTTGGGGGCAGGGTCATTTATTATGTAAACTTTCGGCACAGGCAACTGAGCGGCAATCGCCATTTCCTCGACGACATTGAAAAGCTGCGGATGAGCGTCTTTTGTAACGGGCACCGCTTTGCTTGCGGCAAGGAATATCGCATCGCCGCCGGCGAAACTAACCATGGCAAGAATAAGCCAGATAATCAGCGCGACGCCTACGCCGAAGTAACCTGCCCGCGGGTCTGGAGAAACTGACATTCCTATTATCCAGCCCAAAAGGCCCAGCACCGCTGCCATCAGCATAAGCAGCAGAATCGAATTTCGCTTGTTAGCTCTGATTTGCTCCCACATAGTAAATTAATTTCCGAAGCTAACTTTTGGAACTGCTTTTTCGGAAGCGTCTTCGATTACAAAAAAGTCGCTTTTGGCGAAATTAAACATTCCAGCGATAACATTAGACGGAAACATCTGGATTTTGTTGTTATAGAACAACGCCTGGTCGTTATAGGCCTGGCGAGCAAAAGCGATTCTATTTTCCGTGCTGGAAAGCTCTTCCTGCAGGGCAAGAAAATTCTGATTTGCCTTCAAATCCGGATAGGCCTCGACGGTGAGCAGAAATTTGCTCAGCGCCCTGCCGAGCATGCCTTCGGCTTTTGCCGATTCGGCGACGCCTTTGGCGCCCATCGCCTGGCTGCGGGCGTTTGTAACCGCTTCCATAGTCCCGCGCTCGTGCTGCATATAGCCTTTTGCGGTCTCGATGAGATTCGGTATCAGGTCGTGACGGCGTTTAAGCTGAACGTCAATCTGCGACCAGGCATTGGCGACCTGATTGCGAAGTCCCACAAGGGAGTTGTAAATGCCGACTACAAACATAATCAGCAGAACAACTATTACAATTAGAACAAGTGAAATTCCCATAAATTATCCTTTCGAAAATTTACTGGACTGAAAATTTATAAATCGTTAACTGCCGATAAACTTCTTTGGGCTGCAAAACTACGGAAGGAAACCGGGAATGGTTCGGCGAATCAGGAAAATGCTGTGTTTCGAGACAAAAAGCATCGTGCTTGTTATATACGGCACCGGCTTTGCCTTTCACTTCGTTTAGAAAATTTCCGGTATAAAATTGCACACCCGGTTCGGTGGTGAAAACCTCCATCACCCTGCCGCTTTGAGGTTCTATGGCCTTTGCCGCAAAAGAAAGCTCCTGCGGCGTCGGCTTATTCAGGATATAATTACAATCGTATCCGAACTCGAATCCGCCGATGTTTTCGCCGATAGGCTTTAACTTTGTAAGGTCATACACCGTATCTTTGACGGATTTAATTTTGCCGGTTGGAATATGATTTTCATCAACAACGGTAATATTATCGGCATTTATATTTATCCGGTGCGAAAGAATACTGCCTTTGTCGTGGCCGGCAAGATTGAAACAGCTGCTGTTTGTAAGATTAATAATTGTTTTTTTATCAGTTGCCGCCTCATAGCCGATTTTCAGCTCGTTGTCGTCTGTGAGCGTATAAGTAACTGTAACATCGAGATTGCCGGGATATCCTTCCTCGCCATCAGGACTTAAATATTTAAAAACGACGCCGCAGGCCTCGCCATCCTCGAATTCGCTGCCGTGCCATGGCGCCCTGTTAAAGCCCTTGATTCCGCCGTTAAAATGATTTTTGCCGTCATTGGCAATCAGCTTGTATTCTTTGCCGTCAAGCGTGAATTTGGCATTCACAATTAGATTTGCGAAACGGCCGATGATGCCGCCAAAATAAAAAGTGTCGTTAATATAGCTGTCAAGGTCATCGTAACCAGTAACGATATCGGCTAATTTTTTATTTTTATCAGGAACCTTAAGCGAAACAAGCGTTGCGCCGAACGAGATAAGTTTGGCTTCTGCGCCGAACTTGTTTTTTAAAATAAAAGAGTCGATAGCCCTGTTTTGGCTCAACTTTCCGAAAATACCTTTTTCAACTGTCATCTTTCCCCCTGGTTTTCTTTATGACTGAACAATTCAGAAAGATGTTTTATGACTTTTCGTTCTTTGTCGAAATTCCCTTTTGCAAGCACCTGTGCCAATTCGCCCCTGTCGAACCACAGGCCGTGACCCTTCGGACATCGGTCAATTAAAACCTGCTCATTTTTTCCGCCGGTGTGTATTTTCTGCATTTTTTTCAGACATATCGGGCAGGGACGCTGTTTTTCTTTTACGCCAGATTCCTGATGGAAAGAGTTCACCAAATGCCTGGCCTGATTGGCATCGGCAAACAGTAATTCAAGTTCGCCCGCGTCGAGCCAGATACCGCCGCATTCGGTGCAGAAATCTGTTTCGACCCGGTCAAGTTCCAGTATTATCATCGGATTTTTACAGACCGGACAATTCATCCCGTTAGAAATTCCTTTTCAAATAATTCAGGCAATCTAAATTAATTCGTCCCGTTAGTAGAAAACTTTCTTTTCCATTATAATTTCTAACGGGATTCTTTTTATTCCGTCGGTTTGCCTTTTGGCATCTGCACTTTTATTTATACGCTAAAATTCTTATTTAAGATGATTTTAACCATCGCAGTCCTTATAAGAAAGAAAAAAATTCGTCCTGCCGGCACAAGGACGGCCCGCTAAATCCTTTGACATTCGCAGGATGTGTTTTTACAATTATACCTATATTTAGAAATGAAAGGAATAAAGATGGACCCAATTGTAAATACTTCTGTGCAAAACGTCCCCCCGCCGGCTGGTTCAAAAGGCCTGGGGTGGAAGATTTTCTTCGGCATCATCCTTGGGCTGTCAATAATCGCCAATATAGTCCTGTTTGTTCTCCTAATCGCAATCGGCTCTCAAATGCTGTTTGGAGCCACGGACACAAGCGAATCATTCGTCGAGAAAGCCATCGAGAAAGGTCCGGGCAGCAGTAAAATCGCCGTCATTAAAATAGAAGGCATAATCAACGGTGAACTTGCCGATTTGGTTGCCAGCGAGATTAAAGAGGCAAAAAACGACAAAAGCGTCAAGGCTGTAATATTCAAAACCGTTACTTCCGGCGGCGGAATCGCGGCCAGCGACAGGATATACGATGAAATTACCCGCTTCAAAGCTGAAACCGGCAAGCCCGTCATCGCGTTTATGCAGACTATCGCCACTTCAGGCGGCTATTATACTTCAGTCGGATGCGACAAAATCATCGCCGAACCTACCGCCATTACCGGCTCAATCGGCGTAATTATGGGACACTTTGAGCTCAAGGATTTAATGGAGCTTAAACTTGGAATTAAACCTTTAGTTGTCAAATCGGGTCCAAAAAAAGATTGGCCTACATCATTCGAACCGGTAACCGAAGAACAGATCGCTTACCTTAAGGATACTCTGATTATGCCGGCGTATGAAAGGTTTCTTGATGTTGTGGCAAAGGGCAGAACCGAACTTACTCTTGAGCAGATACGCACATTGGCTGACGGCAGCGTTTATAACGCCCAGCAGGCATTCGACAACAAACTCATCGATGAAATCGGATATATGCAGGAAGCTATTAAGGACGCTAAAACCCTGGCAAAAATTACCAATGCCAGGGTAGTGGAATACAACAAGGCATTTTCGCTTGAAGACTGGCTTGGCGCAAAATCAGGAATAAACACGTTTCTGCGGCTCAATCGCGATTCACTATATGAGTTTACAACGCCCCAGTTGATGTACCTCTGGGACGCCGGCTTATGCTTTTAGGCGAGTTTAAGCCTTAAGCTCTTCTTTTGGCACAACAGCACAAAACTCATAACGGCAAAAATCGCCACAGTTGACGGTTCAGGAATAAAGATAGAGGCCGTAGATACAGTTACATTATCCAGACCCCAGCTTTCATCGTCAACACCCTGAAGTCCGAACCCGGCAAAGTTCAACTTTAATGAATCGCCGGTGTGATTAAAAGTGAAGCTAAGATTATAGACAGAGTCGCCGTAGAATTCATATCCGAGCGTATTAATTTCCGAAGCGCCAGTTTGAGCATCGTATTCCCCGCCGCTCGAATTAGAACCCGAATAAGACTGCATATGCCCATCATCTCCGGTATTGCTAAATGTCGTATTCAGCAGCACCGGACCATTGTCCACACTAAGCTGCCAAGTATCCGGCCCATAATCAGAGCTGGTGCCGTCCCAGGACTGAATTACATACAAATCAAAAGCAATCGTAACGGAATTATGCGCGGACAAATTATTCAGCGACAAACTTACCGCGTCATCATCGGAAAACTGCCCGAGAAATCTGCGGTCGCCTACAGGGGTTATATCCGTTGACGTATTAGACCATTGGGAACCAACAACAGATTGAAAATCGTTTGAATAAACAACATTGCCATTTGCAGCAATTGCCGCGATACCGATTAAAACTAACACTAAACCCGCTGAAATGTTTCTAAACATCATTTAACCCCCAAAAAACAATTTAGCTTATAGAGTCTCCCCTGGAGACTGATTAAAAATATACGAATCAAAACCGGCTAATGCAAATTACCAAAATAATAAATTATTCAACGTCCGATAAAATCACTACAAAACCACTATTTGCCGCTTAATTGCCTTGACATAACAGACCGGTCTTGATACAATGAAATGGGAATATACCTTTTTAGGATGTGGAAGAATCTGTGATAATTAGACCGCCAATGTCGGCCGCACGGTGCGGCTTTTTTGTTCTCTGTGCTGCATTTGTTTTGCTTAGCAGTTCTTCGCTTTTCGCCGAACCCAATTTGTATAATAACTCAGATTTCGCTGCATTCGCCAACCACTGGCTTCAGACCGGCTGTTCGTCGGCCAATACATGGTGCGGCGGTTACGACTACGACATCAGCGGCAAAGTGGACGCAAAAGACCTCTACCTTTTCAGCGAAAACTGGCTCAAGTCAAAAGACCATGTTCTCTCCGACGACATCGCAGCCTGGATTCTCCATGTCCCCGTCCCGTCAAAATGGAACTACGATAACAGTTTCCTTCTCCTGTCTCTTTACGAAAAATATCAGCAATGCCATAATCCAACCTACCTTAAATACATAAAGGATTGGGTCGATGCGCTTGTCGATTCATCTGGCAATATAGATACCGACTACTACGTTAAGACCAAATATATCCTCGACCATATCCAGCCCGGCAATCTCCTCCTGATTTTATACAAGCATTTCGGAACCGCTAAATATAAACTGGCTATGGATAATAATCTTATCTACCAGTTCAATCACGGTCATAAGACCTTTGACGGCGGGTTCTGGCATAAAGAAAGTTATCCTCGCCAGATGTGGCTCGATGGTCTTTATATGGCCGAACCTTTCGCCTGCGGATACGCAAAAATGTTCGGCGACCCGAACTGGTACGACGTTGCAGGTCATCAATGCACGCTTGTTGCCACACACACTCAGGATACGCAGATTTACCCTTCCGACCCGGCAAGGAAAGGCTTGTGCTATCACGGCTGGGACAGCTCCCATTGGGAAACCCCGCCGCAGACTCCGCAAGGATGGGCAGATTCCGCGACAGGCCACTCGCCGGAATTCTGGGGCCGCGCTATAGGCTGGTACGCAATGGCACTTGTCGATTGTCTCGACATTATGCCTACTGACCACCCAGACCGTCCGCAGATGATTACAATTCTAAACAACCTTGCCGCAGGCATTGCCTATTATCAGGACCCCAGCACGGGATTGTGGTGGCAGGTTGTCGATAAAGGTTATCCCCGCGCAACCTATCCCACAAATTTCACTGAAACTTCCTGCTCAGCGATGTTCTCATACGCCATAGGCAGGGCCGTTGATAAAGGTTATATAACCTCCGATCCGAACTTCTACAGCAACGTTGCACACACGGCATTCCTAGGCATCTATAACAACAAGCTTACTTATTCCGGCGGATATATAAGCCTAAAGGACACTGTTACTGTCGGCAGCCTCGGCGGCTATAGTACCTACTCCGGCGGTTACGCTTATTACACGGGCACGGGCAGCGGCAAAACTACAAATGATCCCAAAGGCGTCGGCGCCTTTATGCGTGCCGCCCTTCAAGACGAGAAACATTTTACATCCCCATAATGAGTAATTAGGATATCACGTAAAATTTCACTTCGCTTTTTCATAGATTTGAGTTAGAATAGCATTTTTAGATTACTTAAGCCCTAAATGGAGAATAGCAATGGGTAAGAAAATATATGTTGGAAATATAAGTCTTGACGCCGACCAGGCAAGTCTAAACGCATTGTTTACAGTATTTGGAAAGGTCGAAAAAGCTTATATAGTTACTGACCGCCAGACTGGTAAAAGTAAAGGGTTCGGTTTTGTCGAAATGAGCAGTGAGGCCGAGGCCCAGGCGGCAATAACCGCGCTGGATGGAAAAGAATGCGGCGGTTACACGGTTAAAGTGAATATGGCCAAATCAGGGTAATACCATGTCAAATGAGCTTTCCAGCAAACCATCGGACCAGTCGCCGGAAAAAAACGGCGAAACTGAATACAAGTTCCTTATGCATTATGAAATCGAACTGTTCAAAAGCCGCTGGTTTGTTTTTACTACGCTGCTGTCTGTTAGTTTCGTTATTACAGCCCTGGGATTACAGCAGATAGGTGCCAAAGGACCGCTGCTTCCATTAAGACTCATTTGCGTGCTGGGAGCGGTAGTTTACTTTGCGGGTCTTTTCCATTACTGGTGGTTTCACAATAAAACTTGCGCTCTCCGCAGCAGACTGGCAGAGTTGGAAAAAATAATGGGATTCCAGATACATCGGGTATTCCAGGAGTCCAAACCGACATTTCTCGGGTTTAAACCAAAATTCTATTGGCTTATCTATTCGTTAACTGCACTGTATGCGATTCTGCTGATTTATGTATTAGTGATATAATAATAAAAACGGGGCTTTCGCCCTGCCATCTCTACTTTCAATTTATGTCTATTTTCTTTTATTTCCCAACGAAACAATCATTCCCATTCCGCCGACCGTCAGCAAAATAATCGTAGCAGGTTCTGGAACTACACCGGGCACTGCGACAAGCATATCCTGCGAGCCTATATAAGAAAGAGACCTTAATTGCGCCATTTGGCCTGTGCCGTCAAGAGAATGCAGCCAGTTATTAGCAGTCAGATAGTCGAGGTTTTCAGCCTTAAAGCCTCTGTCGCCACCGGTACCATTTGTTGTAACATCCCAGCCGGCGGAAGTTGTCGGCAAATCCTCATAAACAATTTCCCATACAGCCGCGGCAAATGCTTCTGCATTGCTGTTTTGCTTTGTGGTATAGTTTCCGACAACAGCCCATGCCGGGTCGTAATATCTGCCCCAAAGTTCCGATAGATAAGCGGCTTTTGCTGCTCCCATCGTACTGCCGAGAAACGTAGTCGGTCTTGGGCCATCCTGCGGCATAATCACATCATAAGTATTGCTGCCAGGCGCGATATATTCGGAAAGGTCCATACAAAAACCGCCAATATAACCGTTGGCCAGGCTTTGGCCTTGATCTGTACCG
>Ga0187886_1003146_pt1 | contig 12528 bp, 11 predicted proteins | sample June2016WEW_20_1_FD_133001 | JGI IMG/M metagenome (GOLD analysis project Ga0187886, IMG submission 133001) | Peatland microbial communities from SPRUCE experiment site at the Marcell Experimental Forest, Minnesota, USA - June2016WEW_20_150 | ecosystem: Environmental > Terrestrial > Soil >...
ATTGAAAGAATCTCGACCATTGAAAAACCTATGCCGTTGAGCTGGTTCTGGAACACTTTTCTTATCGCTGCTTTTGTCTTATTAATATTCCTGACGGAATTTATGCTCGTTCTTTCGAGATATTTAGTCTCTTCAAGCGTCGCGAGCAGTTCGCAAACTCTGATTGGTTTTCCCATTCCTTTAACAGTTCTGCCGAATGGGCTGGTAGTGGTTTTTTGCCCGATGAGCGTCGTCGGCGCCATTTGCCCGCCTGTCATACCATAAGTGGCGTTGTTAACAAAAATAACGGACATATTTTCGCCGCGGTTTGCGGCATGTATTATCTCGGCGGTTCCGATAGCGGCCAAATCTCCGTCCCCCTGATAAATCAGGACGAATTTATCGGGATGCACGCGTTTTATTGCGGTTCCGACTGCCGGCGCCCTGCCGTGCGCACATTCGACGACATCGCAATAGATATAATCATAGATTACAACAGCACAGCCGACAGGCGCGGTGAGAATCATTCTTTCTCTTATACCCAATTCGTCGATAGCTTCGCCGATGAGCCTGAGAATAATTCCATGACCGCAACCCGGACAGTATTTCGTCGAGTCCGTTATAATCGATTTAGGCTGTGATTTTATAATATTCATCCCGCACCTTCTTCTTGTTCAATTTTCGTTAAACCTTTCATAATTCCATTCTGCACCAGAAAATTATTCAATAAAAAATAGTGTGGGATTCTATTATTTATTAGATACGCGTCATATATAGAATATTTAGAAGGTGCGGGATTCATTTCTTAATTACCCTGCTGATTTCTTCATATATCTGGTCAGGCGTAGGATTCCATCCGCCGCCCATACCGTAAAACAGGATGTCCTTTTTCGGCACAATATCCATAAGAGTAAGCTGAACATCTTCAATCATCTGACCTGTGCTCATTTCGATAACAAGAAATTTACTGCCTTTATTTTTCCTTGCGACTTCGACAAGTTCAACATCCGGCCAGGGCCAAAGAGTTTTTGGTCTGAACAGGCCGACCTTTATGCCGTTGGTATTATGTTTTTTAATCGCCGATTTTGCGATTCTGCTTGTCGCTCCGTAAGCAATCACAATAATGTCGGCCTTATCGCAGTTGAACTCATCACTCCAGCGAAGCTCGGTTTTGATTTTGTTATATCTTGCATCCAGTTTCCTGTTGTGCATTTCCAAACCGTTGGGAGGATTAAGAAATAATGTCCTGACAACGTTCGGTTTTCTGCCTAAACAGCCGGTTAAAGCCCAGTCTTTGGGGGGGAGCTTTGCATACATCGGTATATAAGGATGCATATTAAACGGCTCGACAAGCTGGCCGATAATTCCGTCGCTCTGGATAATAACCGGCACTCTGTAGAAATCGGAAATGTCAAATGCGTTCATTACCATATCGTAGCATTCCTGCACGGAATTTGGTGCAAGGACGATACAGCGATAATCGCCGTGCCCGCCGCCTCGAGTGGACTGAAAATAGTCGGCCTGCGAAGCTTCGATATTTCCCAGACCCGGCCCGCCGCGAACGACATTGATAATTACACAGGGCAGTTCCCCGCCCGCTATGTAGCTTATGCCTTCCTGCTTGAGACTGATTCCCGGCGAAGAGGATGAAGTCATAACCCTCGCTCCTGCCGCTGAAGCGCCGAAGACCATATTTATCGCGGCGATTTCACTTTCAGCCTGGAGAAAAATACGATTTTCCTCTTCCATTCTTCTTGCAAGGTATTCCGGAGTTTCGGTCTGCGGAGTAATAGGATATGCGAAATAACAGAGACAGCCTGCCTTGATGGCGGCCTCTCCGACGGCCTCATTGCCTTTCATCAATACCCTTTTGTCATGGGAATCTGTGTTTAATTCAGCCATTTAAGCCTATCTTGCCGAACCTGCCGTCTCAACAATAGTAAAACAGCAGTCGGGACAAATGATATAACATGCTCCGCATCCGGTGCAGATATCGAGATTAATTTCAACGTAATCGTAGCCTTTTTTATTGCTTGTGCCGCTTTTATGTATCGCGGTATAGGGGCAAACAGCGATACACATATCGCAGCCTTTGCATTTTTCCATATTTATCTGTGCTTTTTTAGCCATATATGAAAAATACCTTACCACAACAAGGGCAAATATGCAACAAAACTTAACATATTGTTAATAATGAAGTTGCGATGTTTAAAGACGAACTACGTTCTGATTAATATGGCGTTTTACTTCTTTTGGTTTTTTAGAAAGTCGGCGATTCTGTTATCCGTTTCGGCAATATGGTCTTCCAGCCAGCCTTTGAGAAAAATCGCCATATCAAGGCTTAAAATCTTTTGTTTTTTCTTAACTTTATCCGCATACTGGGCAACCCTCTCGGTAAGCATTTCATGTATTTTTCTATGTTGAGCCAGATACGGATAACCATTTTTTTCCATTAGTGCTTCTTCGTCAGCAAAATGGGTTTTAACATAATAAACCAGATGCGCAACGGCTTTTCGTGTAGCCGCTTCGTCATCGCCTTTGTGAACGGCATTATAGAAATCATTTATAGCGGCAATTAATTTCTTATGTTCAGAATCGATTAACTCAACACCAATCGCAAGTTTGTCTGTCCATTCAAAAAAAGCCATAGTTAAAATCTCCTATGCTGCTTTGAGTATATTATATTATTGAATTTAAATAAACGCATAATGCCAATGGTCTTTCTTCGCTTACGCTTCGACGCGGCAGTCTTCATTCGTCGCTCCGCTCCGAACGAAGACTGGAGATGAAGGGAATCGAACCCTCATTTCCGCGATGCGACCGCGGCGTGCTCCCGTTACACCACATCCCCTTTAACTTTTAAAACTGCCATTTTTCGCAGCAGACGATTTTTTCTATATTTCCTATCGGCCTGTGAGTTTCTTTATCTGCGGGATATCCTATCGGCATAAGCTCGATGATTTCTATTTTTTCCGGGATATCAAGAACCTTGCGAATTTTTTCCGGATAAAACGAACCAATCCAGCAGGTTGCAAGTCCCTCTGCCGTGGCTGCCAGAGCTATATGTTCCATTGCGATAGCTAAATCTATCGGTGCGATTTTCTGCCCGCAACGCATAATAGAATCACAATTGCTGCAGCCGACTATTATTGCCGGCGCTGTCGCGATAAACATCTGCTCATTGGCGGCAGCGGCAACTTCTTTGCGTTTCTTTTCGTCGGTAACAATAACAAATCGCCAGTCCCGCAGATTTTTTGCCGAAGGAGCCTGCCTTGCCGCCTCAAGTATCCTTTCGAGCTTTTCCTTCTCAATCGGCTTTGAGCTGTAGCTTCGGCACGAATATCTCTTTTTTATCGCTTCGTATAAATCCATATCGTTACCTATTATACAGAAAAAACTGACAGGGTCAAGTTTACAGAAAAATCGAATTTACCGACGTTAAAGCTATATTGGCGATAATATCATCGATTGATTCGTCAGTTTTTATTGTGATGGTTTTAGGCTCATTATTTAATAAATCAAAAAAATTATCGCTTAAGCAGGCATCAAACGAACAATCTATATAAAGGTCTTTGACCATTTTTCTACTGTTTAAAGTAAGTTTCCACTTATGTTTATCAATCCTTTCAGCTTTGGTTTCGACATCGCCGCCAGGAAATGCGAAATATTTATCCGGCAGATAAAAGAAACTGTTTTCAGCGATTACCTGGTCGTCATTTTGCAGCAGAATATGAATAAAAGAGTTTTCAGGTTTTTGCGGCAATGTAAAAGACCCGGGCAGCAAAACCTTCGCAGCATTGCCGGGGCCGACCGAAACAGGCCTTTTGAATTCATCAATAATTTTAAAATTCGTATCAACTACCCTGCATAAAAGCAGAGCAGTCAGAGGCAAAGTCGAATGATTGATAACCAAAGCAGTAATTGAGGCGATAGTTCTTTTCGACGGCTGTGCCTGATATTGCGCAGATGCAGTTACAAGAACGGGTGCATAAAATCTGCGGGCATAATAATAAAGAGCCTTTTTTCTACATTCATAATCAAGACACGACCAGCTTATTGAAGGACAGCAATCGTTGAACTGCCAAAACAGAACGCCTGAATTAATGTCTGAATTTACCCGAAGGTGTTCAACATTTTTGCGAATTGCGCGCGCTTGGGTAACCTGCGACAGATAGATATATTCTTCAATATTTTCAGGCGGTCGGAAAATTTCATTAATATAATAATGCAGCCGGCCTGTGCCATTGGGCTGATAGTCGTGTTTTTCAATGCAATAATCCGCTGTATGCAATTTGTCAGCATCGAACATTTCCTGCATCGTTTTTTTACAGGGCAGCGATTGAAACCCGAACTCAGCGACAAAACGCGGAACCTGGGCCAAATAATCATCAGTAGGTTTAAGTCCCGACCAGACATCCCATTGATGAACGGTTCCAATGGCCGGCCCATTCGGGTCTTCAGACGGTCCAAGCGGCGTTGACGCAATATAATCGCGGTCCGGGTCAAGTTCGTGAACAAGCTGCGGCAGGATTTTATGATAGATATTTTTGCCGTAGAATTTTTTGCTCTTTGCAAAGCCCCCTATGGCGTGCTGCCAGTCGATTTCATTATTGCCGCACCAGAGCACAAGCGATGGATGATTCCGCAGGCGAACAATATTCTGTTTCGCTTCTTGTTTTATCAGTTCGGTAAACCATCCCCTGTCCGGATAATAAGCGCAGGCAAACATAAAATCCTGCCAGACGAGAATTCCGAGCTTGTCGCAAAAATTATAGAAATCCTGAGTTTCATAAATTCCGCCGCCCCAGACACGAAGCATATTTATATTGGCATCAGCGGCAGAAACAAGCAGTTTTTCATAATCTTCAGTTGCCGCCGAACCGATAAGAAGCGAAACAGGTATCCAGTCTGCCCCTTTCGCATATACGGGCTGGCCGTTTATCTCAAACTGAAAATTATGTCCGTGTTCATCGGGAGTTTGGTTTAATTTCACTGTCCTTATGCCGAAAGTTTTCGATATTGAATCAACAGCTTTCTCGCCGCTGCAAAGATGGGCGGTAAGTTTATATAAATGCTGCGAACCATAAGGTCTTGGCCACCAAAGCTGCGGCTGAGCGATTTTTATCACGGCCGAAGCCTGCCGATGATTACCGCTGAAATCAATTTTAGTTTCCGCCGCCTTTTTGCCGGCCTGGTCAACAAGAGAAACATTGCATATAACAGGCTGGGAGGAAAAATTTTCTATCTGCACAGAAACTTTTATATCAGCATTCGATTTATTGCAGTCTATTGTTGTAATGTGAATGTCGCTGATTTTACCTGACTTAAATGCTTCGAGCCGAACATCCTTCCATATTCCGCAGCCCGGTAAAACCGGCGCCCAATCCCAGCCGAACTGGCACTGCGCCTTTCTGACATAAGCCCTTTGCGGCAAAGAACACTGGTCTTTGCTTAATAACCCGAATCTGGTCATCAGCCGCTCGCCCTCTTCTACCGCGGAATTAAATTTAACTAACAGCTCATTGTTTCGCGATAATAGAATCGGCGTAACGTCAAATCGATATGCGCAGAACATATTGTCAGTCCTGGCAAGAAGTTTCCCATTGAGCCAAACCTGAGCGAACGTGTCGAGCCCTTCAAAGACCAGTTCAATCTTTTCATTCTTTAAAAAACCGTCGGGCAAATCAAAAATCTTTTTATATATCCACGGCTCAAGACTTATCTGAAAGAAATCCTGGGGATTGCTGTTTAATTTTTTGCGGTCTATAATACCCGCTTCAATCAGGCTGGTATATATAGAGGAAGGAACGCTGCAGTTGAGCCAGTCGCCCTGGTCGAGATCTCGCATCCTGCGAGCCGAAACCGGATACTGCTTAAATCGCCATTGTCCTGTTAAATCTAAAAATTCTCTTGCCATAAACTTCGAATTTTAGCAGGAAACGAAAATTGTAAAAGCAAAAAAACATCGCTATAATCACTGTTTGAGAAAATGACTGATATTAAGATTATAGATTGCGGCGTAAAAGATTATCAATCTGTGCTCCTGATGCAGGAAAATGCCTTTCAAAACCTGCTGGCTGGCACTGGAGAAGATACGATATTCATTGTCGAACATCCGTCAGTGATTACCCTTGGCGCAAGAGAAAGTGCAAATAAACTATTAAAAGATTCGGATGCAATTAAACAGTCCGGCATTGAAATCTTTAAAATCCGCCGCGGCGGCGGAACCACCGCCCACAACCCCGGCCAGCTTGTTGTATATCCGATCATCCATCTTAAAAAACGCAATCTCGGCGTAAGCGATTTTGTTCATAAACTCGAAGATATCGGAATTGAACTGCTAAAAGAGTTAGGCGTAAACTGCCAAACAAAAAAAGGATTTCCCGGCCTTTGGATTGAGGATAGAAAGATTGTATCAATCGGCGTGCAAATCAAAAAATGGATTACATTTCACGGTATAGCGATAAATATTAATAATGATTTAAGTATTTTCGATTTAATTGTCCCCTGCGGCCTTGATAATGTTAAAATGACAAACGCCCAAATCGAACTCCGCCTTCGCCAAAGCTACGGCGGACAGGTCGGCAAAAAAATAAATATCGATAATGCGAAAGATAATTTAAAGAAAATCTTATTGAAAAATTTTCAATTTAAAAAACGACTGCCGGAATGGCTGAAACGGCCGCTGCCGGCAGGTGAGAACTACAATAATACCAGCCTAATCATCGAAAAGCTCGGATTAGAAACAATCTGTACTAACGCCAACTGTCCGAATAAAGGCGAGTGTTGGAGCAGAGGAACAGCAACAGTTCTTATCCTCGGCAATATATGCACGCGAAACTGCAAATTCTGTTCGGTTGCCAAAGGAACTCCTCTGCCGCCGGATAAACAAGAGCCGCAAAAAATCGCCCAACTTGAAAAACAACTCAAACTTAAATATCTCGTTATCACTTCCGTTACAAGAGACGATTTGCCTGATGGCGGCGCTGCACAATTCAGAGATGTAATAAATGCCGTAAGGCAGGAAAACAAGAACATTAAAATTGAACTCCTGGTACCGGATTTTAAAAATTGTCAAAAAAATGCTCTTGAAATACTCTCCGACGCCCTGCCGCCTGCCTCGAGGCAACCAGGTTGCAACGGGTTTGTCTTCGGCCATAATATTGAAACTGTGCCGAGACTTTACAAAACTGCAAGAAGTGGAGCAGATTATCAAACATCTCTTAATCTTCTTGAAACAGCGAAGAAACTTTGGCCCGATACGCCGACTAAATCTTCAATTATGCTCGGCCTTGGCGAAACAGATGATGAAATTGAACATACGTTGGCGGATTTGCGAGGCGTCGATTGCGACCGAATAGCAATCGGCCAGTATTTAAAACCATCGAAAGAGTCGCTTGACGTTGTCGAATATATACATCCTGAAAAATTCGGTTTTTGGGCCGATTACGCAAAACAGCTCGGCTTTAAATGGGTAATGTCTTCACCGTTTACGCGAAGCAGTTATTATGCAGAGGTTTAGGAAGCGTAATTCGAGGTATTTTTTGACTTTTAATTTTCAGTTTTTGCCTCTATAATATCGCCGAAAATGAAAACCGATACAAACCACAATAACCATAAAGCTCATACAGATGAACAAGACCTGTTGCATCGTTATGTTGCCGGCGACAAGGACGCCTTTCAGGAGCTCGTAACCCAATATAAAGACCAGCTTTATGCTTTTTTAAGAAGGTTCCTCAATCAGCAGCAGCTCGTGGAGGAGGCCTTTCAGGAGACGTTTTTACAGCTCTACAGAAGCCGAAAAACCTTCGAAAAAGACCGCCCCCTGCGGCCATGGCTGTTCACAATAGCCGCTAATAAGGCCAGAGATGCCCTGCGAAAACAGCAAAGACAGGAGACAGTCTCAATCAGCGCTATGGCTGAACCGACAGAATTAAGCATAGACGATGTAATGAATTCTTTAAAGTCTTATGAAATAACGCCTTATGACGAGGCCGCAAAAACGGAACAGGCTGAAAAAGTACGTCAGATAATCGCTGAAATGCCCGCAAATCTTCGCGAAATTCTCCTTTTAGCCTATTTTGAACAATTTTCTTACAAACAAATGGCGGATATGTTGAGTATACCTATAGGGACGGTGAAAAGCCGGCTTCATACAGCCATAGTGCATTTCACGAAAAAATGGAAATCGATAACGACAGACGGAAATATTTGATGGATACACTGAGTAAAAAAGAGCAGGATATTCTGTTAGATTATTATTTCGAGTGTGCAGACCAGCAGGAAGCTGAAACCGCCAGGCAACTTCTTCAGACACATCAGGGCGCAATGGAATTTTACAACAGACTTAATCATTCACTTTCTGCCCTTGAACACCTCGACCACGAAGCGCACGCAAACTGTCCCGACCACCTTGTCGAAAATACCCTCGCGAAACTTTATGCTCACGAATCTTCATCAGGTCCACAGCGACTCGAACAATTACTGCAAGCCGAAAGCGGAAAAGTTGTAACTACCCGAACCTCCTTCTGGCGAAGCATAGCCGAGACCGCAGCCGTTGCCGCGGCAGTCGTAATTTTCTCCGGCTTGTTCGTCCCTGTTACAAGGTCTATGCGGGCCCACGCCTGGCAGGCCGCCTGCGAATCAAATCTTTCAAAAATCGCTCAGGGCGTAACTCAATACGCCGGCGACCATCAGGGTATGCTTCCCGCCGTCGCAACTAAAGCAGGCAATCCGTGGTGGAAGGTCGGCTCAACACAACCTGAAAACCAGTCTAATACCAGGCACGTCTGGCTGCTCGTAAAACAGGGTTATATACAGCCTGAAGCGTTTATATGCCCGGGCGGCAGCAAAGGCAATGTTATTAAACTGGACAAAGTACAAATCGCAAGCCTCGCCGATTTTCCAAACAGGCGATATATCACTTACAGCTTTAAACTAATCAGCGACTCTAATAAGGCATTACTTCCGACAAGCGCAACGGCACTGATGTCAGATACGAACCCGATTTTTGAACCCTGCCTTAAAGCCCCCGATTGCCTTTTGAAAAACGAACTCGACCCGATAACGTTAAACGCAAGTATGCTCAAAATGAACAGCAGCAGCCATCGCAGCAAAGGCCAAAACGTTATGTTCAGCGATGGAACAGTAAAATTCCTCTCCGGCAGACTCGTTGACGAAAACGACGATATCTTCACCGCAAAAGGCCAGGACACATACACAGGCAAAGAAATAGCAAGCAGCGAAAAAGATGTTTTCTTAGTTCCATAATCAGGCATCAAAAAATCCTAAGTCAGAAATTCCAAAATCTTCAAAACCAAAAGAACGCGCATAAATTTAACTTCCAACATCGAACGCTGAACGTCGAACTTCCAATGACGAACGAATGCGAACGAGGCGATGAGATTAAAGAATTAAGATTGCCATAAGTCATTTGTTTATGTTTAAAATTTTTGAACGTAAAATAAAGAGTTAGGAACGAATTGCTGAAAACGCAAATTTCGGCAAAAGGCACAAGTTTCCACAAAAAACGCGAAAAAATCGTTTATAACTATTTGTGAGCACAAGTTTTAGTCTAAATTTTGAAAATTTTTGAAAGATTTTGAATTTTTCGAACGATTTTTGATTTTTTCACCCTGTTTTTACACGATTTTTGCATTTTTATGATCGACTACAATTTTGTAGAAAAAATCCGCCTGAGGTGGACAAGCTTGCGCTAATGGACGAAGCGGACAATTTCGGTTGAGTTTAAGAAGAAGCGGAGATAAAATAATTCAAATATAAAAACACAAAATGACGAATCAAAAATAAACGATAGTGTTGGAGAGAAATGATCTATGTCATACTTAATTATATCTTATATAACGATCTTATTGTCATTCGGATTATACTCTATTGCATTAAACAATAGATTTGTAAATTACTGCTCAGACAAATACCCTAAAATAGCGGAAGGACTTTTTGCGGAAGGTACATGGACATTGATTAAAGGCATGTGGTGGATTTTTGATATTGATGATGACAGGTTGATCCTGCTACAAAGAAAAGCAAGAAGAGCATTTATTATTTTTGTATCTGTTACTGCTGTTGGCACCATATCTTTTTTGGGATTCATCGGTCTTGTTTTTATTTTAGGCAATTTCAATAAATGAAAAGTGGTAATAGAACAATAGATAATAAAAATGATCTAACGGCGATAAATTTCGCAGCGGCGATTACGATATCACGGGTTTTGAAGCGGAATAAAGAGTAACGGTGCCGAAGGTTAAGGGAACGGCCTGCGTATCGGAAAAGCCGGCGGATTGAATCAAGCGGCAAAAATCCACCCCCGATGGATAAGTCTGAATCGTTTTACTTAAATAAAGATATGCGGCAAAATCGCCGGTGATGATTTTGCCAATGACAGGAATAATACACCTCAAATAAAATAAATAAAACATTTTTACTATAATATTTTTCGGCAACGAAAATTCGAGAATGAGCAATCTTCCGGCGGGTTTTAAACATTTATACATCTGTTTGAGGCCGGCGTCGGTATCGGTAAAATTTCTTATGCCGAAGGCACAGGTTACCACGTCAAATTGATTATCAAAAGCTGTGAGATTGGTCGCATCGGCCTGTTTTAAACTGACCTTATCGGTCAAACCACGCTGAGCAAGTTTTTTAGCGGCAATTGCGAGCATCTGGGACGAGGTATCTATCCCAACGGCAGATGAAATGTCGCAACCTGCATCGAACATAGACAATAGTAAATCACCTGTGCCGGTGGCAAGGTCCAAAACTTTCAATTGTTTTTTGCCTTTGAGAGATGCGGCAAGTTTTCTGCGCCAGGAAACATCGAGGCCGAAAGATGAAATCCTGTTAAATAAATCGTAGCGCGAGGCAATGCGGTCGAATAACTTGTAAATATCAATCCTTGACGGCTGCGGTTTTTCCAAAGGCTAACCTTTATTTTTCAGCGATTTAATAGTGGGCAAAACCTGAAACTGTTCAATGGCGAATTTTTTGGTGAAGGCATCGACAATTTTTTCAATCCGCATCGTATCCTTTTCGTGCATCATCACATAAAGGTTATAAGGCCAATCGGGGAGAGTTTTCCGCTCGTAACAGTGGCTGACCTGCGGCAAATCGCACAAAAATTTTGCCGCCGATTCCAAAATGTCTCCCTTCGCGTTGCAGCAGAATAAGGCGTTAAAATTATCTGGCGGACTGTGGCGTTTAATGGCCGATGAATCGAGCTTACGATGGCGGGTTGTGGGAAAGGAATAAAAGGGAGTGTTAAATCTTTTTGAAAGGTCGTTAATAATTTCTTCAATAGGTGAGATTTCTCCACTACGTCCCGATAAATCGGGACTCCGGTCGAAATGACAACTGGGGGTTTTTAAAGTAAACCAGAGGTTGTAATAGTGCTTTCTCAGATAATTATGAGATACATCGGGAAGAGAATTAATGGCGTGGGCCACTTCGGAAAGTTTATCATCTTCTATATGGGCGGCGATGAGCGTGCTGACTGAAGAAGACCGCTCCATAACTGTCGCGGCTCTGAGACCCCGCCATAGTGATGGCGGGGCTAACCGCGTCGATAAATTATAATTACATAAAGGGTCGGAAGCAAGATAATCGTTATTGCGGGCAAATGCTCTTGCGCGACAACCGCCACAACTTTCTATAAAATTACAAGCTCCACACTTTCCTGCAAATTTCTTTTGACGAATTGAATTTAGGAAATCGGAGTTTTTCCAGATTTGGCCGAAACTGCCGCTTTCTAAAATATTTCCTGCGGAGATATTTAAAAAGCCGCAGGTCTGGACATCTCCTGCGTAACTGATAAAAGCAAAATCGCCGGCGGCAAGGCAGCCGCCCACCTTCGCTGAAGCTACGGTGGGCAAGAAAGCTTTTTTTTGAGGTTCCGGATACAACTGTCTAAAAACAACGGCGAAGCGCGGGGCGCAGGTGAAACGCACATCGATTTTGCTTTTTTCTTTTAAGTCGGCAACAGTTTTGAGGGTCTTTTCATATTCTCCGGCGGTCAGGGCGATATCGGAAAGCTGCTTTGCCCTGCCTGCGGGAACGAGCATAAAGGGATTGAAGCAATATGCGCCGAGATTTTCAGCCATTGCTTCAATTTTATCGAGTTTGCTGCAATTCAATTTAGTAACGGTTGTGTTAATCTGAAATTTCAGGCCGGCGGTTTTGGCGATATCGATTGCCTTAAGAGTTTTTTCAAATGCGCCGGGAGTTTGTCTGAAATTGTCGTGCTGAGAGGCATCGTCGGAATCGAGCGAAAAGGAAAGAGTAAGGACGCCGGTTTTTTTGAGCCTTTCGGCTTTGGACTGGTCGAAATTATAGCCGCAGGTTGCGAGCGAAATCATCAGGCCGCAGAAACCGGCATAATCAATCAAATCGAATATATCGGCGCGTTCGAAAGGCTCGCCGCCGGTGAAAATCAGGACGCATCTGTTATAATCCGCGATTGATTTTATGATTTTTTTGCATCTGGGCGTATCAAGTTCGTCTTTAAAATCCGCATCGGCAGAGGCTCTGCAATGA
>Ga0187886_1003147_pt1 | contig 12523 bp, 12 predicted proteins | sample June2016WEW_20_1_FD_133001 | JGI IMG/M metagenome (GOLD analysis project Ga0187886, IMG submission 133001) | Peatland microbial communities from SPRUCE experiment site at the Marcell Experimental Forest, Minnesota, USA - June2016WEW_20_150 | ecosystem: Environmental > Terrestrial > Soil >...
CGATATGCGGCGACCATTGTATGGTAGCACATGCAGTCGCAGGATATTTAGGGCAATCGATTTACTACCCCGGCAGCGGCAGAATTGGATCGTTCGTACTTTACAGTGGAAAGAATGAAACTATCGATATACCCACGCTTATCGAAAGAGCAAAACGATTCGCTGATAATAAGAAATCAGATGTCCTGCTTGTTCTAAACTACAAGCTCAGCATAAATGACTCGTCAATAATTAAAATTACGGAGTTTAACAGGAGTATAGTTCGTGATGAAGAATTTTATCTTTATTTACTGAAATATAATCCTGTTTTTAATAACAAATAATTTTTGTGGGACAAGATTTAAATATGCCGACTGTTACAGTTATAATTCCAACCTATAACAGGAGCCAGCTTGTCAAACAAGCAGCAAACTCCATCCTTGCGCAAAGCTATAAAGACTTCGAGATACTCGTTATCGACGATGGCTCAACTGACAATACAAAAGAAGTTATTAACTCTTTAAATGATTCACGATTAAAATATATCTATCAAAATAATTCTGGTGTTTCATCCGCACGCAATCTCGGCCTTAAAATAGCACGGGGACAATTCATCTGCTTTCTCGATTCAGACGATTTATGGCCGGAAAATTTCCTCCAGACTATGATTAAAAACCTGCAGGATAGCCCCGATTACGGCGCGGCATACTGTATGAGAACAAGGCTCTTTGAGGATGGTTCGACGCAGCCTTCGTATCAGAAGGTTTTTTTTTGCTCCGGCCAGGTTACCCGGAATCTCTTTGAGAAAACATTCATACAGACATCCGCTATCTGCTTTAGAAAAAATATTCTTGAGGGCTTATTTTTCGATGAGTCCCTGACCAATGGCGAGGATGTTGACCTTTGGCTCCGCGTTTCAACCCGCACAAAATTTTTATTTATCCCTGATATACAGATTATTTACCGCCAGCAATCCGCCGCCCCCGGCCGGCCCGATTTCCAGCCGAAATACTGTAACCGCATTCGTGTTCTTGAAAGATTTTACTTCAAACTCGGCGGAGATAAATATATTCCGCATAAAACCGCTATGCGAAAACTCAGCAATGCCTGGCGGAGCGTCGCAAAAAAGGCAATTAAAGCAAACTGCAGAAAAGCAGCCATAGAACTTGTGCAAAAAGCCATCCAATACAGACCGATGCAGATACGTCTTTATCTTGATTTACTGGCGGCATATTGTATAAATAAGAAAAGCGATAAAATGCCGAACTGGCAAATGCCGAAACCATTGGAAATAAACAGCCCGGAATCTTATACGTAGGATAAAAATGTGAGAAAGTTTCTTGAACAAATAATCTATTTTCTAACACTGATAAAATTATCTTTTCTGACAGGCAATGTCAGTATTGCCAAGCAAATAGCAAAAGAAGGTGTTGCGATAAGGAGAAAAAATGGGCGTATTCAATTACCGGATATGGGAATAGATATAGACCCTAAAAAACATAGTTATCTTTTAAAAGGTATTCATAATTTATGTTCTCTAAAGCAAAATACTAATATTGAGCTGGAAATCTCTGATGAAGATCAGATTATAGCCAGCATTAATGATTGTCGTTTTTACATTAACTCGAAGGAGGAGATCTTTATATTAAATGAAGTTTTTGCACTGCATATCTACGATGTCAGTATTCCCTGCAAAAGTGTGGTTGTTGATATTGGCATGAATATTGCGGATACGGCTATATATTTTGCCGCCAAAGAAGAAATCGAAAAAGTTTATGCGTATGAACCGTTTAAAACCACATACGAAGCTGCCTTAAGGAATATTGAGCTGAATCCAAAATTGTCTGCCAAGATAAAAACTTATAATTTCGGTCTTAGCGACAAAGAAGAAGATTTAATTTGTGACTATTCAGCCGGACACAAAGGCTGCGTCGGAATTTCAAGTGTTGTACTGCCTGAAAAATTAAAAGGAGACATCACGAAAGAAAAAATAAAAGTATTTCCTGTTACCGATGAAGTAATAAAGATTAAAAAAGAATTTCCTAATCACAAATTTATAATGAAAGTTGATTGTGAAGGCTCTGAATTTGAGATAATTGAAATTCTTGACAAAAAAAACCTGCTCGGTCAAATTAATGTCTTTTTGCTTGAATGGCACACCAAACCGCCTTCTATTATAATTAACACTTTGCTCAAGGCTGGTTTTGCAGTTTTTAATAGAGATAGTTTTAAAAATAAAAACGGCCAGGGAATGCTGTATGCATTTAAGATTTGATAAAGTCCGAATAATACTAATTAAGGTTATTGTTGACGAGAATAATAAATGAACATAGTAACAGCAGCGGACAGCGGCTTTTTTCATTGCCTTAAGGAGTTGGCGAGCAGTGTTAGAAAATTTTATAATCGCCCTTTAATTGTTTATGACATAGGCCTTACACAGCAGCAAAAACAACAGCTTGATTCAGTTGCAATCATCATACCAATCGAAATCAGCGAAAAAGTTGACCATAAAGGACGTTCTTTAATCTGCAGCACAGGAATCGCCAGCACTCGCGCCACGCATAAACCTTTTTGCGTTAAAAAATATTTTGAAAGTTATCGCGAACCTATGATACTGGTCGATGCGGACTGTTTGTTCACCGCAAAAGTTGAAGAATCCGGTTTTGACGTTGCTGTTACAAGAGCGCCTTCTAAAGATAAAAATACTGTATATGAAAACGGCGTTATAAATTCAGGCGTTATTTTCTTTAATACTCCCGCCGTAGAGCTTGTTGACCGATGGGCTCTCGAATGCGAAAAGGAAAAAACAACCGACCAAAAAGCAATATCAGATGTGCTCAGCGAAACAATCGACTGGGACAAATTTAATCAGTTGCAGGACTGGCACGGCCTGAAAGTCAAGGTGCTTGACGCCAGAATATACAATGACTACCATCTGACTAAAAAAGGTAAAATCCTGCATTTTATAAATACCAAACACGAAAAAGTTTTTTTTGAGCAATTGATGGCCGCTCATAACCAGGGCAGGGACATACGAAAGCTTTTCGCGAGAATCAAAAGAGGTAGAATCAGCCGAACTGAAAAAATATTTAATAAACTAAAATCGATATTCTCAAATAAATAAATTATGATTATAGCAGCTTTACAAGGAGGTTTAGGCAATCAGCTTTTTCAATATGCTTTTGCCAGAAATCTTGCTTATATTCACAATACGACGCTAAAGCTGGATATCTCAGATTTCCAGGGCGCTTCGAGAATACCATACTCTTTGTCTCATTTTAATATTCAGGAAAACTTCGCGTCGCCTGAAGAAATAAAAAATCTGACTGACCCCCGCCAAACGCCAGTAGGCAAATGGATATATGACCTTTTCCATAATCGTCCAAAAAGAACTAAAAATCATATAGTAGTGAAATCGCCGCATTTTGACCCAAAGTATTTAAAATTGCCGGATAATGTTTACATAAATGGTTATTTCCAAAGTGAAAAATACTTTATAAATATTGCTGATATAATTAGAAATGAATTTAAAGTCAAAAATGAACTGGCCGGCAAAAACAAGGATATTGCAGAAATGATGAAAACCGTCCCTTCGGTCTGCATCTGCGTAAGACGCGGCGATTATGTTACCGACCCAAAGGCCCGTCAAACACATGGCGTTTGCAGTCTTGATTATTATTATCATTGTGTCGAGCAGATTACTCTGAAAATTAAATCTCCTCATTTCTTCGTTTTCAGCGATGATATTAACTGGTGTCGAAATAACCTGAAGGTAAAATACCCTATAAATTATATTGACCATCAGCAGGACAAACCTTATGAGAATTTACGCCTGATGAGTTTTTGCAGACATCATATAATATCCAACAGCAGTTTTGCCTGGTGGGGAGCATGGCTCGCTGCCGATAAAGGCAAGATAGTGTTTGCCCCTGAAAAATGGTTTGCAAGAAGCGATATCAATACAGAAGGAATGATACCTGAAGATTGGATAAAAGTATAAGAAATGATAAATAAGAAAAAAACGCGACTCAGAATTATTGACATTTTTCTTCTTTCAGTTATTATCCATTGGTTACGGTTGTAAATCGTTTATTATATTTGGTGAAACTATGAAAGCTGTTATTTTAGCCGGCGGTTTTGGTACGAGAATTACCGAAGAAAGCTTTTTGAAACCGAAACCAATGATAGAAATTGGCGAAAAACCCATTCTTTGGCACATTATGAAAATCTACTCCCACTACGGCATAAATGAGTTCATTATATGCTGCGGATATAAGGGATATATGATCAAAGAATACTTCGCTAATTACTTTCTTCATATGTCGGACGTTACATTCGATATGCAGTCAAACCAAATGCAGGTGCATCAGAAATACTCCGAGCCGTGGAAAGTTACCCTTGTCGATACAGGTATCGACACTATGACCGGCGGCAGATTAAAACGCGTTGCTAATTATATCGGCAATGAAACTTTCTGTTTCACTTATGGAGATGGTCTTGCCAATATCGATATGAACAAACTTGTTGACTTCCACAATCAGCAAAAAACTCTCGCTACCGTAACCGGCATTCAAACGCTCGGCAGATTTGGGGCGCTGGACATAAAAAACGACCGGGTCCTAAAATTTAAAGAAAAGCCGGACGGCGTATGGGTCAGCGGCGGATTTTTTATCCTCGAACCAGGCGCAATCGACCTCATAGAAAATGACCGGACTATTTGGGAAAAAGAACCGCTCGAACACCTTGCAAAAACAAAACAACTGGCTGTCTATACGCACAGCGGTTTCTGGGCGGCTATGGATACCCTAAGGGATAGAAATCATCTCGAATCGCTTTGGCAAAGCGGAAAAGCTCCCTGGAAAATATGGCAATAAGTAAAACATTCTGGAAAGAAAAAACCATTCTCATAACCGGCCACACAGGATTTAAAGGCTCCTGGCTGTCCGTATGGCTCAATATGCTCGGAGCGAATCTGCATGGGTACGCTCTCGAACCGGACACTCGGCCGAATATGTTCGAGGCCATTGGCGTTAAAAAAATAATAAAATCAAATATCAGCGACATCCAAGATTACAATAAACTCCTGGCTGTTATAAAAAAATGTCAGCCGCAAATTATTTTTCATCTGGCGGCTCAACCGCTTGTCCGCCGGTCTTACAAAGAACCGCTCGAAACCTATCGGACAAACATACTCGGTACAGCGAATCTCCTCGAAGCTTCAAGATATGTTAAATCTGTCCGTGCTGTGGTAGTTGTCACAAGTGACAAATGCTACGAAAATAAAGAATCAAATTATGCTTACAAAGAAACAGACCCTCTTGGTGGATATGACCCTTACAGTTCAAGCAAGGCTTGTGCCGAAATAGTAACAGCGGCTTATAGAAATTCATTTTTCACCGGCTCTGATATTGCTGTCGCTTCGGCAAGAGCCGGCAATGTTATCGGCGGCGGAGACTGGGCACCCGACAGGCTCGTTCCTGACTGTATCAAGGCCTGGATAAAAAATAAAACCGTTGAAATAAGATATCCGCACGCTATTCGTCCCTGGCAGCATGTCCTCGAACCTTTGGCAGGCTACATCGTCCTTGCTGAAAATTTATACAAACATGGTGATAAATTCGCCGGCGCCTGGAATTTCGGACCTGATGACAAAAATATAAAAAACGTCGCCTTCCTGGTCGATAGTATTGCCAAACTATGGGGTCAAAAGGCAAAATGGAAGAAAACAGGCAATAAACATCCGCACGAAGCCATTTTGCTCAAACTTAACTGCTCTATGGCCAAGGCCAAATTGCCGTGGAAGCCCTGCTGGGACATTACAAAGACGCTTGAAAAAACAACGCAATGGTATAAAACTTATTTGGATAATCCCGAAAAAGCAATAAACACAACGATTGAACAAATAAATGATTACATGAAGGTTCTAAGATGCGTTTAGCAGAAGAAACATTCAAAGCAAAATCAAAGTGCCGATTTTGTAATAACGAGCTAAAAAATGAATTTATCGACTTGGTCAATGCTCCTCCCTCAAATTCATACCTCACAAAAGAGCAATTAAATGAACCAGAAATATATTTTCCGCTGAAAGTTTTTGTGTGCGAAAAATGCTGGCTTGTTCAGGTTGACGAATACAAGAAATCTTCTGAAATATTCGACAAGAACTATGCTTATTTCAGTTCGTATTCTTCTTCCTGGCTAAAACATTCAGAAAATTATGTAGATATGATTTCCGACAGGCTGAAATTAGATAAAAAATCTTTAGTGATTGAAGTGGCTTCAAACGATGGCTATTTACTTCAATATTTTCTTCCTAAACGAATCCCATGTATAGGCATTGAACCGGCTGCCAACACGGCCAAGGTTGCCGAAAAGAAGGGAATCCATACTATTGAAGACTTCTTTTCCGTAAAACTTGCCAAACAACTTGCCAATGAAGGAAAAACCGCTGATTTGATTCTGGGAAATAACGTCTTGGCCCACACTCCGGATATTAATGATTTTGTTGAGGGGCTAAGAATTGCGTTGAAACCAGAAGGTACTATAACTATGGAATTCCCCCATTTGTTAAACCTGATAAAGTTTAATCAGTTTGATACTATTTATCATGAACATTTTTCATATCTTTCCCTGTTAGCTGTAGGAAAAATTTTTGAAGCTCATTATCTTGTTATTTATGACGTGGAAGAATTGCCAACTCATGGCGGTTCGTTAAGAATTTACGCAAGGCATAAAAGCAATACCGAACTTAAGATTTCCTCTTCTGTTTCAAACGTTTTGAAAAAAGAAAATGATTTCGGGCTCAACAATCTGGATATTTACCTGTGCTTTCAGAAAAAAACCGATCAAATAAAATATGCTTTTCTTGAGTTTCTTATCCAACAGAAAAAATCAGGTAAAAAAGTAGCTGCTTACGGAGCTGCTGCTAAAGGGAATACATTGTTAAATTATTGTGGAATAAAAAATGATATGATTAAATTCGTTGTGGATAAATCACCACATAAACAAAACAAATACTTGCCCGGCAGCCATATTCCTATAGTTTCTGAAGATATGCTTAAAACTGAACGTCCCGATTACACAATTATATTGCCCTGGAACATCAAGGATGAAATTATAGAACAGTTGCGTTACATCCGCAGTTGGGATGGACATTTTGTTGTGGCCATTCCAAAAGTTGAGATTTTCTAAAATATCTCAAAATTAAAAAACTATTACGCTAAACCTTGATTCTCTGCTCAAAACCACAAAAGAGATGCTTTAATTTTAATCTGACCATCTGCTTCTTTTGAAAATCCTGTGAAAATTTTTAATCAAAAGCAGCAGAAATATAAGCTTTCTTTTATTCAAATCGGACAAGCCGATTTTCAACATATTAATTTTGGGCTTCAAACCACTCCTGCCATACCCTTCCCGAACAAGACGCTTAAGTAAATGATATCGAATATTCCTTTTCTCTTTTTTTGTATATTCTCCATACATATGCGGAAAATAAAAAGCTATCTCAGCCAGCATTAATCGTTCTATAATAAGACGAAAATCAACGCCGTGTATCGCGGTTGCACGGTTGTTATGAACCCTTATAAAACTCAAAATCTCTGGCACTACATACATATCGCCGACGCCCATAAGCCTCAGCCACATATCATGGTCGCAAACCCAGTATTTCCAATGATTGAACAACCCGACATATAAGTCCCTGCGCCGAAACATTGTGTAGGTCGGACTGCCGGCCCAGTTGCCGTCAAGAAACAAACTTTTTTGACTTTTCTTTCCATCAAGCAAACCTGTGCCGGGGAAAAATTTTTCATCACGAACCAAATCGTTTTCGCCAAATTCCTTGCTAAAAGATGTTACAAGCGAGACACTGGGATTTTTATCTAACACATCCGCAAAAACTGCCAAACAACCAGGTGCAAGTAAATCATCTGAACAAATCACCTTGATATACTCCCCACTACCCAGCAAAACACTTCTGTTGAAATTGCTAATCATGCCAAGATTGGTACTGTTAATATAAAAACGTATGCGGCTGTCTTTCGACGCGTATTTCTTAATTATTTCAATAGTCCCGTCTGTCGAGCAATTATCCGTGATTACCAGCTCAAAATCCCTGAAACTTTGCGACAGGACGCTTTCTATCGCTTCCGCGATATAATCCTGTCTATTATAACAAGGCATACATACGCTTACTTTTGGCACTGCCATTTCTTTAATCTCACAAATCGAATTGCTGAGTTTATTCATTTTGCTTCCTTGAATTTTATGCCTAATTCAGACAAAACCTGGCTTCTCAACTTTACCACGTTATAATCAAAACCTAACACTTTAAGGGATTGCTCATCGGCGAGTTCGGGGTGATTTAAATAAAAAGCCGTCGCGTTAGTCTTTTTTGATAACTCTTTGATGGATTCTAATTCTTTCTTGTAGCCATGGATATACGATAAAACAAACATAGCTATAAGTATGCCTGTTAAGAATGGATTTCTCAAACCTCCGTTTTTGTTCATTGCGATATTAATTCTTGTTGACTGGGCAAGGAAAACCGCTGCCGAGATTGGAAAAAGAACTGAGACCATAGCATATCTGCTTGATGACGCCTGCTGCCAGCCGTAGCCCGACCTTCCAAGTCCCGTTGCGCAGGCAGCCATACAGGCATATAATGCCAATGCAAACCAGGGTGCTAAATCGCGAAGTTTTTGTCTGTCGAATCGCCAAATATCGAATATCGCCGATAAACTCAGAGCAAAAAGAATTAAAGCTAATATCGGGGCAAAAGAACGGCTGCGGGCAATAGAGCCTCCTAAATACATTAATAAATATCTGATATAAATTATTGGATGACTAAGGAAAAACAGCGTCGAAGGAAGCTCAGGATTATTTGTCGTATAGTTATAGTAATAGAGCAGGACGGTGGCGACACAAGCGAGAATCAGTATTACAATATGTTTTAATTTCCATTTGTTCTGCATTAGCATAACAACAAGCACCGCAGGCCATGTTACCAGGCCTGAATTGAAAGAATAACTGGACAATACTGCTGCCGATATTGCGATAACTAGGCCGATAGTTTTGCCCTGCCATTTGTTTACAGCCCATATTGCGATAACAGAGCCGAGTACGGAGAGGAAAATCTGAATCTGCCAGCCGCAGGACCAGTTTTCATATTGTCCCATAGAGAATATCGCCAGGGAGATAAAAATCTTCAGCCATGATGGTATTATTTGTAAGGTGCTGCGAAGTATAGATAGAAGAAACAGAAATATAAAAATTGCCAGGACTATGTTTGTGCATAACTCAAGGAAGATGTTCCAATTCGATAAATAGGCGAGAAACAACATCAAAATTTTAGGAAACAGCAGCCGATGTCCGTTGTGCGGACTCCAGAGGTCGGCCAAAGCAAGAGTATGATTGTACATTCTTTCAAGCAGAGGAACAAGTTCCCATTGGTCGCAAAAAGGGACTGTAATGCCGTACTTGTATACAAAAAAGCATATAAAAATCGGCGGCAGGAGAATAGCTATGTTAACAGCAATTTTTTTCATTGGTATGAAATCCGTTTTTTAGTTCAACTGAGTCGAAATATTTTGCAAAAATTTTTCTTCAGGGCGTAAAAGTACCATCTAAGATATTTCGGCATCCATTTTAAAATCCTGAATCTTGACTGGCCGGCCGTACGGTCTGTCCAGGTGCACGGCACTTCGGTTACTTTATATCCTGAAAAATGGGCTTTGACGACGATTTCCATACCGATTTCAAAACCGTTTTCGCTTTGGATATCGATCTTGTCCACCATAGACTTTTTATAGAGTTTAAAGCTGTTTGTTGCATCGTGAACTGGCAAACCTGCCAGATATTTTAGACTTATACCGGCGGTTCGGGAAAGCAGTTTTTTAAAAAACGGCCCGCCAATCTGTTTTCCGCCTTTCATATATCTTGAGCCGCAGACAATATCGTAGCCTTGCGACATCAGCTGACACATCTGGTCAACTACAGAATAATCGTCGGACAAGTCAGCCATTGTAACAAGCAGATAGTTTTCGGAAGCATTTCTTAAACCTGCTTTGATTGCATTCGTCACGCCTCTGACCGGATTTTTTAGCAGCTCTATGGGCAGACCTTGCTGCTGCATTTTTTTTGAGACAGGCAGTGTGTTATCCTCGTCAAAATCGTAAACAATATAAATTCTGTGAGGAGTATGTATTTTCTGTTCGATGGCAAGAAGTGTGGCTTCTATATTAGCCCCCTCGTTATAAACAGGGATTATAACCCCCAGGGATGATGCCAATTTAGAAACCTCCTAATTCAATCTGCTGCTTTATCCACGGTATAATCTCATCAAGAGCCTGGTCTAATGTCGTTTTGCATTCGATATTAAGAATTTTTTCACTTTTTTCAATCGAGGGAATTCTTTTCTGAACATCGTATTCAAAGGGCTTATCGCTCACATATTTGAAAGGTTTGTTGCCGTTTATTTTTTTCCAGATTACCTGTGCCAGTTCCATCACGGTAGTTGAAACAGGAGTCGAAATATTAAAATCGTCATTGATTGCTTTTTTGTTTTCTATACAGATACGAATACCGGTTGCCAGGTCGCCTGCATAAGTGTAATGACGAATCTGGTTGCCCTGTCCGAGGATATGAAGAGGGTCTTGTCCTTTTAATACTTTCTGCACAAGGTCGGGAACAACATGACTCATCGCCAGTTTAATATTGCCTGAAAAAATTTCCTTCTCCACCAGCGCTTTTTTTTCTCCTGTGCCTATCGCGTTAAAAGGTCTGATTATTGTGTAAGGAAGTTTATACTGCTCGAAAGCGCCCTTGGCGAAATATTCACAGGCCAATTTCTGAAAACCGTATGTTGACAATGGCGGAGGACATTTTAACTGCTCTCCTTCTGGGGTGGGAAAAACCTGTGTGCTCTCGAATACCATTGAGGATGATATTATATTTATTTTTTTAAGTTTTTTGTTTTTGAATGCCCATATAGCCGCGTCGAAGGTCGATGCGAGGATTCTTTCGTTTTCCGCCAGAAGGTCGTATGCCAGTTCGTGAAAAAGCGTTATTCCGCCGATAATTGCCGCAAGTCCGACAACCTGGTCGCAGTCGGCTATCAGTTCTTTCATCAACTTGACATCTTTTGCGTCGCCTTGCACAAAACTATAGCGGGGATGATTGTCATAGCTTTTTACGACTTTGCCGTATTTTGAATAATTATCTATTCCAACGATATCGTGTCCGCGTTCGAGAAGCTCCTCCACGAGATACCCGCCGATGAAACCTGCTGAGCCTGTAACAAGGATTTTCATCTTAGAACATGCCTCCGCGACCGAAAAAGTTCCACATATCAACGATTATCTTTGATTTATAATCGAATTTGAGTTTTTTGTATTCCGAATGCGTTGCCCCGATAATAATAATATCTGATTTTTTTATAAGTTCTTCCGCCGGCACAAGTCTGGCGTCTTTTACTAATGGGTCAGAGCAGAGAACTTGTTTTGTCTCTATGGTAAGAGCCTTTTTCAATTTATAAGAAAGAGATTCACGCCCATCATCGCTGTCGCCTTTGAAAGCCATTCCGAGTATGCCGACTGTCTTTGTTTTGAGGTCGGTTTTTTCTTTTAATTTCTGGATAATGAAATTGGGAAGTCCTTCATTTATCAGCATTGCCGAATGGCCGAGGAAAAAGCTGTTGTTTGCGAACGCCGCAAGCTGCATAGTATCCTTGAACAGGCACGGCCCGGCCGCGAAACCCGCCTTTGTGAAGCCTTTGGTTCGCGGATAATTATTGGTTACTGCGTCGTATATTTTATAAAAGTCCAGATTATTCTGCGTTGCAATCTGATAGAACTGGTTAGAGATTGCGAATTGCAGATACCTCCATACATTCGTGAAGAGTTTCGCCAACTCGGCTTCGATAGGCTTCAGCGGTATGGTTTGTTTTGTAAGAGACAGGAACAATTCGCTTGCCTCGCGAATAGACTCATTGTCGAAAGATGCGATTATTTGAGGCAGGCCGCTGAGTTCTTCCATCGCTTTGCCTTCGGCTATTCTTTCAGGACAAAAAGAAACCCGGGTTTTTTTGCCATTTTCTCTAAGCAATTCCTGAATTTTTTCTGTTGTGCCCGGGTAAACAGTGCTTCTTATGATTATGTGCTGCTGGTCGTTCAGAAGAGAAATTATTTCTTCGAAAAAGTTTTTAAAGAGGGTGAACTGCGGATTAAGATGTTCGTCTATCGGTGTTCCTATTGTCAGGATAACAAAATGACTCTGAGATATTACATTTTTATCAGAGCTGATGAAAAGGGTTTTGTTAATTGTCTCCTGAAGTGGTTTTTCAGCGCCGGCTTCCAAAAAAGGCATCCTGCCTTTTGATACCGTATCGATTGACTTCTGGTTTATATCGTATAATATTACTTTTTTCCCTGTTTTGGCAAATGATATGCCCAGGGGCAGGCCGATATGCCCAAGCCCTCCGATTATACATATATCATAACAGAACTTTGTCATCCATATCTCCAGGTTAAAAAAATACTATTTGTTCAAG
>Ga0187886_1003148_pt1 | contig 12523 bp, 9 predicted proteins | sample June2016WEW_20_1_FD_133001 | JGI IMG/M metagenome (GOLD analysis project Ga0187886, IMG submission 133001) | Peatland microbial communities from SPRUCE experiment site at the Marcell Experimental Forest, Minnesota, USA - June2016WEW_20_150 | ecosystem: Environmental > Terrestrial > Soil >...
GGCCACCCCCAGCCCGAAGTCGTCATGGAAATGTGGCTCCAGAGGTTTCTTGATGCGGGTTCGGATTTTCTTCACCAGGTTGGGGACGGCATGAGGCGAACACCCCCCGAAGGTGTCAACCACGGCCAGAGCATCCATATGGCCTTCGGTGGAAATTTTCTCGATCAAATCCAAAAACCAACCCATTTCGGCCCGGGAGGCGTCGATGGGGAAAAAAACCGTGTAGAGCCCCAACTCCTTGGCCAGGAGGGTGGCCTCGATGGAAAGATCAATGGCCTTCTTCAACTCCCATCCGTAAGCATGTTCGATGATGTGCTCACTCGAGGGAATCTCCACCACGATCCCTTTCACCCCGCACTCCTTGGCCAGTTTCACGTCTGCGACCATACAGCGGGAGAAAGCGAAAATCTCTGGCCCAAAATTCGCTTGCACGATCTCCTTGATGGCTCTCTCATCTTCCTTGGACACCGCCGGCATTCCAGCCTCAATCCGCTGCACCCCCGCCTCAGCCAGCGCCTTGGCAATTTCCAGCTTATCCTTCAAGGTGTAAACGATGCCGGCCTGCTGTTCCCCGTCCCGCAGGGTGATGTCATGGATCTTGATCTCTTTGGCCGGGGGGAAGGAAAATCCGGAGGTGACTTCCGGCTCGTAATTCCAGGGGCTGACAAACCATTTCTCTGTTTTCCAGGGCTGACCCATTCTTGCTCCTTTCATTGTTTATTTCTAAAATAATAAGGGGTCAAGGATTCAAGTCCAAGGATTCGCGTGTGAAAAAGTGTTGAGTGTCGAGTATTAAGTTCTTAGGTTCAGGCCTTGCGCCTTACGCCTAGCGCCTTATGCCTTAACTCTTAGACCCTCGAACCCTTATTTCAATCCCAGTACGTCCTGCATATCATAGAGCCCGGGCTTCTGTTTCACCACCCATGAGGCGGCTCGCACGGCACCACGGGCGAAGTTGTCTCGGCTGTGCGCCCGGTGGGTGATTTCCAACCTTTCCCCCAGGCCTCCGAAGATTACGGTATGCTCGCCGACGATGTCCCCGGCACGGATGGTTTGCATCCCGATCTCGGCACGTTTTCTCTCCCCGATGATCCCCTTCCGCTGGTAGGTTCCCACCTGATCCAAGTTGCGGTTTAACGCCTGGGCCAGAATCTGGCCCATCTTCATCGCCGTTCCGCTGGGTGCATCCTTCTTCATCCGGTGGTGAGCCTCAATCACTTCCAGGTCGTAGTCCTCACCGAGGATTTTGGCCAGGTCGGCAATGACCCGAAACATCACATTCACGCCTACGCTCATGTTCGGGGAGAGAACGCAAGGAATTTTCCGCGTCAGGACTTGTGCTTCCTGAATTTGAGAGGAGGAGAATCCCGTAGCCCCGATGACCGCGCTCTTTCCGTTTTCCGCGGCCTCCTGCAGATTTTTTAAAGAGGACTCCGCGTTGGTAAAATCGATGATCACATCCCCGGAAGAGATGACTTGCTTCAGAGACCCGGAAAGGGGAATGTTCCACTTTTCTAAACCGGCAATTTCCCCGGCATCCCGCCCCAGACTCGGGTGGTCCTGCCTCTCCACCGCTGCCGCCAGGAGAACGTTGGAGTTCTCATGGATGGCCGTAAGGATGCGCATGCCCATCCTCCCGGCTGCCCCGACGACAATTGCTCTGACGATATCTTTGGCCATAGCCCCCTCCAAGCTTTCTGCCTTTGTTTTCCCTTGAACCCCTGAACCCGCGACTCCTTTACGGGTAGCAGTTTAGCCCTTGGAAAATTGGCTAAACCTCAAGGCAAAATGCAAAATGAGGGGCAATTCCCCGTGGGATTTACATTTTGCATTTTGCAATTTTCATTTTTCAATGAAATTTAGCCGTTCTTTTCAAAAGGCTAATTTGTTACCTTTACGGTTGGTAGGCTTCCTCCCAGAGGTGCCCCTCATATACCACCCGGGTGTCCCCCTCGAGGAAAACGCGCCCGAAGCCTTCGGCCTCTCTTTGGAAACAGATATTCAAGACCTCCCCCCCGGTTGTCTCCACCGCCACCGGCGAATCGACCAATTCCTTGGCCGCAGCGATTAAGGCTGAGGCCACCGCACCGGTGCCGCAGGCCAAGGTCTCATCCTCAACTCCCCGCTCGTACGTTCGAACCTTCAGATGCCTCCGATCGATGGGCTGGACGAAGTTAGCGTTGGTTCCGGCAGGCTGAAAGCGAGGATGAAAACGAATCTTTCGCCCCAGATCTACCACCGCCACCCGGCTGACTTTTTCTACAATCTCCACTACATGCGGGACGCCTGGGTTGATGAAGTGCAAACGGTGCTCCTCTTCGTCAATCCTGACCCTTAGGTTGAGTTCCATTCCGGAGGGCCGGACCATCTGCAACTTTACCCGCCTCCCCTCAACCTCCGCCTCAATGACCCCAGCCAGGGTCTCAAAAGACAGTCGCGGGGGGGCGATTCCTTTGAGGACCGCAAATCTCGCAGCGCAGCGCCCGCCGTTCCCGCACATCTCCGCCTCGCTGCCATCGGCGTTGAAGAAGCGCCAGCGGAAATTCACGCGGTTCGACGGCTCGATGAGGATCAAACCATCCGCTCCCACGGAAACTTTTCGCGTGCAAACCCTGCGCACAAAATCCGTCAATGGATCGATGTCTAAAATCCTCTGACGATTATCGATCAGGATGAAATCGTTCCCGCTGCCGCTCATTTTAATAAAAGGAATTTTTGCCATCTTTTAAGATACGTAAGGTGTAAGTCGCAAGTCGTAAGGGGTAAGAACTAACCCCTCGCGCCTTGGGCTTCTCTTCTTTCTGTTATCTGCATGAATCGGGGTCCAAAAATTTTTTTTCATTTTAGGCCAAAAAATCTGGAACGAATTCTCCTTTGATCAGGTCGTCGTAATCCTCACGCTCCCGGATGGTGTAAAAGCGGTCTCTGGCTACCAAAACCTCCGGAGCCCGGGGACGAGAATTATAATTTGAAGACATGCTGAACCCATAGGCTCCGGCGCTCATCACCGCCAGGAGTTCACCAGGCTCCACCTTGGGAAGCTTCCGATCCTTGGCTAAGAAATCTCCGGACTCGCAAATCGGCCCCACCACGTCGGCCACGATCTCGGTTCGATTATTACGCTGCACCGGCTGAATTCTCTGGTAGGACCCGTAGAGACTCGGGCGGATCAGATCATTCATGGCCGCATCCACGATGATAAAATTCTTCTCACCCCCCTCTTTGGTGTACAAAACCCGGGTCACCAGGATGCCCGCATTCCCTACGATGACCCGGCCAGGTTCCAGGATCATGGTGCAGTCGATTCCGCTGAGCTCGCCCAGCAAAGATTGGGCATACTCCCGGGGATGCGGCGGCTCCTCCTGGTGGTAGGTGATGCCCAGCCCCCCACCTAGATCCACATATTGGATGCGAATTCCCTCGGCCCGCAGCTTCAGGACCAGCTCTTTGATTCGCTGCCCCGCGTCCAAAAAAGGGCCCAGGTCGGTGAGTTGAGATCCGATATGGCAGCTCACTCCCATGACCTTGATGTTAGGCAGAGTGCTGGCCAGCAGGTATTCGTCGGCGGATTTTTGGAGGTTGATCCCGAACTTGTTCTTTTTCAATCCGGTAGAAATGTAGGGATGCGTGCGTGGGTCCACGTCCGGGTTGACCCGCAAAGACACCGGCGCCTGAGTGCCCATTTTCCCGGCGATTTGGTCAATGGTCACCAGCTCCTGGGATGACTCCACGTTAAACATGAGGATGGGAAACTCCAAAGCATACTCAATTTCTTCCCGCCGCTTGCCGACCCCTGAATAAACGATTTTATCAGGGTTCGCGCCCGCCTTCATCGCCCGAAAAAGCTCTCCCCCGGAGACCACATCCACTCCGCCCCCCAGCCGGACAAAAACCCTGAGGATCGCCAGATTGGAATTGGCTTTTGCGGAAAAACATACCAAGTGCTCCACTTTGGAAAAAGCGCTGTCAAAAGCCTTGAAATGATTTTCCAGCGTATTCAAGCTGTAGAGATAGAAAGGGGTCCCCACTTGCTCGGCAATGGTTTGGATGGGAAATTCCTCACAGTAGAGTTGGTCCCCATGATACTGAAAATCGTGCATGCGGCTTCCTCATGATGGAATAATTTTAAATATATAACATAGACCCCAGAGCAAGGTCAAAATAAATTTGCCAGTGCGAATGAACTAATTCTAATCTTGCCTGATAAATCTTCTCTGAGGTCCACACCTCTGGCCAAGAGCATGAGGCTCTCGCAGCTTGTACTATTTTCGCAACCCAGAGTCCTATTTCCGTTGACACCCAAATCTACTTTTCCTATACTCAAAACATCCCAAAGATTCCTATCCGCATAGAGAACAGAGGGGTAAATGGGGAAAGGACAAGCCGCTATGCCGCACGTTATGCTCTGGGGTTAGTTTTTGACAATCGCTTGGTAAAAATGGGGAGAGTATGAAAGCTGCCTACTATCAAGGAAACAGAACCATCAAGGTCGGGGAATCGATCCCACGCAAACCTGGATCAGACGAAATCCGCATCCATGTGGCCTATTGTGGGGTGTGCGGCACCGACCTGCATGTATTCAAGGGCGGTATGGATAAGCGCGTGTCCATCCCCCAAGTCATCGGCCATGAGATGTCGGGTGAGATCGCCGAGGTCGGCGCGAATGTTAAGGGCTGGTCGCTGGGAGAACGGGTGGTGGTACGCCCCCTCCATCCTTGCGGAAACTGCCCGGCCTGCCGAGCCGGACATTCCCATATCTGCTACAACCTCAAGTTCCTGGGAATCGATACCCCGGGGGCTTTTCAGGGTTCCTGGACAGTGCCCGCCCATACCCTGCACCGGTTACCCGCAAACCTTCCCATGGATCGAGCTGCCCTGATCGAGCCGTTGGCGGTGGCCTGTCACGATGTCCGGCTGGGTGAGGTAAAACCCAAGGAAGAGGTTGTGGTCATTGGCGGCGGCCCGATCGGCCTGTTGATCGCTCTGGTGGCCGCGTCCATTCAGGCGCGGGTATTGGTTTCCGAGGTGAATCCGTTTCGGCTGAACGTGGCCCGGGAGCTGGGACTGGAGGCGGTCAACCCAAAGGAGGTCGATCTGGCCGACCTGGTCGGAAAACGCAGTGGCGGGGCAGGTGCGGATGTGGTTTTCGAGGTGTCCGGATCGGCCGCCGGCGTTGCCACAATGACCCAGTTGGTCCGCAGCCGGGGGCGAATTGTGATCGTGGCCATTTTCGCGGAGGCGCCCAGGGTGGACCTTTTTCGTTTCTTCTGGCGCGAGTTGCGCCTATGCGGCGCGCGGGTGTATGAGACCGAAGACTTCAACCAGGCCACCGCCTTAGCAGCCAGTGGGGCTTTGCCCTTAGAGCGGTTGATCAGCGCCAAGCGTCCTTTGAAGGATTTACAGAAGGTCTTTGAGCTGATTGAATCCAGTACAGATCTGATGAAGGTGTTGATTGACACGCGAGGAGAATGACCGATCATTCAAATTTGTGCCTAATAATGGCCCCTTTATCCGCTGATTCAGCCAAGCGCGCGTACAGCGCCAGGTAGCCCTTCTTAAACTTCGGCTGCGGCCGCTTCCATCTGGCCAGGCGTTTCTTGACCTCCTCCTCTGGAACGTGCAGGTGCAGTTTACGGTTGGGAATGTCGATGGTAATCAGATCTCCGTCCTGGACGATTGCCAAAGGGCCGCCTTCGGCTGCCTCCGGTGAAATGTGACCGACAAAACAGCCGTTGTTCGTTCCCGAGAAACGGCCATCCGTTACCAGCGCAGTCTTGAGAGCCAGGCCTCGGCCGTAAAGGAATTTCATAGCGATATACATCTCCCGCATGCCCGGGCCCCCCTTGGGGCCCTCGTAACGGATGACGACCACCTCCCCTTCAACGACTTGGCCTTCCAGAATGGCTTTATTGGCTGCCTCCTCGGAATCGAAGCAGTGCGCCTTGCCTATGAATTTATGCATCTCGGGTTTGATGGCTGCTGGCTTGGTGATGGCCGAGTTCGGCGCCAGATTCCCCCGCAGAACTGCGAGGCCGCCTCCTGTGGACCAGGGGTTGGCCATGGACCGGATGATACCGGTGTTGCGGACCTCAGCCCGGGCGACATTCTCCGCCACCGTTTTCCCGCTGACCGTCAGGGCGTCCCCGTGGAGCAAGGGCAGAATTTCCTTCATGACCGCCGGCATGCCGCCCGCATCGTGAAAATCTGGGACATTCGGTGCCGCCGCCGGGTTCATCTTGGCGATGTACGGTGTCGTGCGGCTCAGTTCTTCAAAGGCATCCACGTTAAGATCGACGTCTGCTTCGTAGGCGATGGCCAGCATATGCAGAATCGCATTGGTTGAGCCTCCAATGGCGGCATTGAGACGGATCGCGTTTTCAATTCCCTTCCGGTTTATGATCTGACGGGAGCGAATGCCCTGCTGAACCAATTGGACGATCTGGCGCCCGGATTCCTGGGCGGCTCGCAGGCGGTCGGCCTGGGTAGCCGGAATGGTCCCGCTGCCCGGCAAGCTGAGCCCGAGGGCTTCCGCCAGGCAGCACATGGTATTGGCCGTACCCAGGAAAGAACAGGAGCCGCAGCCGGGTCCCGCACAATTTTCCAGCTTGCGGTATGTCTCCTCATCGATTTTCCCAGACTTTAACATGCCCAGCCCTTCGGTTAGTGAGGTCATATCTGCGGCCCGCTCGTCGAATTCACAGCCACCTTCCATGGGCCCTCCGGCGACGAAAATCGACGGAATGTTAAGGCGGGCCGCCGCCATCAACATGCCGGGGACAATCTTGTCACAGCTGCCCAAAAGCACAACGGCATCCAGGCGATGGGCCTCAATCATCATTTCCACATCATTGGCGATCAGGTCGCGGGTCGGCAGGATGCAATGCATCCCGTCGTGTCCCTGGGCAATTCCATCGCAGGCGGCGATGACTCCAAACTCCACCGGTGTCCCACCCGCCTGGCGGACACCCTGCTTGACGTAATCGGATACCAGATTCAGGTTGTAATGCCCGGGCACGACCCGGTTCCAGGAATTGGCGATGCCGATCATGGGCCGGGAGAGATCATAATCACTGTACCCCATGGATTTATAGAGTCCCCGGACCAACGACCACTCGGGCCATTGCAGAATATCTTTGCTGCGCCAAAACATTTTTCGTTCCTCCTTCTCTGTCAAAGTCCAACCACAGAGGGCACCGAGAAATTTCTCGTTTCTGTGAAATTCAGAAATCTGCCGCCCCCTTAAGCTTCCTTCATGACTCATTCCCTCCGGCTCAAATAAGGATCGATCCTCCGTCCACAAAAATCGTCTGGCCGGTAATGAAGTCTGATGCGGGGGAGGCCAAAAGGATAGCCACCCCTACATGATCCGAGGGTTGCCCCATCCGCCCCAGCGGCATGGATTGAATCCTCGCTTTCAGGTCTTCCGGATGGTCTTCAAAATACTTCCGGTTCAAATCGGTTAAGGTAGGGCCGGGGGCGATCGCATTGACGTTAATGTGATAAGGCGCCCACTCAAAGGCCAGAACCTTGGTCAAATGGGAAACCCCTGCTTTGGTGACTGCATAGACGCCCCTTCCCGGCTGGAGAACCTGAGCCGCGTTGGAGGAGATGTTGATGATCTTCCCCTGTTTTCTCTTGATCATCTCCTTTCCGACGACCTGACAACAGAGGAAAACTCCGCGCAGGTTCACATCCAGGAGTGAATCCCATTCCGGGTCTGTAATATCTTCTATCGGCTTCCTCAGAATGATGGCCGCGCAATTGACCAGGATGTCGATCTTATGAAATTTGTCCAGGACCGCCGAGACCATATTTTGAACTGATCTCCTCTGGGAAACGTCCGCCGGAATGGAATGGGCTTTTAAATTTTTCCGGCGAAGGATCTCCGCCGCTTCTTCTCCCTTTTGGGCTGTTCGATTGACGATTATGCTGATCGCTCCGGCGGAAGCCAGGCCTTCGGCAATGGCCAGGCCAATCCCCCGGCTCCCTCCGGTGATGATGGCCACTCGGTCTGAAAGGTCAAAAAGGTTCATTCCGGCTCCTCCAGTCTAAAAGAATTCCTATAATTTTCATAACATGAGAATCCACATGGGTCAATAGAAACGGGACCCCCGCAAATTCATCGAGGCTTTGGTCGAAAGTTCAAGGGAATATCGGAAAAGATGCCAGCCAGCTCTCTGCCAATTGCGTTATTTAAGGGCATCACTGATTCAGCTCTATCCAAGAGGTTTGAGGACAGGTTTAAAGGGTCGCATGTGAAGCTTTGGATGAATTATCGCTTCCATCTACAAGTTCTCCCTCTAAGATAATATTTTTAGTTGAGGATTATTGTTAGAAATCTTGCATCCCAGTTGAATACATAAAGTTTCCCAATCTTTAATTTTTTTCAAACCTTTAGAAATGCTCATTCGTCAAAGAGTTTTTCACGAAGTTCTTCGCAAGCACCGTCTAATCCAGGAAACATTGAACCCGCCGTAATCCCCATATAGGATAGCTCTTTAATCACCTTGTTCCGCTCCGAGAAAGGGAGGTCAATCGCCGTAAGATATTTGCATTTTTTTTCTTCTTCCTTTTTAAAGATGTATGTTTCAACATCATCAATATTTGTGACAGTCGTTGCGGCCTGCTGAGGTACCAGGCGTTCGTTATCAATGGCCAAAAATTCCATCATAGAGAAATGTGGCCAGGCAGTATTTAGCAATATCAACTGGATCCAATCCGATTTCCATTTTTCCTGATCAAAAATGAAAATCCTAGCGCATTCGTCACTTTCCGGTTTTTTAGGAACGTTTCGAAAGGCAAAAAATGCGGCAACATAGGGCGAAAACGTCCAATCTAGGAGCGGAGTAGGATACCCGTGATGTTGGGCCAAATTGAAAAAGGCGCCGTTTTCGTTGGGAATTTCGAGGTTAAAAACGTGCTTGGTCCTTGCAGTCAATCGCCGGTGCAGTTTGGGAATGTCTTCTATTAGGAAGCGGCCCAGGTCATAGCGCCCCCTGCGATGAAATGCAGTCCGCAGTTTCCATGGTTTCGTTTGACCTCGGAAAAGGTATTCCCTTTCGGACAAACTGGCGACATGTTTTTTGTATTCCTCCCATGTTTGTGTTTCTCCGGGGAAGTCGGAACGCTCAGAAAAGGGCTTCCTTATAATGTGACTTTCAATTTTAATACCCACGTCCGTCTGGGCATTAATAAATAGTTCGTTATCTTCAAAGTGCCCCGTTACTACGGCAGTTTTTGAATGAGAAATTCCAGGGTAGAGGTGTTGAATATTTTTCCACTCGCTGGGCAGACCCGTTCTCGGATCGATTGGACTGAGAAACGCGGTGAAGGTGAAATCTTTACTTTTGTTCTGTGACCTGAAAAAGCCCGCTGAAGGTGGAAAATTTTTATCGTCGGGTAGCGTGAAGGCTACGCCGGAGAAATAATCACCGCGATCGTCAACGTTGAGAATAATTTGCCCGACCTGGCCTCCGATTGTTACTCCAATCCATTGACCTTTCATTTGGTGATCCCCCGATTTTTGAGGATTATGAGAAAAAATCTACGCCTTTTGGTGATACCTGTCAATCGTTGATTCCAGGAAATACTCTTTACCGGACCAGCTATTTCAATCAGACCCAATCCCTCCACCTTCTTTCTAGTATCCAACCCGAGTTCATCCTGAACAAAATTAAAATTAAGACAGAGGGAGAAATGTCACCATGACCGAACCCAATAATCACGCCCTTACAGATAACCAAAAGGAGCAAGCTTTGAATTCTCTGAGAAATGAAATTGCATCCCTGAAATTCCAACTAACCAAAAAGAAGGACAGAATCGCCAGTCTGGATGTCATGCTAAATACCGTAATGGAGAGTCACACCGCGGAAGTTCGAGTTTATGAGGAGTTGAAGGACAAGCTGGAGGATGTGATTGAGAAGCTCAGAAAAAGAGTCCCGCATTCTGATATTTTGGATTACTTGAAAGTAAAAGACCGTAATCCATTCTGGTAAGGAGTCAAATTATTCCAGAATGGATCCTCGTGGCCGAAAGATGGGAGTTCAATCTTGAAGGTCAAACCTCCTCTAGGAAAAGGTGAAAAGATAAATTTATCTGTCCTGACTTTATCTGACAGACAGTGTCAAAATAAGTAGCGGGCCGATTCTCAACTTTACCTACAGAGGTTCACCCCAAGATTGTTCTGAAGGCCAAGGATTACTGATAGAAATGTACACCTACGAAAAATAGCAACACACACCCAAAGAGGGGGGCTGGAATTTAAGGGGAAAGGAGTTGCTTTTCTACTGTGATCCTCTCCCCCTAAATTTTTTCTGTTTGCCAATTCTACTTTTTCATACCTGGGACAGCTTCAGGCTCAATTCCATATAGATCCTTAAAGGTTGGAACCTTAAGGTCAGCAGGTATGGGGTGATAATACTTTGTTTCGGCAAGGTATTGATTATGCTCTTTCCATGCCTCTGAAATGATTTCTGGTTTGGTCAAACAGTCCAAGGCAGAGGCCGCCATCCATTTACTCACAGTCAGACCCCCTTTCATGGCTACTGTCGTGCCGGTTTGACAAACTACTTGCCATGTGTGGAAAGGGGTCCCTTTTGCTACATTTGCAGCTTGGAAGTGTAGCGTCGGGACAATCCAGCTTACATTTCCTTCATCTAAAGAACCCATAACAAGAGGGACATCGGGAAATGTCTTGCTGAAATCAGGTGGCGTAATAGTACTATCGAATGCTTCCCCCTTAACTTGTTTCCCGAGCGATTTGATGATGTCTTCACCAAATTTTTGATCTTCAGGTGTAAAAGACAGGCCACCAATCACTCTTGCATTCGTATCTCCTAATTTGCAGAGGACTTTGTTTGGAAGAGTTTCCCAGGTCGCACACAGAAGTTTGTAACTCATTGTAGTTTGAGTCATCAATGCCGCACCTTTTGCAACGTCTTGCATCCAATTCCAGATTTGATCAACCTGGAACCTTCGAGGCGACCGGATGAAATACCAGACCTCTGCATCTGGAGGCACAACATTTGGAACTTGGCCTCCATTCGTGATGACGTAATGGATCCTTGCCTCCTGAATGACATGCTCCCTCATAAAATTCATTCCAACGTCCATAAGTTCTACAGCATCCAAAGCGCTCCGACCAGCGTGAGGAGCACCTGCAGCATGGGCTGCTCTTCCTTTGAATTGAAATTTAACACTGTTCATGGCTAAGTACGACTTATTGGGAGCCCCATTCTCATCCCCGGGATGCCAAGAGATCATTATATCAATGCCATCAAATAGCCCGTCTCGGGCCATAAAAATTTTGCCCACTAATGTTTCTTCAGCCGGAGTACCAAAGACCTTCAGAGTACCTTTAATACCATGCTTCTCCATGGCTACTTTGGTCGCAATAGCGGCCGTGGCACTCGCAGTGCCAAAAAGGTTATGGCCACATCCATGACCAGGTCCCCCTTGGATGATTGCCTCTCTTACCACCTTCCCAGCAACTTGAGAAAGACCAGGAAGAGCATCAAACTCCGCGAGAAATCCAATGACAGGTTTACCGGAACCCCACGTGGCCACAAACGCTGTTGACATTCCCGAAACACCCTTTTCAACTTTGAACCCATTCTTCACCAGATATTCCTGCAATTTTCCAGAAGATTTAAACTCAACCAAGCTTAATTCAGGGTTGTTCCATATATATTTCGCAATTTCCTCATAAGTTGCCTTTGCCTCGTCAACCCAAGTGATGGCCGTTTTCTTCGCCGGGGTTAAATCTTGAGCAAAAGCAGGAAGGATCGAAAATACAATCACTACAAGAAAAATAATAGATGAACCAACGACTCGTTTATTTTTAAACATTGTAATTCCCTCCCTTCTCAGATCTTTTTTGCCCATCGGGACGAAAACCATATCCTCGTAAACATAAATGGGGAATAAATTTAACGGGTCGGCCACTTTTTATTGAGCGACGTAAGCATAGGCCGTGGATGAAGAAATAAGAGCCCCCAAGGAGCGTAAAACTTCCCTGGAGGCTTCTTATCGGCACCTTGTGGAAATTCCTTCTCATACTTTCTTCCAGAAGACTATAGGTTATTAGAGACAGGGCCATTTCTGACCCTGCCTTTGCTTTATCACGGAGACTTGAGAGTTGCTGAGACCCGGCATCGCTCAGGTCATTTCACATGCCGGGCTATCTGGGCAACTCTACCTCCATTTCCCAAACCGTATACGTCTGTCCTTTCGCCACAATATACGTTTGACCGGTTGTTTTTCCCTGGATGCCTTCGAACTTTCCGGTTCCCTTTACTATTTTATTCCACCATTCCCAGCCGTCAGTCCCCGGTTTTCCTCGTTTCTCCCATTTGCCTTCCGCTTTGTAATAGTATTTGTCACCATCCCTGTCGGATACATATCCATAGCAAACAATAGATCCAACTGCGGTTTTTGGGTTTTGATCGATAAGGCAGGTCTCCCAACCGGCCCACCCATCGCCAAACCCCCCTTCTATATTTATCTGGATAAACTTGCCTTCCCA
>Ga0187886_1003150_pt1 | contig 12518 bp, 8 predicted proteins | sample June2016WEW_20_1_FD_133001 | JGI IMG/M metagenome (GOLD analysis project Ga0187886, IMG submission 133001) | Peatland microbial communities from SPRUCE experiment site at the Marcell Experimental Forest, Minnesota, USA - June2016WEW_20_150 | ecosystem: Environmental > Terrestrial > Soil >...
AACAGCCAGGGCAGCGGCCAGGGCGCCATTCTGGACCTGTCCAATCGCCTGGTCGAGCCATCCAACCCGGCGACGGCCGGCAGCAGCATCGTGGTGATCTACTGCACCGGTTTGGGCGCCGTGACCAATCGGCCCGCGAGCGCCTCGGCCTCGTCGGTCAACCCGCTGGCGGTGGCGACGATCACACCGGCGGTTAGCATCGGGGGAGCGCCCGCCCAGGTGCTCTTCGCCGGCCTCGTGCCGGGGATGGTGGGCGAATACCAGGTGAATGCGCTGGTGCCGGGCAATTCGGCGACGGGAGATGCCGTGCCGGTGACGATCTCCGCCGGCGGGTACACATCGAACGCCGCCACCATCGCCGTGAAGGCTCCCTCCGCGCAGATGGACCCCGACTACCGAGCCGGCCTGCTGCTGGCGCAGATGACGCAGGCTGAGAAACTCCAGCTCGTGCATGGCGCTGGAGGACCGGTGACCAACATCTTCCCGCTCCCGCGCGGAGCCGGGGGCTATATCCCAGGCATTCCGCGGCTCGGAATTCCCGCCCTCTATTTCGTGGATGGCAGCACGGGACTCGCCGACTCGAGCGCGCCGGCGACCGCGCTTCCCTCCTCCATCGCCAGTGCCGCGAGTTGGGATCCGGCCCTGGCCTACAAGTTCGGATCGGTCATTGGCTCCGAGATGAGGGCTTACGGCCTCAACGTCAATCTCGGGGGTAACGTCAACCTCACCGGCCGCGAGCCGCGCGACGGGCGCACCTTCGAGACCAAGGGCGAGGACCCCATTCTGGCGGGCAAGATCACCGCCGCGCATATTCGCGCCGTCCAGGACCAGCATGTGGTCGGAGGCATCAAGCACTACGCGCTGAACGATCAGGAGACCGGCCGCACCACCGCCAATGTACAAATCGAGGAACGTGGCGCGCGGGAGAGCGACCTGCTGGCCTTCGAGATCGGCCTCAAGGACTCCAATGTGCAGTCGGTCATGTGCTCCTACAACCTGGTGAACGGCGCGTACTCGTGCCAGAATCAGCATCTTCTGAACGAGGTCCTCAAGGGCGACTGGGGCTTCAAGGGCTTCGTCATGTCCGACTGGTGGGGCACGCACAGCACTGCGGCCGCGGCGCTGGCCGGCCTGGACCAGGAGCAGCCCGATAACGCCTTCTTCGGGAGCCTCGGGCAGGCCATACAGAACGGCCAGATGCCGCAGTCGCGCCTCGACGACATGGTGCACCGCATCCTGCGCGCCATGTACCAGTCCGGGCTGTTCGACTTTCCCGAGGCGCTCGCGCCAGTCGATACGGCCACGGACGAGGCCATTGCACGGGAAGCCGAAGAGCAGGGCGCGGTTCTGCTGAAGAACGCCGGCGGGCTACTCCCGCTCAACGCTTCAACCATCAATTCGATCGTGGTGATCGGGTCTCACGCCAATATTGGGGTGCTCTCCGGAGGCGGGTCGGCGCAGGTGTGGCCCACCGGCGGCTGGGCCCGCAGAGATGGCCAACCCTGCCCACCCTGTTGGGCCTGGGTGATCTGGGATCCCACCAGTATGACCAGCGCCATCCAGGCTATGGCGCCGCGGGCCGCCGTGCGATTCGACGACGGAACGAATCTGACCCGTGCCTCCGTCGTCGCGGGGCAGAACCAGGTGGTGATTGTGGTCGTCAGCCAATGGGCCAGCGAGGGCATGGACCTTCCCAGCCTGAATTTCACGGACGTGATCAATGCCCCCCCGATCGATCAGGATGCACTGGTTGCCGCGGTTGCGACGGCGAACCCGCACACCATCGTGGTCCTGGAAAACGGGGGCGCGCAGGTGATGCCGTGGCTGGACAGCGTCAACGCGATCCTGGAGGCCTGGTATCCCGGCCAGCGCGGCGGGGAGGCCATCGCCAATCTGCTGTTTGGCGTGGTCAACCCCTCGGGCAAGCTGCCCATGACCTTTCCCGCCAGCGTGGCCGATCTGCCTCACCCCACCATCGCCTCTCCGCCCGACTCGGCCACGCCGTTCCCGGTGAATTACTCGGAAGGCTTTAACGTCGGGTACAAGTGGTCCGACTCGAACAACCTCACGCCGCTGTTCCCCTTCGGCTTCGGACTGTCCTATACCACTTTCTCATTCTCGAATGCGAAACTGGTCGACAACCTGGCCTCAAGCAACCCGAACTTCCGGGTGACCTTCGACCTGAAGAACACTGGGCCGGTTGCCGGCGCCGAGGTGGCTCAGGTGTACCTGGGGCTGCCGGCCGGCACGGGCGAGCCGCCCCGGCGCCTGGTCGGATGGCAGAAGGTGTTCCTGGAATCCGGCGCCCTCCAGCACGTCACGGTGGAAGTGGATCAGAACGACTCCTCTCATCCCATGAGCTATTGGGACACCGGCTCGCACGGTTGGCGGATCGCACCGGGCGACTACCCCGTCTATCTCGGCAACTCCTCCGCCAGCGCGAGTCTGAGCGTGGTGGGGACGCTCCACGTCGGGCCGTAGCCTGCGAGGGCGCACCCCGGGCGGTCTGCACATCTACAGGGGCGGAGTACTTCCGTGGGCCTTCCGGCGCGTCCTAGGCGCTTCGCTGCGCTTCTTTCGGGGTTCTGTGGGTAGTTGGCGGGCCCCGTACGTTTTCGCAGACACAGGCCTAGAGGGGACGGCTCTGAGTCTAGAATCATTCGCCGAAGGCCTTCTGATGCCTGGATACCTCCTGGCTCCCCGCAATCGTTTCTCGGCCATGACGGGGGTTGTGGCCGAGGCTCTCTCCAAACCTACGAGTACTGGGCAACCGCGCAAGATCCTCAATGAATCTTGCTTTTCTCGGAGAACATTAGTCGTGCCCAATCGCCGCAACTCATTTCAGTTCACGCTCCGCGTCACAATGGCAGCGCTTGACTACGTGAAGTCTTTCGAGGCTCGTGCTGGGCAGAAATGTGCTGTCCGCGCCGGGCACGTAACTGGCCGTCACCCGATGCGTACCGACCTTGAGCCGCGATGTCTCCCACGTTGCCCGACCCTTGGCATCGACTTTTACCGGCTCTCCTACGTTCGAGCCGTCAACGGCGAACTGGACGGTCCCGCTCGGAAAGCCCCTGGCCGTTGAAGAGTGTGGAGCAACAAAGGCGGTGAAGGTCACCCATTCTCCGGCCTGCGAAGGATCTGGGTTGTCAGTCAAGCTTGTGGAGGTTGAGTCGGCTAAGGTGCGCTGTGCGTCCAGGTAAACCTTGGCGAAGCCGGGATTGCCGGTGGCCCTCACATCGAAAACGCAGTCAGCGTGCATGTTCCTGTCCCAAACTCGCCGGCAAACCGCTTCGGCAACAGCTTGGCTGGCGGGCTCTACCGGTTTCGTATTTGGAACAACGCATGGGGCAGACTGCAAGGGCCACTCCCTCATCGTAAATGTTCCGGTTGACGTGCCTGGTGCATAGTCGAACAGGCTGTCTTTGTTTGTGACGCGCCAGGCATCGGCGAATTTCCGGTAAAGAGTCACGTAACGGTCCTGCAACGGTCCCGGCATTGGCCCCAGGGATGCGCCGTTCGGGAGCGCCGGCAACCAGCTACCATCTGCAATGGGACCCGCAATTCCACGCGCGGAAGCCCCGCCACCTACGAGTCCGAGATGGGTGACATCGACATTCAGGTACCATTTACCCTGCGAAGCCCACCACCCTGGCGTCACCAATAGGGTTTTGCCGCTGGGGAAATCAATTTCCAGATTGCCCCCCGTTGAGGACTTGAATACGCGACCGCCGTTACCAAGATCCCTTCCCGCCGGGCCGAGTACGGTAAGAACACCATCGATGCGGAGTTGCAGGCCGCTGGGATCGGGCACCCCGCTCAGGTTCGGCTCGTAGGTAACGCGGTGTCCACCGACACGAGCAGCGACTGCTGTATTGAGACTCACGCAAGTGGTGAGCCCGTCGTACGCATCGGTGCCGATAAACGTGGTCGAAACGGGCGTTTGCCGCGTCTGAATCTCTTCTTCGTCGGGATCTCGGAGAGACACGAACTCTCCCGCACTCTGGAAATCGTAGTGTGTTCCGTCGGCGGTGGTGATGTGCGGGTCGCCCACGAGATGCGTGGCGCCGCACGACCCTGTGTGACCGGCATTGGTCTCCATAAACTGAATATTCGGTGACGCCCCGCCGTACGGACAGCAAACGAGGGTTGACATCCCCGTTGTGTTCGCGAGGTTGAGATTATTGGTCTCGCCGGTGTAGCTCTGCTGCAGGCAGGTGGGCTGATTGGTGGTCCCGTCGTCCACGCTCGTCTTGACGACAATCGTCGTTCCGCTGCTGAAGACGGCCTGAGACCCACTGCCCACACCGAACACGTTGAACTCGGCGACGTTCCACGCATCTTCCAGATTGAGCGTGCTGTCCGTCCCCGTCGCGATGAGATCGCTACCCGGAGCCAGAATCACCGTATCCATGCCACCAGTGGCTGTTCCCGTCAGGGTCAGACCGGCCAAGTCCGCGGTCGGCACCCCCGTGACGTCCGTGGCGGAGCTGTTTGTGTAGCAATGAATCCCCCACAATGAGCTCCACCCCGCCGGGCACGATGCTCCATAGTTGAGCAGCCAGTACTGAATAAACACGCAGGTACAGTAGGGGGGAGGGCTGTTGTTAGCGAAGGCGAACTGCTGCCAGCCCTGGCACCCCACGATTCCGCTGCAGACCGAGGTCGTGAAGGGTCTCGAATTGATCTGAAGCGAGAAGCTGTCGCTCGTTCCCGTGTCGCTCTCGGTCGTCCCGGGGGTGATCGTGTTGAACGACCCTACCGCCGTGACTATTGTGCCCGACACCTCGGCTGCGAAGTCGTTGCTGTTGCCGTTGCCCACGTTTTCGGGGCTGCCCTCCCCCCCACGCCGGCCGGGCGGCGGCAGTAGCAGTGGCGGCTTTGCAGTCGAGCAGGGAACCTCCTTCCACTCGGTGCTCGGATAGGAGGCCCTGAAGCATCCTTTCCTTGGCAAGGGACGCCGCGACATGGACGCACGCCAGGCCTCCCGGCTCGCGGAGTGCTCGGTCGGCAGTTGCGTGGCCACCTGCGCCCGGCAAAGGCCGGTGCTTGCCATCAACATCAAACTCGCAGCGATAAACGAGAGATACCCGCGCTTGAACATAGATTCTCCTTTGCCCGGCAGTTTGAATTTGCACGGGGCTTTCTACCGGGATTCCCCTTTTGGCTTCTTGCCGTCATCGATTATACATCCAATAGAGGTAATTGGACCCGTGTTTCCTACTATTTCCATCCCGAGCGACTCTGGCGGCCCAGCTCGGGGGCCAACTCTGCCTCCCCTGGGCACATGAAGACATGGAAGTATTGCATTTCAAACGATTTCTCCCGCACCTCTCCGTGCCCTCCCTTCTTTCTTCGCCAAGATTTTGGTCTGCCAGCCGCCAGGCGCACAGAAGACTCAGGACCGTTCGAAGCGCGCATCGGAGCGCGTTGTTCGTAGGCGCCGGCGCTTGGAGGCGAGCCAGCCGGTGGATTCCACCTTCCAGTGGTCGCAGTCGGGGACGTAGGGCTTGATGTCGAGCAGGGGAGTTCCATCGAGAATGTCGACATTCTCGACATCCAGAACGTTTGAGCGAACCGCGCGCAGTCGAACCACGCTGAGTCCAAGCGGGTTCGGCCTAACGGGGGCGCGGGTGGCGAACAGGCCGCGCTCTTCGGAATCCAGGAACGGGACCACGTGAAGCCGAAAGGTCGGAGCCTGATGGAAGTGGTAAAGGAGGATGATGTGGGAAAAACCAGCCAGGTCCTTCAGACCATCACCGTACTCCGGAAAGACCTCAACGCTGCCTCGAATGCCAATAGCACCACAAGGCTGAATCGGCATGCCGGTCGTGTGTGTGAACGGCGTGTGGATAATGCCGATCGCGCGATAGACGATCGCGTTCATGACTTATCTCTCCCTTGGCGCGTAATGACAAAGCTCAGCGGCGCCGCTTTTCGTCATCCGCTGGAGCGAGGGGTCACGCGTAATCGGACCAAGCTTACGCCGAACGGAGAATCAGGACTTCTTTGATAAAGATTCCATTGAATGTGCAGTTCGCAAAATGGGTTTGAGCGATGTCCTGCAGCCCAGAGCGTATAACAAAGCGCAGTGCTTGTGGCAAGGGGGATTTGCTGTTCAGTACTTTGAGGTCAGAAATTCCCAATGCCGACGGAGATACGCTAGTCAGGGCCTCAATAACCTTGCGATAGGCAACGGCCTCGCGCTTCTGAAGAAGTGGATCAAGTGCCGGTGCGGCGATTAGCAGGCGCCATTCGTCGGCGTCATCATAGTAATACCATGCCGCAAATGTCGGCGATGGCCCGGTTTCGTCAAGCTTCTTAATCAGAGCAATCGCGTCGTTGATTTTACCCTCTACCAGTGCTTTTTCACCCATTGAAAGACTCCATGATTCGGTTCGTGCACTGCACGGATTAGGGAAGCAGCTGCAAAGGGATCCCAAAACGCGTACCGACTTTCTTCCGACCAGTTGTTAGCGATTGCCCAATAGGCGGCGAGCTGGGGATCCGTCTTTAAATCTTCATCGAATGCGGGTTTGAGGCCTGCGGTGTTTAAGAGGCTATCCAGATTGTGAAGGTAGGTTGCGTTTATGAAAGCCTTATCGGGGATTGTGTTGGGCTGCACGAGCTTGGCAATACAAGCCTTGAGCGCAAGCTCTACTGCGTAACCAACAAGATAGTAAGCTGCCGAATAGCGGTTCTCTTCTATGAGGAGGAGCGCATCGTCCAAGCGAAGAAGGGCCAGCCTCTCTAAGTCAGCCTTGGTCATCATAGCCGTTTGCCGAGTTGAAACGCCAGACTCATGTCCAAGTGCACCTGTATAAACCGCTTCCCGGTCGGCCCAAGATGAAAACGTCGTGGTTCAGGCGCGGCCACAACCGCTCTGATTGTAATGACTTGCGTCCCGGTTGGCAAGGTCCTTTACGGTCTTAGGCCGACCGGTCGGCGCGCCTAATCCTCCGTTCTTGGCTCGACACGGGCTTCCGCAGGCGGTGGAGGGGCTGTGAGGCCCGCGCTCGCGGTGGTTTGGCCATTCGCTCTCACCCGCGCAAACTGCTCCGCTTGCTTCCGCACGCGGCTCAGTCAGCGCTTCCTGGCTTGCGGTGGGGCGGAGCGCCAGCTCCGCGGCCGACCGCCAGGTCGGCCTGCTCTGGCGGGACGTGGCCGTCCCGCGCGGGCGTGGCCGCCCGCCCCACAAAGAAGCGCCCGGGAAACCGTCGGTCCCCTTGCTCACACCCCCCAGCAGTAGTCGTCGACGGCCTTCTCGAGCGATTCGTCCTTCTCCAGCAGGCGCATCAGCTCCAGGCGGATGGCGTCCACCATGGCTCGCCAGCTCGCCTCGATGACGTTTTGGGAAACTCCCACCGTCGTCCAGTTCCGATGGCGGTCGGACCACTCGATCAGCACGCGCACTTTGGCCGCTGTGCCCTTCTTGGGCTCCAGCACGCGCACCTTGTAATCGGTGAGGTGCACGTCCAGGATGCTGGGGTAGAGCGCCGAGAGGCAGCGGCGCAAGCACAAGTCGAGCGCGTGCACCGGGCCGTTGCCGTGCGCGGTGGCGGAGTGGATACCGTCCTGCGCCTTGAGCGTCACGGTGGCGGTGGTGCGCGGCTCGGCGTCGTCCTCGAGCTTGGTGGCCACTTCGAAACTGGCCAGCTCGAAGAACTTCACGCCGGGGTGGAGCGCCTCGCGGACCAGCAGCTCGAAGGTGCCCTCGGCGGCCTCCAGCTCGTAGCCCAGGAACTCCAGGTGCTTGATGCGCTCGAGCAGCTCGCGCCGCGCCTCCTCGCTCAGCCGGTCGGCCACGCCGTGCTGCTTGAGCTTGTAAAGAATGTTGGCACGGCCGGAAAGGTCGCTCAGCAGCACCCGCTGACGGTTGCCCACCAGCGCGGGCGGGACGTGCTCGTAAGTAGCCGCGTCGCGCAGCACCGCCGAGACATGCACGCCCGCCTTGTGCGCGAAGGCGCTATGGCCCACGTAGGGCTGGTCGTTGCGCAGCGGCAGGTTCGCCATCTCCGCGACGACGCGCGCCGTCGCGCCGAGGCCCGCCAGTTTCTCCGCGCCTATGACCGTACGGCCCAGCTTCAGCTCCAGGCCCGCGATCACCGAGCACAGGTTGGCGTTGCCGCAGCGCTCCCCGTACCCGTTCATGCAGCCTTGCACGTGCGTCGCGCCCTGCTCCACCGCCGCCAGGGTGTTGGCCACGGCGCAGTCGGAATCGTTATGCGCGTGGATGCCCAGCACGCCGTCGAAGCGCTTCCGCACCTCGGCCACAATCTCAGCGAGGCGGCTCGTAACGGTGCCGCCGTTGGTATCGCATAGGCATAGGATGTCGGCGCCGGCCGCTTGCGCGGCCTCCAAAGCCCGCAGCGCGAAGGCCGGATTGGCGGCGTAGCCGTCGAAGAAGTGCTCGGCGTCGAAGATCACCTCCTTGCCGTGCTCCTTCAGGTAGCGCACCGTCTCGGAGATCAGCTTCAAGTTCTCCTCTTCGGTGATCTTGAGCGCGCGCGCGGTGTGCAGGTCCCAGGTCTTGCCGAAGATGGTGATGGTGGGCGTGCCGGCCCCCAGCAGCGCCCGGACGTTCGGATCGCTGTCCACGCGGTTCTTCGCGAAGCGCGTGGAGCCGAACGCGGTCAGGCGCGCGTGCTTGAGCTTCAGCTCGCCGGCCCGCGCGAAGAACTCCTTGTCGCGCGGATTCGAGCCCGGCCAGCCGCCCTCGATGTAGTCGATGCCCAGCTCGTCGAGCAGACGTGCGATGGCGAGCTTGTCATCGACGGTGAAGGATACGGCTTCCCCTTGCGTGCCGTCGCGGAGCGTGGTGTCGAGCACGGTTATTTTCATTGGCATCTCTGTTACCCAGCCATCGGCGCTGGTCCGCCGGCTGCAATCCCGTGCAGCCGGTGGTCGAGAGTCGACAGCGCGGCGGCTGCCCGTGCAACCGCCGCCGTTGTGGCGGCTTGCGCCGCCGCGTTAACTATTGGCCGGAGCGGGCGGACGAGGCTTCCTCGTCCTGCGGTACGCCGGCTTCCTTGGCCTTCCTCAGCCACGGCATCATGGCGCGCAGCTCGCGGCCGACTTCTTCCACCTTCTGGTGGCGCGCTTCCTCGCGCATACGGAGAAAGTTCTTGCGGCCCGTCTTGTTCTCGTCGATCCATTCCTTGGCGAAGGCGCCGCTCTGGATCTCGGCCAGAATGCGCTTCATTTCATCGCGCGTGGCCTGGTTGACGATGCGCCGGCCTCGCGTGTAGTCGCCGTACTCGGCGGTGTCGGAAACCGAGAACCGCATGTAGGCCAGCCCGCCTTCCTGGATCAGGTCCACGATCAGCTTCAGCTCGTGCAGGCACTCGAAGTAGGCGATCTCGGGATCGTAGCCCGCCTCCACCAGGGTCTCGAAACCGGCGCGGATCAGCTCGCTCGCGCCGCCGCACAGCACGGCCTGCTCGCCGAAGAGGTCGCTTTCGGTCTCCTCCTTGAAGGTGGTCTCGATGACGCCGGCCTTCAGGCACCCCAGCGCGCGGGCGTAGGCCAGCGCATTGACGAGCGCGTGGCCCGAGGCGTCCTGGTGGACCGCCACCAGCGCCGGCACGCCCACGCCTTCGAGGAACAGCTCCCGGACGCGGTGGCCCGGCGCCTTGGGCGCGATCATCGAGACGTCCACTTCGGCCGGCGGCAGGATCTGCCGGAAGTGAATGTTGAAGCCGTGCGCGAACATCAGCGTCTTGCCGGCCTTCAGATTGGGCGCGATGGCGCTCGCGTACATCGCGGCCTGGTGATGATCGGCCACCAGGATCATGATCATGTCGCCGGCTTTCGCGGCCTCGGCGGCGGTCAGGACCTTCAAGCCGGCGGCCGTGGCCTTCTCCCAATTCGGGCTGCCGGGCAGGTCGGAGGCCACCACGCTGACGCCGGAATCGCGGAGGTTCAGCGCGTGGGCGTGGCCCTGGCTTCCGTAGCCGATAATGGCGACGGTCTTTCCCTTCAGTACGCTGAGATCAGCATCTTTCTCGTAGTAGCGTTTAGCCATGTTTACTCCGTTGTAGTAAGTTACTCCGTTTTAGATTGCGATACACGTTCGCGCGGCTGCCGGACGGGCGCGGGGCGCGAGCCCGGCTCCGCATCAGCGCGGCTCTCGCGGGAAACACCGCCGGGGGCCGCGGACGCGGTCGGGATCGGGGGCGCCAGGCGCAGCCGCTTGGTTTCGAGTGAAACCGCGATCAACCCCGAGCGCGTCACCTCGATCTCGCCATAGCTGCGCATGACGTCGATGAACTCGTCCAGCTTCTCGGGATCGCCCGTGGCCTCCAGCGCGAAGCCCTCGACTGAGGAATCGGCGACGCGCGCGCCGAAGATCTCCGCTTCCTTCAAAATCGCGGTGCGGGTCTGCATAGAGGCCCGGACGCGCAGCAGCACCATCTCCCGCGCCACCGACGGCGACTCGGTCAGATCGGACGCTTGCAGCACGTTGATGAGCTTGTTCATCTGCTTGACCACCTGCGCGCGCAAATTGGCGTCCACGTCCACGACGATGGTCATACGCGAGAGCGTCGGATCGTGCGTGCGGGCGACGGTGAGGCTCTCGATGTTGTACCCGCGGGCGCTGAGCACGCCCGTGATGCGCATCAGGGCGCCGGGCCTGTTTTCCACTAACAGCGAAATCACCTGCAGCATAGAATTCGACCTCCCGGTTACTTCGGCACCGCCACGGGCTGCGGAGGCGCCAGCGTCATCTCGTTGATCGCGGCGCCGGCCGGCACCATGGGATACACGTTCTCGAACGAGGCGACCTTGACGTTGAGCAAATAGGGGCCGGGCTGGCCCACCGCCTCCTCCAGCGCCGGCCGGACTTCCTCGGGCCGCGTGATGGTGCGGCCCTGGATGCGGTACGCGGCCGCCAGCAGCTCGGCGTCCGGAAACGACTCCAGCTCGGTGGCGCAGATGCGGTTGTTGTAAAACAGCTCCTGCCACTGCCGCACCATTCCCAGGTAGCCGTTGTTGACGATGACGATCTTCAGCGGCAGACGGTGCGCGGAGATCGTCGAAAGCTCCGGCAGCGACATCTGGAAGCCGCCATCGCCCACCAGCGCGATCACCAGCTTGTCGGGGTGGGCGAATTGCGCGCCCATCGCCGCCGGGATGCTGAAGCCCATCGATCCCAGGCCGCCGGAGCTGAGCCACAGCCGCGGGGCGTTGAAGCGGATGAACTGCGCCGCCCACATCTGGTGCTGGCCTACGTCGGAGGTGACGATAGCGTTGCCCCCGGAGATGCGGTCCACCTCAGCCATCAGGTGCTGCGGCTTGATCTCCTGCGCCGACATCGCCGGCGTCAGCGGGTGCTCTTCCTTCCAGGCGCGAATCTGCCGCCACCAGGCCGTCCGCGCGGCGGAGTTGCGGCTGCCCGCTTCGGGCTCGAGCTCGGTGAGGACTTTGATGACCCTGCGCAGGACGTGCTGGGCGTCGCCGACGATGGGCAGGTCCGGCGCGCGGTTCTTGCCAATCTCGGCCGGGTCAATGTCCACGTGGATCACCTTGGCGTGCGGCGCGAATGCCGACAACCGGCCGGTGACGCGGTCGTCGAAGCGCACGCCCAGGGCGATCAGCAGGTCGCACCCGGTCAGCGCCATGTTCGAAGCGTAGCTGCCGTGCATGCCCGGCATGCTGATGAAGTTCGGGTGGTCGCTCGGCAACCCGCCCAGGCCCATGAGCGTGCACACCGCCGGCAGGTCGCACAGCTCCACCAGCTCCCGCAGCTCCGGCGCCGCGCCTGAGGAGATGATGCCGCCGCCGGCGTATACCAGCGGGCGCTCGGCCTCCCAGATCATCTGCGCCGCGCGCCGGATCTGGCCGGTGTGGCCCTCCAGATTGATCTTGTAGCCGGGCAGGTGGATGGACGACACCGGCTGGTAATGCGCCTGGCCCTGAAAGACATCCTTGGCGATGTCCACTAGCACCGGGCCGGGACGGCCGGTGGCGGCGATGTAGAAGGCCTCGTGGATCACCCGAGGCAGGTCCTGGATGCTCTTGACCAGGTAGTTGTGCTTGGTCGAGGAGCGCGTGATGCCGAAGGTGTCCGCCTCTTGAAAGGCGTCGCTGCCAATCAGCTTCGAGTGCACCTGCCCGGTGATGGCGACCACCGGGATCGAGTCCATCATCGAGTCGGTGAGGCCGGTGACGAGGTTCGTCGAGCCGGGGCCCGAGGTGGCGCAGCAGACGCCCACACGGCCCGTCGAGCGCGCGTAGCCGGAGGCGGCGAAGGCCGCGTTCTCCTCGTGGCGTACCAGGACGTGGCGGATCGGGTGGTCGTATACCGCGTCATACAGGGGCAGGGTGACGCCCCCGGGGTAGCCGAAGAAACAGTCCACGCCCTCGCGAACCAGGCATTCCAGTAACATCCGCGCGCCACTCATCAGCGTTGACATCGACTCTCTACCTCTCCTTGATAACCGCGCCCCTCCGGGGTCGCGGGACTTGTCGGCAACAAAAAAGGCCACTGAAGGGCTTTTCGCCCCGCCAGTGGCCTT
>Ga0187886_1003151_pt1 | contig 12518 bp, 9 predicted proteins | sample June2016WEW_20_1_FD_133001 | JGI IMG/M metagenome (GOLD analysis project Ga0187886, IMG submission 133001) | Peatland microbial communities from SPRUCE experiment site at the Marcell Experimental Forest, Minnesota, USA - June2016WEW_20_150 | ecosystem: Environmental > Terrestrial > Soil >...
AAGGAACTCGGCCGCGCCATGCGCATCGGTACCAATCACGGCTCGCTATCCGACCGCATCATGAATCGTTATGGCGACACGCCGCTCGGCATGGTCGAGAGCGCGTTGGAATTCGTCCGCATCTGCCGCAAACAGAACTATCACGACATCATACTGTCGATGAAAGCCAGCAACCCGAAGGTGATGATCGAGGCGTACCGACTGTTGGTCGCGCGGATGAATGAGGAAGGCTCGGACTGGAATTACCCGCTACACCTCGGCGTTACCGAAGCGGGCGAGGGCGAGGATGGCCGCATCAAGTCCGCCATCGGCATCGGCGCATTGCTCGAAGACGGCATCGGCGACACGGTCCGCGTTTCACTCACCGAAGACAGCGTCCACGAGATCCCCGTGTGCAAGGAACTCGTCAAAAAGTACAACGCGCTTTGGGAACAGCAGAAAACAGTAACGCGGGCGTCCCGCCCGTATTCTGCAGATGAACAGAACGGGCGAGACGCCCGCGCTACTGTTATAGTCACCGAAAAACGCGATCCGTTCACCTACACGCGCCGCCCGACGCCCGAATATTTCATCGGCGAGTTGCGCCTGCGCATTGGAAAGGAACATCCACCGCGCGTCGAAGTGCCCGTGCCACTCAACGCCACGGTCGGCCAGATTCAACGCATCACAACTGCCGAGCCTGACACGTTTGCGGAGATTCTCCAGTTCCGCGTGAGAACCGCAGCCGACATTGCCAACATTGCGGCGCTCAAACCTGAGCTTCGCAAGCGTCATATCGAGACGCCGATTGCCGTCAGAGTAGAACGGACTTCCAGCCCGTTTGTTTCGAGCGACGGAACGGGCGGGACGCCCGCGCTACTGGAGGTCGCTGAGAAGATCAACGTGCCTTACAACGGCACGGAAGACGTGACTGCTTTGTTGCTCGATGCCGCCAAGCTGACGGTGCAATTCGACATCGAGGGTGCGTCTCCCGATCAGTTTGCCAACAACTGCAACACGTTGGCGGGTGTGCTCAACATGTTCCCCAACGGCCAGGTGATTCTGGCGGTCGGTCGCGTTGAAGGGTTGGATGCCATCGGCGCATACCGCATTCTCGCCGCCACGTTCGGCAACCGCGGGCTGGTTCTGCCGATCCTGCTCCGCGACCGCGTTGGTTCGAAGCGCGCGCATCACGCCACCCGGAGCGCGCTGATTGCGGCGAGCACGCACATCGGCTCGTTGCTGTGTGATGGCATCGGCGACGCCGTGGAAATCACGGGCGAGGAGGATTTGCTGAAGTGCGTCAAGCTCGCCTACAACATTTTGCAGGCGGCGGGAGCACGGACGTTCAAGACCGATTACGTGGCCTGCCCGAGTTGCGGTCGGACGTTGTTCAACTTGCAGACAGTAACCGCAAAGATCAAATCCCGCACGTCGCATCTAAAAGGTGTGAAGATCGCGGTGATGGGATGCATCGTCAACGGCCCCGGCGAAATGGCGGACGCCGATTTTGGTTACGTCGGTACGGCGCCGGGGCGCATTTCGCTTTGGGTTGGCAAGACGCAGGTCAAACAACACATTCCGGAAGAGCAGGCGGTGGACGAACTGGTCAAGCTGATTAAGGAGCATGGCAAGTGGATTGATCCGCCCGTTCAAGCGGAGCTGAAAGAAGCAGCGCTCAGCGCGCGTTAGCGGGAGGCTGGTATGAAAAGACTTATCGCATCAACGGTAATTGGTTTCTTGGCGCTCGGTGCGGGAGCATTTGCAGGTGTGGACTGGGAACACAATTACGATACCGCACTGGAGAAAGCGAAGAAAGAGAAGAAGCTGGTGATGGTTGACGTGTACACCGACTGGTGTGGCTGGTGCAAGAAACTGGACAAAGACGTTTACGCCGATCCGAAAGTTGGCGAGAGGCTTACCAAGAGTTTCGTCACGGTCAAGATTAACCCTGAGAAAAGCTTGCGCGCCGCGCAATTGGCCAAGCAGTTTGGCACGAAAGGCTACCCGCACATCGTGTTCGTCAACGGCGACGGCAAGAAGATCGGCGAGATCGGCGGCTATGTGCCTGCCAACGAGTTCCTGAAGCGACTCGACAAGGTAGCCAGTGCCACCAAGTAGCGGTAACGATTTGATCCAGCCCTGGCAGATCACGCAGTCCGAAGAAGTTGTTGATTGCCGCGTTTTCAAAGTGCGCAAGGACGTCACCGTCAACCCGCGCACCGGCAAGGCGCACGACATGTACATGCTGGAGCAGCCCAACTGGGTGAACGTCATTCCGCTGACGCCGGACGAGCAGGTGATCCTGGTGCAACAGTGGCGGCATGGATCGCGCACCGTCGAGTTGGAAACTCCCGGCGGCTTGATGGATGAAAGTGAGACCCCCGAACAATGCGCCCGTCGCGAGTTGCTGGAGGAAACCGGTTACGAGCCCGGCGACCTGGTGCGGCTGGGCACTGTGCGCCCGAACCCGGCGATCCAGAATAACCTGCAGCATTACGTGCTGGCCACCAATTGCCGCAAGATCTCGGAACCCGCGCTCGATCACGCAGAAGACATCGCCGTGCATTTGGTGCCGTTGGCTCAGATCCCCGGCATGATACGTTCGGGACAGATCACCCACGGGATTGTGATTGGCGGGTTCTACTGGCTGTGGCAATATAGGCAAGGAGAAAGGCAGGGTGGACTATGAAAGACACGACGCGACGTGAATTTCTGCGACGGGGCCTGTTCGGAGCAGCCACGTTGATGGCAGGGTTGAGATCGTCCAAGATTCTGGCGGCGCTTCCCTCGACGAAGCCGACTGTTGATCGTCGTCCGCTCGGGCGGATCGGAACAGAGGTTTCCATCTTGGGCTTGGGACTTGGTACCGGCTTGTACCGCCGTGCCACGCCGGGCAGTGCGGCGCACGAAGAGTACCTGCGTCATGCGTTGGATCTGGGGATTAACTACTGGGATACCTCGCGATCGTACGGACGCAGCGAGGAAACCATTGGTCCGGTTGTGAAGCAGTTCCGCGACCGAATCTTTCTCGTCACCAAGGGCGACCATCGCGATTACGACGGGTTCCGCCGCGACATTGAAACCAGTCTCAAGAATTTGCAGACCGATCACATTGACCTCTACCACATCCACGACCTACGGCCGGAATGGGACTCCGACCTCCGCGTGATTGAGCAAGGCGCGGTACGGGCGGCGCGCAAAGCCAAGGAGGAGGGGATCATTCGGCATTTCGGCATCACGGGTCACACCGAAGCCGGGATTCTCATGGAAGCAATCCGCCGGTTCGATCCTGACGCGGTATTGACGGTCTTTCCGTGCACCCGGCCTGACAACGGCCGGTACGAGGACAAACTTCTGCCGCTGGCGGCCGAGCGGAAGATGGGCGTCATCGCGATGAAGACGGTGCAATTTGCCCAAGGGGCGAAGCTGCGGGGAATGGATCTCCTGCGCTACGCGCTGAGCTTGAAAGGCGTTCACTGCGCCATCACCGGCATGGAGTCGATCCGTCAATTGGATGAAAACAGCGCAATCGCGATGAACTTCCAGCCCATGAGCAAAGAGCAACGGGTGATGATTCACGACCAAACCTGCGTGGCTCTTGCCGATACCGTGGCGCCGTGGGATCGTCCAGGATACGTGGACGGCAGCGTGGTTTAGTTTGACTCACGACCAGATGGGGTCCGCCATGAGCAGCCTCGTCAGCAGGCTCAATGAGATGGCGCGCGACGATGGGTTGGGTGCGCTTGCCGGGTCGGGCGGAACCTTTTGTGCAGTCGGGGGAGGCAGTCGGTTGAACATTACGTGAGGACCCGTACCGGAGAATTCAAAATGTCAAAGAACCGTTCGTTGAGATCGATCACTTTCTTGGTGGTCATTGCGGGACTCGCTGCGGCGATCTTTCAAACCAAGGCGCAGACGGTGGGGGCCGCCACCAACCGGACATCCAGAACCAGCTTCAAGTTCAGTTTTGGGTCTGGGAAAGTCCAGCCGGGGTACACTCGGATTTTGCCGACCACCGTTTACACCAAAGAACTCGGCTATGGGTTTGAACCCGCCGCGAACGTCACTGCTTTTGATCGCGGAGGAGACGAGCCGTTGCGCAGCGGTTTCATTACTTCCGACAAACCATTCTACTTTTCGGTCGCGTTGCCGGAGGGAAATTACAGAGTGACGGTCACGCTGGGGGACAAGGACGGGGAATCCGACGCGACTGTGAAAGCGGAGTTGCGGCGGCTGATGCTGGAGAAAGTGCACACGACGACCGGGAAACTCGAGATGCGCACGTTCATCGTCAATATCCGTACGCCCCGGATTTCGACCGGTGGCGAAGTCAAGCTCAAGGATCGCGAGAAGACGACGGAGATTGGGGCTTGGGACGATAAGCTGACCTTGGAGTTCAACGGCGCGCGTCCGTGCGTTTGCTCTCTCGAAATCAGCCGGGCAGACGATGTTCCCACGGTCTATTTGTTGGGCGACTCGACCGTTTGTGACCAACCGCGCGAACCGTGGGATAGCTGGGGGCAAATGCTGACTCGGTTCCTGAAGCCGGACATCGCTGTGGCCAATCACGCCGAATCCGGCGAGTCGGTGGCCAGCTCCCTTAGCGCCCGCCGGTTCGACAAGGTCTTCAGCCTGATGAAACCCGGCGACTATCTCCTCATGCAATTCGGGCATAACGACATGAAGAACAAAAGCCCTGGCGCCCTCGAATCCTACAAGAGCGACCTGAAACATCTCGTCGCCGAAACACGCAAACGAGGCGGCATTCCTGTGCTTGTGACCTCAATGGAGCGCAAGAACGGCGTGGAGAAAGATACCTTGGGTGAGTATCCCGAGACAGTGCGCCAGGTGGCCAAGGAAGACAACGTGACGTTGATTGATCTGCACGCAATGAGCAGGGCGTTGTACAAAGCCCTTGGGCAAGACATCGACAAAGCGTTTCAGGATGGCACCCACCACAACAACTACGGCAGCTACGAACTGGCACAGTGCATCGTCGATGGAATCCGACAAAGCAAGCTGGACCTGGCAAAACACATCGTGGATGACTTCCACGGGTTCGACCCGAGCCACCCCGATTCGGTCGAGAATTTCGTCATGCCGGCCAGCCCCGAAAGCTTCGGGGCCAGCCCGCTCAGCACTGCCGCCAAGCCCGATGGCAGTTGACAGGCGCCGTGAGCGCCGTCGCCGAAAAACTCAATGAGATTCTGGCGGACGAATGGGCGTGCGTTCGCGTATTGCGTCGGTCCGAATCGCAATGCGACGAGCCCGGCAAACGAGAGGTCATCAAGCGCATCCGCAAGGATTGCAGCGTCAACTGCGTCAGCCTCGCCAATGTCATTCGCGCCCTCGGCGGACGTCCGACCGACATCCCCAGCGCGCGTTTCTCGCTGAAGTTGTCCGATGAATCCCTGAGCGACACGCTCGACATGTTTCAGTCCGCCCAGCAACACATCGTGGACGAGATTGCCGCCGTGCTGGACGAACCCGATCTCAAATCAGTGCGCAACGCGCTCGTCACCGTTCAGCAACTACACAAAGAAGACATCCGCTGGCTCGCGAATGCCTTCGGAGCTGGCTCAAGTCGGCGATGTAATCGTCAGGCTGATCTTGGCCCATTTCTGCTTGCTTTCCGACCCTATCAGGTCTATACGCAACGGCTACGGCGAAGAAATGAATTCGGTTACGGCTTCAGAGCGTCGGTCGTTCGTCGGGAGACTCGAACCGAAGGAAAAGAGCGGATACGGATCACACTCCACCGGTTTCCCCCTTAACCCCCCTGATCGGACCCCGTCTCCCCTGCGCTCCAAAAGCAATTTCCTATCAGTTGCGGCAGTTTCGCTTCTGGCCGCCGTATCACCGTTGCAAGGGCAGACGAGCGTATCGACACAGACCGAAACGAACCCGGCTTTCACGCTGTTGCCTCGGGCTGATTACGAAATCAATCTTCGCAAGGAGCAGCAATTCGTCGCGTTCGATCCGCATTACAAGGAAGCGAAGGCCGAACGGGTGGCCCGAACGCGTACGCTGGGCAAACAAGTCATCGAGCGCGAGGCCGCGGGCCAGAATGCCGAACTTTCCTATCAGATTGTTTTTGAAATCATCTGGCGGCTCACGCAAACCGCCAATTTCAAGCGACTCGATCAACGACTGGACGATTTGCAGGCGAGCCTCGCCCACCCGGAGCACGAGGCGGAAGCAGAGGAACAGGATCCGGCGGACGGAAGTTGGGGCAAGGGCTACACGGAATGGTTTTTGAAATTGAGCGCAACATGGGACCATCACGGTGAGAAAACAAAAATCCCTTACCGTTTCCTCGACCGGATTAATTCGCCCGAAAAGCTGACGGAGTATTTGACGGCGATGTCGGTGTCGGACATTGCGCGCACGGGGGTGGATCATTATCGGGAATTCAACGAGGCGCTCTCATGTTTCGCCCGGATGATCCCGACAGACCGGCCCAGGGGATATGTATATCACCCGAAGCTGAAAGAGACCTTCATGGAGTTGCTGCTCCATCGGTTTCGCAACCCGGCGACGGGCTATTGGGGGGAAAGTTATGTGCAAGACGGGCACGTGCAGTTCATCGACGATCTGAGCATCACGTTTCACACGATCAGTTACCTGCAAGGCAACGTGTCCGACTTGGACAAGGTGGTGGCGACCACGCTGGCAATCAAGGATTTGGATTTCCCCGTGGGCTGGCTGTACAAGGGCCAGTATTGGAACCACAACAACATGGACGTGGCGGCCATTCTCCAATACGGCTGGCCGCATGCCAGTGAGGCGCAGAAAAAAGCTCTCGCGATCGAACTTAACAAGATGGTTCGGTGGACCGTTGACGAATCCCTGCAACCGGATGGTTCTTTCAAGCGTGTGGAAGCCGACGGCTCTATCGAAGACGGGACATACTACGGCGCATCGTTTCTCGCCCGCCTCGGTTATTTTGATAAATCGAAGCGTTTCTGGACGGACAAAGACTTCCCGGAAGCAGAGGGCGTTCGCCAGCGAATCATCAGCTTCATTGAAAAACACCACAAGAGCGGCGCCATGGGCGGAACACAATATGAAAGCGCCCTCGAGGAACTCAACTACACTGCGGCCCCCGTCGGGGGAGCAAAATAAGTGGAGGCTTCCCAGCCTGTGAAATTGTTGAATACAAGAGGCCCATTCACTGTGTCCCACATGCAAATAGGAGAAGGAGACTTCATGAAAAGCAGATTGAACAGATTCCTGATGGGCAAAATGGGGTCACGTCCCTTTAATCTCCATTTTGGGGTTTGGCCTTCAGATCCTCTACTGTCCTAGCACGAAGTTTGATTTGGGCAACATGACCTTGAAAAGGCGACGAACAAAAGTTCTCGCTCAGTATGTGATTGCGGCAAAGACCGGATACTCCTTGAGGCAGTCGCGGCCTTTGAGGAAGGAGAGTTCGATGAGGAAATCGATTTCGATGATGTTGCCGCCGAGTTGATTGACCAGTGTTGCCGCTGCCATGGCGGTGCCGCCGGTGGCGAGAAGGTCGTCCACGATGATGACGTTGTCGCCTTTCTTCAGTGCGTCCACGTGCATTTCGCTGGTCTCGCTGCCGTACTCCAGCGTGTAGCTGGTGACAACGGTTTTGTACGGGAGCTTGCCTTTCTTGCGGACGGGGACGAGGCCGACGCCGAGCTTGTAGGCCACGGCGCCGGCGAAGATGAACCCGCGCGCGTCGATGCCCACCACGGCGTCCACTTTCCTGCCTTTGTGACGGTCGGCGATGGCATCCACGGCCTGACGAAAAAGTTTGCCGTCCTGCAGAATCGGGGTGATGTCTTTGAACAGAACGCCCTTGATGGGAAAATCCGGCACGTCGCGCACGGCGGCTTTGAGTTGGTTGTTCATGGCGGGCCGTTTGTACAGGAGGAGTGGTGGAAATGAAAGTCCGAAAGTCGGCCTCGAAAGCGTTCGAGGTGAACCTTCAGTGCTTGCCGGCGGCTGGGACGGTGCGATCTTGTTTTTCCATGATGCGACGGAGCTTGGTGAGGGCGATGTTCTGAATCTGGCGGACGCGCTCGCGCGTGACCTTGAACTTCTTTCCGACTTCCTCAAGCGTCTGTGGCTTGCTGCCGTCCAGCCCGAAACGCAGGATCAGAATCTCGGCTTCACGCGGTTCGATTTCGCTGAGGACTTCTGAGATGTCCTCGCGCAGCGTCTTGTCGCGCAGCAGCTCAAACGGCGTCAGCGCGTTTTCGTCGCCGACGATTTCGCTGAACTCGGCGACGTCGTCCTCGCCCATGGGCGCGTCAAGGCTGGCGGGCCGTACGCTGATGGTGCGCAACTGAGTGACCTTGGCGGGCGACATGTCGAGCTTGGCCGCCAGTTCGGCATCGGTTGGCTCGCGACCGAGTTTCTCGCTGAGCTGGTAGCTGGCGCGCTTCATCTTGCTGATCTTATCGACAAGGTGGACGGGCAGGCGAATGGTCTTGCCTTGGTTGGCCAGCGCGCGTTTGATGGATTGTTTTATCCACCACGCGGCGTAGGTGGAGAGCTTGCCGCCCTTCTTGGGGTCGAACCGCTCGACGGCTTTCATCAACCCGATGTTGCCTTCGCTGATGAGGTCGAGCAACGGCAGACCGAGGTTGGAGTAGTCGTGGGCGATCTTGACAACGAGGCGCAGGTTCGCCCTGATCATCTTGGTACGGGCCTTCTTGTCGCCCTTCTTGATGCGCGCGGCCAGTTTGACTTCATCCTCGGGCTTGAGCAGGGGAATCTTCCCGATTTCCCGGAGGTAAATCTTGATCCCGTTCTCGCTTTCTCTTTCGCGCTCGATAGCCATTTCTGCAACCTTCTCCTTACAAAGAAAAATCAACCCCACTTGGTACGGTCAGGCTATGCATTTACCCACGAGTGCGCAAGCACTTTAGCCGCCGATCTGTCACATCGAATTACCTCAAAAAGAATGTTACCCGGGCGGAGGGGGTGATCAGCGGGGAGTTGATTCGTTGCCTCAAAAAGGGTGTTACCCAGACTTTGAGGAACCGCGACATTATCGTTCTCCCGCAGCTTAGATGCCCGACAACCGCGTTTGGTTCAATGGACGCCCGAGCAGAAAAGTAAGGGCGACTCGACGGGTCGCCCCTACCGTAGACCGTATGATTCGGTCGGTTATTCATTGTCCTTCAGCACCGCCTGCGCTGCGGCGAGGCGCGCCACGGGGACGCGGAACGGGCTGCAGCTTACGTAGCTCAGTCCGATGCGGTGGCAGAACTCCACGCTGGCCGGGTCGCCGCCGTGCTCGCCGCAGATGCCGAGCTTGATGTCGGGTCGCGTTTTGCGGCCCTTCTCGATGGCGATCTGCATGAGTTGGCCGACGCCGTCTTGATCGATCGAGGCGAACGGATTGTTCTTCACGATCTCCAGTTCCTGGTAGTGCGGCAAGAACGATCCTGAATCATCACGGCTCATGCCGAGCGTGGTCTGGGTCAGGTCGTTGGTGCCGAAACTGAAGAACTGCGCGTCCTTCGCGATCTCATCCGCACAGAGCGCGCCGCGCGGGATCTCGATCATCGTGCCGACCAGATAGCTGATTCTTGTCTTCTTCTCTTCCATGACCTGCTTGGCGACACGATGGACGATCTCCAACTGGTTCTGGAGTTCCTTCGCGAAGCCGACGAGCACGATCATGATTTCAGGTTTCACCTTGATCCCTTCGCTTTGCACCTGGATGGCCGCCTCGATGATGGCGCGGGTTTGCATCTCGGTGATCTCGGGATAGGTGATCCCCAAACGACAACCGCGATGGCCGAGCATCGGGTTGGCCTCGTGCAACGCCTGCACGCGAGCAGCAACCGTTTCGGGGCTGATACCGAGACGGTGAGCTGTGGCCCGTTGCGTCTCGCTGTCGTGCGGCAGGAACTCGTGCAACGGCGGATCGAGCGTGCGGATGGTGACCGGATAGCCCTTCATCTCGCGGAAGATGCCGGCGAAGTCATCGCGTTGAAGCGGCAACAGCTTGGCCAGCGCCCGTTCGCGGGCTTCCTTGGTTTCGGCGAGAATCATCTCGCGCATCGCGTAGATGCGGTCGCCTTCGAAGAACATATGTTCGGTGCGGCACAACCCGATGCCCGTTGCGCCGAACGCGATGGCGTTGGCGGCTTGGTCGGGTTGGTCGGCGTTGGTGCGGACATCGAGCCGGCGCACTTTGTCGGCCCAACTCATCAACTTGGCGAACTGCTGATAAGTTCGGCTCTGCTTCGGATCGAGCGACTTATCGACCAGCACTTGGACGACTTCGCTGGGGGCGGTCTTGACTTGGCCCTCGTAGACTTCACCGAGCGTGCCGTCGATGGAGATGTAATCGCCTTCCTTGATCGTGTGGCCTTTCACCTGCATCACGCGCGCGCGGTAATCGATCACAATGTCCGCCGCGCCCGCGACGCAGACCTTGCCCATCTGCCGGGCCACCAACGCCGCGTGGCTCGACACACCGCCGCGCGCAGTGAGGATGCCTTCAGCAGCGATCATCCCGCGCAAGTCTTCGGGGCTGGTTTCGATGCGGGCGAGAAGAACCTTTTCGCCCCTGTGCGCGCGCTCCACGGCGTCTTCAGCGTTGAACACGACTCTGCCGCTCGCGGCGCCGGGGCCTGCCGCCAGGCCTTTGCACAGCAGTCGTCCAGACTTCACCGCCGCATCGCGGTCGTTGCGGTCAAATATCGGCGCCAGCACCTGCGTCAACGAATCAGCAGGCACGCGCGCCACGGCCGTCTTCCAATCGATCAGTTTTTCGTCCACCATCTCGACGGCGATGCGCACGGCGGCGACGCCGGTGCGTTTGCCGTTGCGGGTTTGGAGCATGTACAGCTTGTGGTCTTCGATGGTGAACTCGAAGTCCTGCATGTCGCGGAAACGGCTCTCCAGCGTCTCTCGCACTTTGTTCAGCTCAGCGAACGCCTTCGGCATGTCGTCATTCAACTTCGCAATCGGTTGCGGCGTGCGAATGCCTGCGACCACGTCTTCGCCCTGCGCGTTGATCAAGTACTCGCCGTAGAACACTTTCTCGCCCGTCGCCGGATCGCGCGTGAACGCCACGCCCGTCGCGCTGGTGTCGCCGAGGTTGCCGAACACCATCGTCTGCACGTTCACCGCGGTGCCCCACTCGTGCGGGATGCCGTACTTGCGGCGATAGACGATGGCGCGGTCGTTGTTCCACGAACCGAACACGGGGCCAATCGCGCCCCAGAGTTGCTCGCGCGGATCTTGCGGGAAGTCCTTGCCCGTGCGCTTGCGGATCAGATCCTTGAAGCGGGCGACGAGTTCGCGAAGTTGCTTGGCATTGAGGTCCATGTCCTGTTTCGCGCCGACCTTTTGTTTGAGTTCATCCATGACCTCGTCGAACGGCTCGTGCTCGTCGCGGCCGATCTTCTGCACGCCCATGACTACATCGCCGTACATCTGGACGAACCGGCGATAGCTGTCCCACGCCCAGCGCGGGTTGCCGCTCTTTTGGGCGAGCGATTCGACCACTTCATCGTTCAGGCCGAGGTTGAGGATCGTGTCCATCATGCCCGGCATCGAATCGCGCGCGCCCGAGCGCACCGAGACGAGCAATGGATTGTCCTTGTCGCCGAAACGTTTGCCCGTCAGCGCCTCCAGCCGCACCAGCGACGTTTCGACCTGGTTGGCCAGTTGTTTCGGGTAGGTTCTCTTGTTGGTGTAATAATACGTGCAGACTTCGGTAGTAATCGTGAAGCCGGGCGGCACGGGCAATCCAATGCGGGTCATCTCGTGCAGGTTCGCGCCCTTGCCGCCGAGCAACGGTTTCTGCGAGCCATTGCCGTCGGCTTTGCCGCCGCCGAAGAAATACACGTACTTCGCCGACGCGGGCGCTTTGGTTGTCCTGGGCTTCGCAGCAGACTTCTTTGAACTCTTCGTCATAATCTTTGGTATCCTTGTGAAATATCCTGCCCTTGAGCAGGCAGAAGATTTGCCTCTCTAACGGGGGAAACTCCATCGCCAGTCTAACAAAACCTCACCCTCTGTCAACGAGCGTTTCGATTTCATACGGCACATTTTTCCCGCCGCCAATCGTACCAGCGCGTCACCGTCTCGGGGTCGCGCTCGAACGCTTCCGGTGTCGCGAACTGGCTGGGATCGTACTTCGCCCACAAACCGTCCATCGCCTCGCGAAACGTCGGGACGCCGCTCTCTGCCGACACGCCTGCGCCCGTCAACACCACCACCGCCCGCGCCTTCTTCAGGGCCGCGACGAGCGAATCTGGAATGACGCAGTTGATCTCCGTTCGCAAAGCTTGGCTTAGCGACACATTCGCGCGCAACCCGCGCTGCCGCTCATCTGGATCCTCTCCCCGTTGGAACTAGGAGAGGAGATTCCCTCGCCCTTGTCGTGTAATGGAGAGGGGCAGGGTGAGGGTGGGCGTATCTGAGCACCACCACCGTAACCCACCGAACACCGAACGTACTGGTGTTGTGCGAGGTAGGGCGCGACCGCCGGGCGCGCCGCGTTTTTCGGGGACGGGCAGCCCGGCGGTCTGCCC
>Ga0187886_1003152_pt1 | contig 12516 bp, 9 predicted proteins | sample June2016WEW_20_1_FD_133001 | JGI IMG/M metagenome (GOLD analysis project Ga0187886, IMG submission 133001) | Peatland microbial communities from SPRUCE experiment site at the Marcell Experimental Forest, Minnesota, USA - June2016WEW_20_150 | ecosystem: Environmental > Terrestrial > Soil >...
AACTAATGTGTAAACATCTAGGCAAAGCTTTCCTGGCAATTGGCAACAGAAGAGCAACCGCAATCCTGAGAGAGATCCTGTCCGAAATAGATGATTGGACGTTCAACGCACCCTAGCTACCTGCACATCTGACCCATATGGCCTGAAGTCAAGCCGAGTCTCTTACCCGGACCGACCAGTTCGGGCGGGTAACCCCACTGTGCCACGCATTATCGCTAAACTGATTATTGGGCCAGTTCTCACATACGGGTGAGACGAGTTACGGCCAGAAATGACCGTAACGCGTTGTTCAACTCTTCTGGCTTCTCCAGCATAACTGAGTGGCCTGCACCGGGGATAATGACGATTCGAGCACCTCGAATTCTCTCCTTCATGTATTGTGAGTATTTGACTGGCGTGAGCGCGTCATCTTCACCACACACCAACAAAGTGGGCAGATCGATGCGACTGATTTCGTTCATATCATCGAATTGATCGCAGGCTTGAAAGTCACCATAGGTGACTTCGGCCGGAACTTCAAGTAACTCCTGAACCGACGCCTTTCTCAACTTAGCATCACTCTTCGGAGAGTAGGCCCATTGAGCGATTACCTCCGCGGCATGCGCATAGTCGCGAGTTACACCGTCTTTGATTATGGGAGCCACGCGCAGACGTGCTCCGGAGTCGACGAGCACTATTCCGGCGAGGAATCGCGGATGAGAGAGGGCGATCTCGATCGTGATGGCACCGCCCATCGAGTGCCCCACTAGCACTACTGAAGCGAGCCCTCGTTCCTTGATCGCTTCCGTCACAAACTTCGCATATTCCGAGATCGTGTTGTATCCGACGCCTCTTGGGTGGCCAGGTAGATCGAGCGCTACGCTCCCTGGAAACGCTGATGTCTGATAACGCCAGACCTTGTGTGTTCCTCCGGCACCGTGAATGAGTACCAGACGCTGTTCGACTTGATCCCTCATCGCTCGTGTCGCCAGTTCCGCTGATATTCTCTGCTATTTCTGCATGTCTGGCTATGATGTATGTTGCCGATTCCACGAGATCGCACCAACTGGACTCCAGATGGGCCCTCCCATGGCAGACTTATCTTTGGGTTCCATGTCTCATCTGACGACAATCTAGGATATCTGGTCCGAGATCCAACTACGAGCGGGCGACTTGTTTGACTGAACGCGAAGACATGCGAGCTCAGATAGCTTCCAAGCTTGGGAAGCTGCGCACGCTCGACGAGTTGGCCGAAGAGATGCCGAGTCCCCGCCGAGGAAACGGATGGGATCCATCAAGGATTGTCGACACTGTCGTGGTGGTTGTACCACAACCCCTTGATAGGCTTGCTAGGAAAGCAATCAAACCGGGGATCCTCCAGCGCATTGCAGACTTGTTCAGACCCGCATCTGCGATGTCCAAGCTCGCGGGGTCCCCTACCATAGTCTATTTTCCATTATGGCATCTGAAAGGCTATCATGAATGCTTCTACCTAAGGGAGGCAAACTACACGATTCGAGTAGACAAGGACGTGGTTGCGGTCGAGGTTGATGGAGAGACACGTGACCTTATGATAGAAGAACAAGAGAACGAGAATGTCCCGGACACGTTGAGACGCACGCTGAAACGATTCTCAAGGCTTTTCATGGGCGAAAGAAGATATTTCAGTCTGAAGGACGTGACTGAACTCGCGGTAAGATATGAACGTGCCGAGATGTACGTGACTTCAGATGGACGAGAAGCTAACGCGCTTGACGAGGCACTACCGAGTAGAGGGAAGACTAAACGGATATTCGCCATGACTGACCTCAATGTTGAAGGAACGACCTCAAGAATCGCGGCTTCACGGGAGACCAAGGAGACAGTCGTGCGAAGACTCCAAGACAAGCTCGTGAAGATGCCAGAGGAATCCAAACAGATCCTGAGCAACACGTTTCACATCGAGGAGCTGACACAATACTATGTTCCTTTCGTAGACTTTCCAGTCGCGCGAGGAGGAAGACTTGATCAGGTCATAATCACAGGGGCATCAGCCGAGACGCCAGACTCGAAGATTGTCGCTTCCGTGAAGCACGAGCTGGGTCTCTGAGACCTCATGCAACCAGCGCTCGCTATCAAGGTCTCGAACGCATGGCACAAACCTGCCTTTCAATATGAGACAAGGTTGAGGCAGCAACTGAGCTGGGAAACTAGGACGGCTCGATTTCCGCGACAGGCTTCCTTCTTGTCTGACGGATCGAAATGCAAGTGCGTTGAATATTCCTATGCGATCTGTACATGATCGACTTGGAAGTATCTCTTGGCTAGCATACGGGTTTTGTCGATCGTCCTGCCGTTTTTTCCGATTGCGATGGCCTTGTCCTTTGGATCAACTTCTACGACGACGATCTTCTTGTCTGGTCGTTCAGTTACCCTGATTTCCTTGATTTTTGCAGGTGCTAGAGAGTTCTTGATCAACCCTTCCACACTCTCTGACGCCTCCACGACCTCAACTGGCTTGCCGGTCATTCTCCGGAGTGTGTTGATGTTCTTGCCGGCCTTTCCTATCGCTAGACCCATCTGCCCTGGCTTCGCGATGAAGATGATCCGGTCGCCCAAGGAGTCGATTAAGCAGTCATTTGCCGTTGCACCCGTTATGCTCTCGAATAGAGCAATGTAGCGCATCTCGTCGCTGCCTAGACGGATCTTCGTCGCCGACATCTTCAGGTTTCAGCCAACTTTAGGATTTCAGAGTCGCCAGGTTCCTTCACTGTAAGAGCAGCAACTAGAAATGGCTTTTCGCATGCGGCACCCAAGTCCATGCTTGTACCTGAGTAAACGTAGACGGGAACCTCTGAGACTTTCGCATTGTAGAGGATGCTGGACTTGTGCGGTTCCGGACAGTTCGAGGAAACCACGATCAGACGCGCCTTTCCTGTCTTCGCCGCATCCGTTGCCTTGCTACACCCTAACTCAACCTTGCCGGTTTTGACGACCATGATAATCTGCTTGTTCAGATCCATCATTTCTCCCTCCTCTCGGACATCGACATGAAGACTTCGATCAAGCCAGTGCCCATTGGCACTTGCTGTCCGACTATTACGTTCTCCGCAACTCCGCGGAGGTGATCTTTGGTTCCCCGGACGGCTGCATCGACGATCGTTGGGATCGTGATCTCGAAAGCCGCCTTCGCGAGGGTGCTGGCCTTCTCGCCGCTAACGCCGTGTCTGCCTACCTGAAGAACCTCACCAGACGCGGTCATGGCGTCGGCTACAAGCATCACGTGCCTTATGTCGACATCAAGACCTTGTTCTTCGAGGACAGCTTTCGCCTCTTTGATTATTACGTTGCGTGCGGCCTCGATTCCAAGGACGGCTGCCACTTCATGCATATTGTTGGATATCGTTCTGGTTGGATCGACACCTAGCGTTGTCAGTGCAATTTCAAGGTTTGATCCTTCGGTTCTGATGATCCATTCGTGATTCTCCTCCATTACGAGAGCGCGTCTTACCGCTGGGATTCCTTTCACATGCATTCCCGCGACGCGAGATTCCAAGCGTCTGAACTGTGGAATGTCCATCTCTTCGGTGCTGATTTCGATTTCGTCTTTCTCGATCTTCGCCTCTGCTCGGGGTACCTGAATTGCTGCCTTGATGTCTTTCAGCATGACAGACTTCTCCCGCATGGCTGCAGCGTCAAGCTTGACGACGATTCTCATCCTGGTTATGTCAGACTCGATACTGGAGGCTATGTCTCCGAGTGTTGTGTGTGTAAGTAGAGTGGCAACTTCCTCGGCCTTCTCCTTACTATTCCTGTATCGCTCGTCCAAGAATACTGTCATGGTCGGCGTGGACGGTATCTTTCTTGCGTCAACGATCTCTATCAGCCTTGGAAGCCCGAGTGTGACGTTCTGCTCTCTGACGCCGGCGAAGTGGAAGGTTCTCAATGTCATCTGCGTGCCGGGTTCGCCAATGGATTGGGCTGAAACGACCCCACAGGCTTCACCTGGCTCAATCAGTGACCTGCCGTAGTTCTCGACCGATTGGCGAACAGCTTCATCGACGCCGCGTCGTGACAACTTGGCCTTCAGCAGGTTCCTCTTCAACTCATCTGCCAAGAGAGGCGAAAGACGATCCGCCACCTCTCGGATCTTCGTGTCAATGTACTTGTTGGTGGCCTTCGCACCCTTCTCTGCGGTAAGCCTGACCCGTTCGATTAGCCGTTCCGAGTTCACTGCTTTGCCGTGGTCGCTCTTTGCCGTGTCAACACCATCTTCGCCGTATCTGAACTGGATGATGTCTCCACGAGAGTCCCGTACGGTTGAGTCGTACTCTACTCGAAGATGTTCTAGGGCATTGATCAGTCTTCTCTGCATGTATCCACTTTGTTGAGTTCTGACTGCCGTGTCCACTAGTCCTTCACGTCCACCCATCGCGTGGAAGAAGAACTCGATCGGGTTCAGACCGTCCCTGTACGAGGCGTAGACGAAACCTCTTGCCTCGGGACCTGCGTCTCCAGGCTTGAAGAACGATAGTACTCGGTCCCTGTATCCCCTGCTAATTCTTTGGCCTCTAATCGATTGCTGTCCTACGGACGCTATCATTTGTGCAATGTTCAGCGATGACCCTCTCGCGCCGGTTCTCGTCATGATCACGCCACTGTTCTTGTCGTCTAGGTTGGCGTCCGCGTACTCGCCGGCCACGTCACGGGCTTTAGACAGCTCATCCATTATGCGGATCTCAAGTGATTCGGCGAGCGATTGGCCTGGAAGCCGTCCGAGGGTTCCTTGGTTGTAGCTATCGATAAGTGCGTAGACACGTTCCTCGGCCTTTCGTATGACTTTGTCAATCCTCTCCCTAACGCTGGAAGGGATGTCAAGTTCTCTGATTGAGTATGAGAACCCTATCATCAGGATGAAGCGGTCAAGTAGCTTCGCAATGTGATTGAGGAATTCACGCCCGGTTTCGGACCCTTGATCTTTCACGATTCGGTGGAAGAGACTCTCTGAGCGTTCGGCGCCGATCGAGTTCTTGTCAATAACTCCTTCCTCAAGTCTGCCGTTGCGTATTGTTACATGTTCCTTGTCGTCTTTTGTTACCATGCTGGATCTTGTGGCGAAGCTGAAGCCTTTCGGTATGAAGAGGCTGAAGATCTGTTTCCCAGTCCAAAGTTCAACGGGGCGCTTCGTGGCTGGCTCGGGAAGCTCGCCAGTGTATCCGGCAGCCGTGAGGAGCCTGCATACTTCGTCCTTCGTTAGCACAGTGGACTTGCGCGTAAGGAGGTATGCGGCACTGAGAAGATCCGTCTTGGCGCCGATGATCGGTCCTCCGTAACGGGGAGAGAGTATCTGATCTTGAACCTGCATTAGCAGTCTCGCTTCAGTCCGTGCCTCCTCACCTTGCGGGACATGCAGGTTCATTTCGTCACCGTCGAAGTCTGCGTTGTAAGGTGGGCAAACGCAGGGGTTCAGTCTGAACGTCTTGTATGGAAGGACTCTCACCGTATGAGCCATGATCGACATTCTGTGAAGCGATGGTTGCCTGTTGAACAGCACGATGTCTCCGTCTCTGATGTGACGTTCGACAACGAAGCCTGTCTCGATTGCATCTGCAAGACTATCCCGTTCCGTCACGAACTCCAGTCTTACTCGTCTCTGGTCGGGGCGCACAATGTATAGGGCGCCTGGGTACTGATCGGGGCCGTTCCGGATGAGCCTCCGCATCTCATCAATATTCCATTGCGTAACACGTTCGGGAATTGTTAGTCGCGCTGCAATATCGACAGGCACGCCAACTTCGCTGATGTCCAAGTTGGGGTCAGGCGAGATCACAGTCCTTGCAGAGAAGTCCACTCGCTTTCCTGACAGGTTGCCTCGAAACCTGCCTTCTTTGCCTTTTAGACGTTGGCTGATTGTCCTCAGCGCTCTTCCGGAGCGATGACGGGCCGGTGGGAGGCCGGAGACTTCATTGTCGAAGTATGTCGTGACGTGATATTGGAGTAGATCGTGCAGCTCTTGGATAATGTTTACCGGAACGCCGGATTCGAGAGCCTCACTCAATTTCTGGTTGATTCGGATTATGTCAACGAGCTTGTGAGTCAAATCGTCTTCTGATCTTATTCCCGACTCAAGTGTAATGGACGGACGGACAGTCACGGGTGGAACTGGGAGGACTTGAAGCACCATCCATTCGGGTCTCGCGGCTGTCGGATCCATTCCAACAATGCGAAGATCGTCATCAGGAATGCGTTCAAGCATTTCTCTGATTGCGCTAGGTGTGAGCCTGGCTCCTGTTTCGTCTATGAATGTGGTGGGCTTCTGATGCTCGATCGTGTGTTGCCGCGTCCCGCAGTGTGGGCATTCTTGGACTTTCTTTGCATCCTTCATGATCGCATCAAAGAAAGCTGTGGGGACTTCGTTGAGGCGTTTCTTCTCCTCTGTTATCTTTGCTTTGTAATTCTCGATCCTCTCGTTTGACATGAGGACCCTGCCGCAGTTCCGGCAGGTAACGGATAGAAGCTTGTGTATGAGTTTCGCGAAGGCGACGTGAATTACGGGCTCAGCGAGTTCGATGTGTCCAGAATGGCCTGGGCAGCTTATAGCGGTGTTTCCGCATGTCTTGCACTTCTGCCTGGGCTCGAGCGTTCCCAATCTTCCATCCATTAAACCTGAAACAATAGGAACGCCATCTTCATCATACGTATCCGCTGCCTGGACTTCAACTGCTGAGAGCCTACGTATCTCGCTCGGGGAGAGAAGCGAGAATCTGATGCTGCCGATTACCTTAGTTGCTTCTTCAAGCATCGCCATCTTATGCACGCTCCGAAATGTTGAGTCTGGGGGCTACCCCGAGAGCCATCAGTTCTTGTAGCAACAGCTTGAACGCGTAGGATAGCGCTACCGGGGAGATTACTGCCTTCTCGCCGCAGATGCGGCATATGTACTTGTTCTGTTTGATGTCATGATAGGCTAATAGACCGCATACTTCACAGACCATGACCGTGTATTTGTCAGATTCCTCAAGGAGCCTATCTCTCAGTAACGCGGACGCTCCATGCCCGATTAGGCAGTCGCGTTCCATTTCACCAAACCTTAGACCTCCACCACGAGCTCTGCCTTCAGTAGGCTGACGCGTTAACATCTGCACTTGGCCACGGGCTCGAGCATGCATTTTGTCCGCAACCATGTGGTGAAGCTTCTGATAATATACAACCCCGACGTACACGTCGGCCATGAACCTCTTTCCGTCGATACCGTTGTAGAAAACCTCGCTTCCGCTTTGCATGAATCCAAGTTTGAGCAACGCGTCACGGAGTTGCTCTGGACGCTCGTTACTGAATGGGGTGCCGTCTACTGGTTCTCCTCTCAGCGATGCGACTTTTCCAGCCAATGATTCGACGAATTGCCCGATCGTCATACGCGACGGGAAAGCGTGAGGGTTTATGATGACGTCGGGAACGACGCCGTCCTGCGTGAAAGGCATATCCTGCTGTGGAACTAGCAGCCCGATGACTCCCTTCTGTCCGTGCCTTGACGCGAACTTGTCCCCAAGTTCGGGAACCCGTGTGTCCCTGACTTTCACTTTGACGAGCTTGCTGCCCTCAATCGATTCTGTAACGAAGATAGTATCGACCACGCCGACCTCTGAAGGACGCATCCCTACCGATGAATCACGCTTCGTGGGCCCTTTGACCTCAAACTCGCGATACTCCTCCAAGAACCTAGGCGGACTTGTTCTGCCTACGAGAACTGTGTTGCCGCTCACATCTGCCTCGGCCGAAATGATTCCATCTTCCTCAAGGAGACGATAGTATCTGTCGCCCCTGTATCCTCGGGTGCCGGCCTCGGGAATTTCGAACTTGTCCCGGAGCCCTCCGAGGTATTGTCTGCATTCACCCTCGTAGATCCGGAAGAAGGTAGAACGCCCGAATCCTCGGTCCACCGATGAACGATTGAAGACAATGGCGTCTTCCATGTTGTAGCCTTGGAACGAAAGCACAGCCAACACGCAGTTCTGACCCGCAGGCCTGTCATCGTAGTTGATGATCTCCATTGGTTTCGTTCTTACGAGAGGCATTTGTGGATAGTGCAGAAGGTGTGACCGTGAATCTGTTCGGTTGAAGAAATTGGTGCAGGAAACTCCGAGCGCCTGTTTCGCCATCGCTGACTCGTAGGCGTTTCTGGGCGACTGGTTATGTTCAGAATATGGAATAACTGAGGCACAGATGCCCAGCATCGTGTAGGATGCCAGCTCAAGATGCGTGGTATCTTTGGAGATCTTGGAGAGGTCGAGCGCAACAAGAGCATTCTCCTCCTCGTCTGAGTCCAGGTATTCGATGATTCCTTTCTCGACGAGTTCCTCCCATCGCATTTCTCCTCTGTGAATAGCTTCGACATGCTCACGGGTTAGCTTGGGAACGCCGTCTTCGACTATGATGAGGGGTCTTCGAACTCTCCCGCCGTCGCAATTGACGTAGACGTATCCTCGAGCGTTCTCTCTTTCTGGTGAGAAGTATACGGCGTTTACCTCGGAGCTGATTTCGCCGGTACGACGCATACGTATGAGCTCTTGCACGAGTTCGTTTGGCGCATTTGCGACGCCTGCAACTAGACCGTCAACTATGACCTTGGCGCCGGAAACTGCAGTCTTGCCTTCCATTTCTTCGATCGGAGTGACTCCCATTCTCCTCAGTCTAAGCACAAACTCCCTTGAATCGACCCCTGTCGACAGGATCGAGGACAACGCCAAGTTCTTCACGAGACCACAGTTAGATCCCTCAGGGGTTTCGTTAGGACAAAGTCTCCCCCAGTGTGTCGCGTGCAAGTCTCGCGCCTCTAAGTTGGGCTGACTTCTGCTTAGCGGGGACTGAAGTCGCCTCAGATGACTCAGCGTGGAGGAGTAGTTTGTTCGATCGAGAAGTTGTGTAACCCCAACTCTTCCTCGGACCCAGTTGCCCGTAGAAACGGCGTGTTGGATACGCTCAGTAATTATGCCCGGTCGAATCGCATTGGTGATCGAGAGTTCTTGATGTCTCCTGATGGTGATACGTTCCAGTTGGTACTTCAAGTCGCGGATGAGATTTCGGAATGAAATCCTGAAGAGATCCGCCATCAAGGCTCCGGCTAGCTTAAGTCGCTTGTTCGAGTAGTGGTCCTTGTCGTCCGGGGTACGCCTGCCTAGTTTCAGCTCGATGATTCTTGTCGTGATCTCTGCGAGGAAGTACGCCTTCTCTTTCCTTTCGGCAAGTGTCCGTCCAATGTGGGGGAGAAAGTTCCGGTCAATGACTGTCTCAGCCTTCTTGGCACGGTAGTCTTCCACCTGCCCGGGAGCCAGACGATTTCCGACATAGAGGAGCGCGTCTCTGATGGACAGGATGCCTTGTGATTTCTCGAATGAGCCTTCCAATTGGTTCTGGATAATCTCATCATCAGAAATCTGCTGTGCAATCTTCAGGTCTTCCTGAACGCCAAGGGCCTTCATCAGAACGACTAACGGAATCTCAGCAGGCACTCCTGGAATCATGACGTAGACCGCTCCGTCCGCCTTCAGTGTGACTTCAGTACGTGCCCTGAAGCCTAAGGTCGTCGAGAAGATCTTCGCTTTGTAGACCGGGTTGACTCCGGTCTTCTCAACGTCCACGAGTATCTTGTTCGCCGCAAGATCCTCAAGTGCCACTACGACACGTTCTGCACCGTTGACGATGAAGTATCCTCCCGGATCAATTGGATCCTCTCCGATGCTGATCATCTCATCAGGAGTCAGTCTCGAGAGGGGACATATCTTCGAACGGAGCATGACAGGGAAATCACCAATGTAGACAATCTCCGTCTGACCTTCCCGCTCTCCGATTACCGGCGTCATCTCAAGATGTAGTGGCGCGGCGTATGTTAGGTTGCGCACCCGTGCCTCCGTCGGATAGATGGCTCTTTCCGACCCATCAACCTCGGTTACCCTAGGCGTTCCGATCTCAATTTTCCCAAGCTTGATCTTTAACGGATACTCTTCGATCTCTATCGGGATGGAGCCAACTTCGTCGATGATCGCCTGCAATCCGGACTCGATGTATTCATTGTATGAGTCGATGTGCTGTCTGACAAGACCCTTTTCGCGGAAGAACTCCTTGATTAGTCCCCACATCTGGGGCTCAACTTGACTGATCAGCTTTGCCTCCTCCTGCTGAGCTCTCGATAACGTACCTGTAAACCACAACTTCTCCGGCAGTGGGACTTTGACGAGTGACCCTCACCACGTCCCATGGTTTTGCGCCTATCTGCATAGCGGCTGGGTCATCAGCCCTTAAGTAAGGCAGTTGATGCGGCTTGATGTGTAGACGTTCCAGCAAATCCTCGGCCTCGCGCTTTGGCACGATCTCATGTTTCGGCACGAGTTGATTCTTGAAAACGTCTATAGCCTTCTTATTCTCCTCATTCTTCAAGCGATCCTCTCTCTCCGATATCCAAACGCTCATTAGGCCCCGAAAATTAGGAACCCTAACGAAACTCCCCCTTAGCACGAGACGACGCGCTAATAAGCGTTATGCGATTCTGTGGTTAATTTCCAATGCAACATGGCGATTGAACCTCTTGAGCGACGGGAAAAGCTCACCAGGGGCTTCTCCGATCTCCTGAAGCTAGGATAGCCGTCGGACGCCGTGAGCCGCAGTTCACTATTTCCGCCTTTCTTCTTTAGGTACCTTGGTGCCTTGCCCTGCACTGATTGCTGTCTTCAGGACATCTAGCGCAAGGAGTGCGCATTCGATTCGCGCAGGTCCTGGGTCTGCTCCAAGAAGCTTGATGAGGTCATCTTTCTCGAGTTTCTTGACCTCTGAGACCGGCTTCCCTTTGGAGAATTCTGTCAGCATCGATGCCGTTGCCATACTTATGGCGCATCCTTGTCCTCTAAAGCTGACATCGTCAATCATCTTAGCGTTGATTCTAACTTGCATCTCGATTACGTCCCCACATAGGTTGTTAGCGTCCCTAGCCTGGGCGTTTGCGTTTGGCAAGTCCCCGTAGTTTCTGGGATGTCTGTAGTGGTCCAGAATCGTCTCCTTGTAGATGTCTGGGGTCATATCTTGAACATCTTCGCAGCCTTTTCGAGAGCCCTGACGAGAATGTCAGCTTCTCGTCTCGTATTGTAGATGTAGAAGCTAGCCCTGGATGTAGCTGGTACTTTGAGACGCTCCATGAGCGGCTCGGCGCAGTGTTGTCCGGATCTTATCGCTATGCCCTGGGTGTCAAGTATTGTGGCTAGGTCGTGCGCGTGGATGTCGCCAAGGTTAAACGAGATTACTGCTCCGCGCTTCTCGATTTCTCTCGTGCCATACAGAGCTAGACTTTTCACATTCGCCAGTCGCTCGATCGCATATCTGGTGATATCCTTCTCATGCTCCCTCACGTTCTGCATGCCCAGTTTTGTGAGGTAGTCGACTGCAGCCCCTAGCCCTATGACGCCTTCAATGTTTGGAGTTCCAGCTTCGAATTTCCATGGGAGGTCGTTCCATCGGGCCCCTTGGAGATGAACTTCTTTTATCATTTCTCCGCCGCCCATCAACGGCTCCGTGTGTTCGAGAAGGTCTTGCCTTCCATAGAGCATTCCAATTCCCGTGGGGGCGAGCATTTTGTGACCCGACGCGGCTAAGAAATCGCATTCGAGATCAGCAACGTTAACCGGCATGTGCGGAACCGATTGTGCTGCGTCGACTATGACGGTTGCGCCCATCTCATGGGCTTCCCGTGCCATTTGTCTGACCGGGTTGATTGTGCCCAATGCATTTGAAACGTGAGCGAGGCTGAAAATCTTGGGGCGTTCCTTTATCAATTGTTCGAAGTTCTCCCAGTTGAGTGTTCCGTCGTCGCGGATCTCGACGTAGTCGATCCTAAGACCTTTCTCCTTTGCAAGCATCTGCCACGGGACGATATTGCTGTGATGCTCCATCTCAGTGAGGAGAATACGATCTCCGGACCTGAGGTTCGCTCTTGCCCAAGTGAGTGCGACCAGGTTCAGAGCTTCTGTTGCGTTTCTTACGAAGATAATTTCCTTGGAGGTCTTTGCGCCAATGAAGCGAGCGAATTTCTCTCTTGACTGCTCGAAAGCGATCGTCGCCTCTTCGCTCAGTCGGTGAACGCCGCGGTGTACGTTTGCATTGTATTCTTGGTAGTATCGGTCTATTGCGGCGATGACCGCCTTGGGCTTCTGCGAGGTTGCGGCATTGTCCAGGTAGACGAGCGGCTTGCCTGCTATCTTCCTCTTCAGGATTGGGAAATCCGTTCGTATCTTGGTCACATTCAGCGTCATTCTTCTCCCTTCTGCTCGAAGGACATGCACGCCGACCTCTGGATGATCATAACATACGTCATACTTTTGCGTTTCCCCAGTCGTTCACAGACCTCCCAAATCCTCGTCACCAACCCTAGTCGCTTCAGCACCTCAACTCCGCGACTCGATGGCGACCATTCCGGCGCTCGATGACTTTCGGTAGGGCCCGCGAGTTCGTCTCCGAGACTTCTTCCGCCGATCTATCTTCCGGATGATTATGTCCTGGGGCTCACTCATTCCA
>Ga0187886_1003153_pt1 | contig 12516 bp, 8 predicted proteins | sample June2016WEW_20_1_FD_133001 | JGI IMG/M metagenome (GOLD analysis project Ga0187886, IMG submission 133001) | Peatland microbial communities from SPRUCE experiment site at the Marcell Experimental Forest, Minnesota, USA - June2016WEW_20_150 | ecosystem: Environmental > Terrestrial > Soil >...
ACACACCTGAAAGAGGAACATATCGCCAAGATGCAGGCCTTCGTGGATGAAAAGATTCAAAGGATAAAGGCCATTGCAGTTGAGGCTCCCATTCCTACGCCAAAAGTAAGAGCCTAAACTTTGGCGATGAGAAGAATAATTTGCTTCCTGGCGGGAAGCGAGAATGCCCCGCCGCTTGCGGCGGGGCATGATCCTGCGCTGATTCAACATAACCCTCAAAAATTAGGAAGGAGGAATGGGTGTGCCTAACGCACGGGTAGCGCAGCCAGGCGCCGCCGTAACGCCAACCGACATCGCCAAACAATTGTATGGGCCAATCGCTGGCAACAGGTGGGTTCAACTGATAGCTGGCGTCATTGCGATGATCGTCATATCGAATTATCAGTATTCATTCACCCTCTTCACCCCGGGCATAAAGCAACAGTTCCCCGGGGTGCCGTACGCCCAAATAGCCGCCATATTCTCCCTGTTTATCCTATTTGAAACGTGGCCGATGCCGGTGGCGGGATATTTTGTGGATAAATTCGGGATTCGAAAGCTCATGATGATCGGATCCATTGGTATCCTTTTAGGATGGCTGCTGGGAGGAACGGTTGCGAAGTCCGTCTTTGAACTGTATATCTATTACGGCGTCATCGCCGGCACGGGTGCGGGAATCATCTATATATCGACGGTAGCTAATGCCGTCAAATGGTTCCCCGATAGAAGGGGGTTAGCAGTTGGCCTGACGGCCGCTGGATTCGGAGGCGGCGCAGCGCTTACCATCCTACCCATAGCCTCCACCATAAGCTCCAGGGGTTGGGGCAGTACGATGGCCATCTGGGGAGTTGCCCAGGGGATCATCGCCTTCATGATGGCCCTGATATTGCGTCATCCGCCTACAGGCTGGAAGCCTGCAGGGTGGGATCAACGGGCGCAAAAAGTGACCCAGGCGGTTGCTCAAACAAGGGTGGAATATACTTGGAATCGGACTCTGAAGAAGCCGGAATTTTATCTTTTATATATCATGTTCCTCTTGGCCTGCACCGGCGGTCTGATGGCCACGGGAAACCTATCCCAGATCGCCAAATCCCTCAACGTGGCTGACGTGAAGGTATGGGGTATGGCAATTGTTCCCTTAACCGCGACCCTGACTTCCATTGCAAATGCCCTCTCGAGAATCTTGTGGGGCTCGATCTCAGACAAGTTGGGCAGAGAATATACGATGACTCTTGCCTTTGGGATCGAAGGGATCCTTATCTTCATGGTGACTGAAATTGCCGGAGGTCCTATCGCATTCGTTATCCTCTTTTCTTTTATCTTCCTTTTCTGGGGTGAAGTATACTCCTTATTCTCAGCCACGACCGGAGACATCTTCGGCCCCAAGAACGCCAGCGTTAACTATGGCATGTTGTATTCGGCCAAGGGAATGGCTTCCATCCTGGCCGGATACGGCGCGGCCTTGGTGGCCGCATATTTCCTTGGCTCTTTTATCGTCCCGTTCTATATCGCAGGCGCATTCTGCCTCGTCTCGGCGGTCCTGGCCTTCTTTGCCTTAAGGCCTTTGGTAAGAAGCCGAATCGCCAGAGAAGTTTCAGAAGTTCCCAAGGCGGCATAATACCAAAATGAAGAAGTAAGTATTTCATTTGAATCATTGGAGGGAAGATATGGCAAAGAAGGATAAGAAGGGGAAAAATGCAGTTGGGGCTGATAAAAAAAACAAAATAGGTCGAAGGACATTTCTAAAATATAGCGCTGCTCTTGGAGCCGCTGCCTCTGTTAGCGGTATCCATTTCCAGACCGCAACCGGTGTCGATGTGGATAGAAAGGTGGCTGTCGGGAATACCCGCGTCTTGGGATGCAACTCGATGACGTCCACAGATGGGTACTGGGATAATTCCACGCCTCCGGCCCTGCGCATGAAGTCGGGTGAGGTCGCGGAAGTCGAAACAGGGACCCACTTGATGGGGAAAATGGTTCCTGGCGCAGATATCCATGACTGGATGAGGTGGTACAAGGAGGTGATCGATCGGACCCCGGAAACCTATATCTATCCCGATCCGACCACAGGGGCGAAGAAGCTGAAAAGAGGTGGGGGCCACCATCACCTGACCGGTCCAATCTATATAGAAGAGGCGGAGCCGGGCGATATTCTCCAGATTGAGATATTGGACATCCTACCCAACACGTATGGGTTCAACCTCTATCCTGAGACCTCATTCTTGAAGCTGGGCCTCCTGGCCGACGATTTTCCCAAAGGCGAAATCAGGTGGTACCGGGCAGACCCTAAGAGGATGAAGTTTGAATTTTCCCCGGGGGTAGAAGTTCCCCTTAGGCCATTTCCCGGTACCCTAGGCGTTGAACTCCCCGAGCCAGGAATGTGGAGCAATGTACCCCCTGGGAAGCATGGTGGGAACCTGGACAACAAGGACCTAGTTGCGGGAACTGTTCTCTATCTCCCTGTTTGGGTAAAAGGTGCGGGATTAAAGACCGGAGATTCACACCTTGCCCAAGGCGATGGGGAGGTCGATTTAAATGGCCTGGAAGGAGCTTTCAGAAGCATCACCATGAGACTGACGGTGCGCAAGGACCTCAAGGCTCTTGTGGACTGGCCTATGGCATCCTCTTCCACGCATTGGATCACGATGGGGATGCACACCGACCTGCTGGAATCTTGCAAGATGGCCGTAAGAAAGGCCATAAAATTTTTGAATCGCTATTACAATCTCTCGATGGGTGAAGCCTATGCCTTCTGCAGCATGGCAGTGGACCTACACGTGACCCAGGTTGTAGATTATACCCTCGGTATCCACGCTAAGATTCCCAAGGAATGTTTTGTGGGTGAGCAGTTTGCGAGCAAGAACGGTTTGCTCCTTAAGGCATGAATGAAAGTAGCCCCCTTGACCACAGAAGAGGGCCTGGCCTAAGATGATATTAAAAAAATGATGAGTAGGAAAATATTGTGAGCCAAGTTATTCTGCGCTTTGCGCCGAGTCCTACCGGATTCCTCCATATCGGAGGAGCGCGGACCGCGCTCTTCAACTGGCTATTCGCTCGGAACCAAAGAGGGAAGTTTATCCTGCGCATCGAAGACACAGATCAGGTGCGTTCCACCAGGGAATCCATCGATGCCATCCTGGAGAGCATGACCTGGCTGGGCCTGGACTGGGACGAGGGGCCGATCTACCAGACGGACCGATTGCCCATTTACCGCGAACATGTAGAAAGACTCCTGCGGGAGGGCAAAGCCTATCCCTGCTATTGCTCGCCGGAAGAGCTGGAAGAGAAGCGCCAGCGAGCCCTCCAGGAAAAACGTAAGCCCAAGTATGATGGCCACTGCCGAAACCTGAAGGCGCCCCTTCCGGTGCGGGCGCCGGCCATTCGCTTCAAGGCTCCGCAGCAGGGGATAACCGTCCTCCATGACTTGATTAAGGGGACTATCGAGTTCGATAATGCAGAGCTCGATGACCTGATCATCCAGCGGAGTGATGGATGGCCAACCTACAACTTCAGCGCGGTGGTCGACGACGCCACCATGTCCATTACCCACGTCATCCGGGGCGACGACCACGTAAATAACACCCCCCGGCAGATCCTTCTCTATGAGGCCTTAGGCTATCCCCTTCCCCAATTTGCTCATGTCCCCATGATCCTGGGGGCTGATAAGGCCCGGCTCTCCAAACGCCACGGGGCCACATCGGTCATGGCCTACAAAGAAATGGGGTTCTTGCCCCAGGCGCTGGTGAATTATCTGGTCCGGTTGGGCTGGTCTTACGGTGATCAAGAAGTTTTCAGCAGGGAAGAGCTGGTGGAAAAATTCTCTTTGGAGAATATCGGCAAATCTGCGGCAGTCTTCAACACCGAGAAGCTCCTCTGGTTGAACGGGCTTTACATTCGCCAGCAGAAGCCCGAGATTCTGGCCGAGCTCCTTCTGCCCTTCCTGGAGACAAGAGGTTTGAAGCCGCGCTCCTTAGCCTGGCTTACAGAAGTGACCAAGACCCTTCAGGAGAGGTCCAAGACCCTGGTGGAGATGGCCGACCAGGCCGAGTTCTACTTCCGCGGTGACTTTGATTTCGATGAGAAAGCAGCGAAAAAGCACTTGACGCAAAACATCAAGGAACCGCTGGAGATGCTCGTCGCCAAGATAGAATCATCCCCGGAACTTAATGAAAAAGGCCTGGAAGAGATTTTCCAAGAGATCGTCTCTTTGCGAGGAATTAAGCTGGGGACACTCGCCCAGGCAGTTCGGGTGGCCCTTACCGGAAAGGCTGCCAGCCCGGGGATCTATGAAGTGATGAAGATTTTGGGAAAGGACGAAGCCTTGAAACGCCTCTCCAGAGCTTTGTTAAGAATATAGAATGCGAGGGTTAAAGGGTCCCCAGGGGCCAAGGACAAAAAGGACCCGGCGGCCTAGAATTCAAGAGTCACCTGATTGAGGAATGCAAAAAAGAAAAGAGTGGCATTATCATTGAACAGTTGACTACTGACAAAATCATAGAACCTCTACCCAACAACTTAAAGGTACTTGACAACGTTAGTCCCTCATGGTATCTAGGGATGCAAAAATGTTTTTTAGCAAAGGAGGCTTCGCGAGGCCTGTGCCGACTTGGTGAAATTGGCTATTGCCAGAAAGGATATTGACAATTGAACGAGATCTCTGTGAAGCTGGCTGAACCGCGGAGAAAGCCGCCCAAACAAGAAGTAAATCTAGGTTTTGGACGGTATTTTTCCGACCATATGTTTCTTCTGGATTACACACCCCAAAGGAGTTGGCACAACCCTAGAATCTTGCCCTACGCTCCGTTGACCCTGGAACCGGCTGCCGTCATTTTCCATTACGGCCAACAAGTATTCGATAATCACAAGGCCTTTCGTGGGAGCCAGGGTGAGATCGCCCTCTTTAGGGTCCGGGATTACTTCAAGCGCCTTTCTCGTTCGGCCGACCGGATGTGCATTCCGCAGGTGCCTGCCGACCTGCATTATGAAGCTTTGAAACGACTCATCCAGATAGATAAAAACTGGGTTCCGTCAGCGCCGCTGACCGCCCTTAACGTGCGGCACGCCATCATTGCCGTGGATCCTAGCTTGGGCGTTAAGCCTTCAGAAAAGTATCTGCTGTTTACGATTACCGGTCCGGTCGGAAATTTTTATGCCGAAGGTTTCGCACCGGTCAAAATCTTGATTGAAGACAGCTACGTCCGAGCTACACCTGGCGGCGTGGGCGAGGCGAAGACGGGTGGCAACTACGCTGCTGGGCTAAAGGCCCAGGCTGAGGCTGCGGCCAAGGGTTTCACCCAGGTACTCTGGCTTGACGCCAAAGAGCGGTGTTACGTGGAAGAGGTTGGAGCCATGAATATCTTTTTCAAATTCAAGCAGGAACTCGCCACCCCACCCTTGAGGGGTACTATTTTGCCGGGTATCACCCGGGACTCCATCCTGACCCTCAGCCGTGACCTGGGACTGACAGTCCATGAGAGGCCGATCCGGATTGATGAAGTCCTGGACCAAATTCGCTCCGGCGAGCTCGAGGAAGTCTTCGGGACTGGCACGGCTGCGGTCGTTTCGCCTGTTGGCACTTTGGGCTACAAGGGTGAGACCTGGGTCGTGGGCGATGGCAAAGCTGGCCAGACTTCTCAACAGCTTCTGCAAAAGCTTACGGATATCCAATACTGCCGGGTGAATGACCCTTATGGCTGGCGGGAAGTGATCGCCTGAACCGCCGACCTGACAAAAGTTTGCGCTTATGAGCATTCTGACCATACGAGGGCTCAACTCCTACCTAAGGACCAAGCTAGGGATTCCCAAGACTTTCCAGATCCCCAGGTTATACCCAACATGACCTGCCTGGAAAATAAAAATCCAAAGGCCTGACTTCCCGTTGCCGCGGACGATGTCTGGCGATTGCTTGAACCCTGCATGGCCCCGGGCAAACGTTGAAGACATGTTGTAGGAATATTTGATGCATTAAGGGTGAGACTCGGCTCCCCCTCACCCTCCCCTCTCCCCCTGTCGGGGGAGAGGGGAGGGTGAGGGGGCAATGGTCAAAGAGTTAAATGCATTCTAGGTTTCGAAAGGAGAGTGGCCATGAAATATTGCCCACATATTTTAGTCAGTTTTCGAAGGAATATAGTAAACTATGGGTTATTGGTTTTAATCTGCTCACACCCTTTTGCTGCCATGGCTCAGGAAACGATGCCGTTATCCATATCCATGGAAAATTATAGCTATCCCCACCGAGTAGCCTTACTTCCCCTTACCATAGAAGGTCAGGATTTACGGATGGCGTATATGGATATACCGCCTGAAGGAAACCCAAACGGCATGACCGTATTACTTTTACACGGGAAGAATTTTTTCGGGGCCTATTGGAAGGGGACCATCCGTTTTCTTTCTCAAAACGGCTTCAGAGTGGTTGTCCCTGACCAGATCGGTTTCGGAAAATCGTCCAAACCGAATATTCACTACAGTTTTCACCTATTGGCAACCCATACCAAGAAACTTCTGGACACACTGGGGGTGAAGCAAGTTGCCGTGGTGGGTCATTCCATGGGGGGAATGCTGGCAACCAGATTTACTCTTATGTATCCCGAAACGGCCTCTCATTTAGTCCTGGAAAATCCTATTGGTCTGGAAGATTACAGAGTGTATGTGCCTTACACTACCGTAGAAGAAGCGTATGCGAATGAACTCAAGGCGACGGAGGAAGGAATTCGGAATTATCACAAGACTTATTATGTGCAATGGAAGTCTGATTACGAGGAATACGTCCAGGTTTTCGTTAGGTGGAAAGCAAGCGCGGAATATCCGAGGCTGGCCATGTCTTCCGCGCTCACCTATCAGATGATTTATGAACAACCCGTCTGCCACGAATTCCCGTACATAAAGACAAAAACCCTTCTGGTTATTGGGCAGTCTGATCGAACGGTTGTGGGTAAGGCAAGAGTAAAAAAGGAACTGCTCTCTGTGGTCGGGCAATACCCTGAGTTAGGCAGAAAAACTTCAAATCTGATCGCAAACTCTTCCCTGGTTGAATTGCCGGGCGTTGGACATATTCCCCATCTGGAAGTCCCCGAAATCTTCCATAAGGAATTATTGAAATTTCTTAATGCCGACTAACCAAATGCCGTCGTCCATACGCCCAATATATTCCTTCCTAAACCTTGAAGGGGAGAAAGTCGGCCTCTCTATGAGGAGAATGAAGCTCTCTTTCTCGGGAGGTTTCACGGAAGAACCACCCACGCCCAAAACGAGGAGGCGACAACATGTCTGCAAGATTGAGAAGAGTTAGAGTGATACAGATAGGCTTGGCCTTGTTTGCCGGGATAGCCATGACGGCCTCGACAGCCTTCGCTGCTTTCCAGCATACGACCTATAAGCCCATGCTGATGGGCAAGGAATGGGTGGCTGTCACAGGCGAACCACTCTCGGCAACCGCTGGCGCAAGAATGTTTATGAAGGGTGGGAATGCGGTCGACGCCGCGGCAGCAATGCTGGCAGCAGTCTGCGTCTTGAACGATTCCCTCTCCTTCGGCGGCGAGAACCAGGCACTCATCTACGACCCCAATCGACACAAGGTGTTTGCCATCAACGGCCTGGGGATCGCACCTACCAGGGCCACACCTGAGTACTTCACCCGTAGAGGGATGAAGTTTCCGCCAGCCTTTGGACCGCTGGCGGCGGTGACACCCGGAATTCCCGGCAGTCTGATTCAGATGCTGGCTGAGTTCGGTTCCATGAGCTTGAAAGAGGTCTTACAGCCTGCTATCGAGCTGGCCGAGGGATACCCCATGGAGGCCCAGACCGCCTCTGAATACAATACCTATAGGTCCGACTTTGAGAAATGGGATTATTCCCAAGAGGTTTTTCTACCGGGCGGGATGCCGCCGAAACCAAACCAGATCTTCATTCAGAGGGACTTGGCGGAAACATTCCGCAAGATGGTAGCCGCCGAACAGGAAGCTCTGGGAGCCGGCAAGGGTCGGAAGGAAGGTCTCTATGCCGCTTACGATCGCTTCTACAAAGGCGATATAGCGGCCGAATTTGTCCGGGGCAGCCGGGAAGGTGGCGGCCTGATCACGCTGGAGGATATGGCCAGGTGGAAGCCCATCATTGAAGAGCCCGTAAAAACGACGTACAGGGGGATCGATGTCTATAAGTTAACGGTATGGACGCAAGGGCCCGTGATGCTCCAGGTCCTTAATATCCTTGAGGGGTTCGATCTTAAGGCCATGGGCCACAACAGCCCCGAGTATATCCACACCATCTACCAGGCAATGAACCTGGCATTTGCGGATCGCGATTTCTATTATGGCGACCCCTACTTTGCGCCGGAAGAGCCAGTGAAAGGCCTACTTGCGAAGGAGTACGCGGCAGAACGGCGCAAGTTCATCGATCCCCAGAAGAACAATCCCCAGGTCGGACCAGGCGATCCGTATCCGTTCCAAGGTGGCATGAACCCCTACCTCGATCTTCTCCAAGAGATGTCGGCTCGCCGGGCCGAGGTCCCCACGGCCATCGGCGATCATGGCCTGGCGGCAGGGACGTCATCCATCCAGACTGCGGATTCCAAGGGCTGGGTCGTTTCAGTGACTCCGAGTGGTGGCTGGCCACCGGCTTACCTTGCCGGGCATACGGGCATCGGCATGAGCCAGCGCATGCAGAGTTTCGTCCTGGATCCGAAGATGAATCCGTTTAACGTCCTCGCGCCTGGGAAGAGGCCCCGGGTCACCCTCACGCCATCCTTAGCCCTAAAAGATAGCCATCCCTATCTATCCTTTAGCGTACCCGGTGGGGACCTCCAGGATCAGTTCCTGCTCCAGTTCTTCCTCAACGTGGTCGAGTTTGGTATGGACGTCCAGCAGGCCGCGGAGGCTCCAAAGTTCGAAAGCTTCCAGATGTATAGCTCATTCGGTGACCACCCGATTACTCCGGGTCGGCTCGTCCTGGATACCCGTATTCCCCGACCGATAGCGGATGCACTGAGGGCCAAAGAGTACAAGGTGGAGTTTTCCCAGGAGGGCGTAAGAGGCGAACACGGGGGCGCAATCACAGCGATCGGGATAGACTGGGAGAATCAGATTCTCATGGGTGGTCAAGGGATCCCTGATCAAGGATGGGCGGGCCCCCGCTACGGGATCGCTTGGTAATGGGGATTAACAAGTAAGTTTTCATCCGAAAACCCTGTTTTCCCCTCCCCCTCGATTTTGATCCCTCTCACCCCGCCTCTCTCCCGCGCGGGGAGAGGGAGTTTCCGGATGGATACAAGTTAGCGACTACCGGGCTGCTGGGATTTTGACTTTGGGGAGGAAATGGGGTGTCTGCAAGATCCTCAGTCCGCAATTGGAGCCTTTAGAACTCTTGAACCCTCTATTCCAAGGGAATCGCTTTCCCTTTCTCTCCGAGGAAAACCTGACTTTCTTTGCCCAGTTCCTCTTGCAAAAATTCCATCCCATCTTTCTCTCCGTGTACGAGGAGGGTAATCCGGGGATGAAGCCTTCTGGCGAACTCTAAAAGCTCGTAGCGATCGGCATGGGACGAAAGGTAAAAACGCTTGATGTTGGAGTTCACGACCGTCACCGGTTCCCCTTCGGGAGAAAAGGCCAGGGCGTCCCCCGATTGACAATGGAAGACCCGATAGCCCAGGGTATCGGGGTCAATGTAACCGCAGAAGAAGATGCCGTGCCTTTTTTCCTGGACCATCCAGCGGGCGATTCGCGCGGAGGGGGTGTTCTCCACCATCATTCCGTTCGTGGCCACGATCAGGCAGGGCTCTCTGAGAAGACGTTCGATCGCAAGATCATCCAGGAAACCCAGGACGGAGAAAAGCTCAAAGCTCAGCGTGGACGCCTGCGGGCGCAGATAGCGGTGGTGTTCCTGGTAGATCTCGGTGATGCTTTTTCCCAATCCGGATAGGTATAGAGGCACGGAAGGAATTTGGCCGCTGCGCATCAGTTTATGGATGATGAAGAGAAGCTCTTGAGTCTTCCCCAGGGCGAAGGCCGGGACCAGAATACAGCCCCCGGAGGAGAGAATGCCCGCTGCCTCCTGGGCAAAAGATGCGATTTCGCGCTGCCGATTACGGGAGTAATATTCCGGGTCGTTGGCGTAGGTGCATTCCAGGATCAAAGTATCAATTTTTCCTTCTGGGATCACGGCCCCCGGAATGATCGCTTGATCTCTCAAAGAGATGTCACCCGTGTAGTAAAGGTTGCGCTGGCCTTGCCGCATCCACACTCCGGCCGCTCCCAGAACGTGTCCCGCAGGAATGAATTGAGCCTGGATGTGACCCTGAAGCCGTACCCGCTCGCTAAACCCAAGCCTGGCACCAGCGAATGAGCCAGCAGCTGGGTTGAACTCCAGGCCAATGATCTCTCCTTGCAAAGGCCAAAGGTCCTTATGTTCGAAAAAGGGATACTCCAGGTACCCCTTTTCTTCCCGGAAGATCGTCATCACCGTGACCGTGTTGTGGAGCATGCGCAGGGCGATGTCTTTGGTGGGGATGGTGGCGAAGATGGGGGCCTGCGGCTGCTGGCGGTTGATCAGCGGCAGGGAACCAACATGGTCGAGATGGGCATGGGAGATGAAGATCGCCTCCAGCTCCCCAGCTATTCCTCCATAATCGGGAAGGCTCTCCATTCCATATTTTTTCGGATGGATGCCCGCATCCAAAAGAAGAGGCACTCCGTCGAACTGCAGGAGATAAGAATTCGCCCCGATTTCCTGCCCCCCGCCAAGGACCGTGAAAGACCAAGCCATCGCTTCCTCATACAGGTTTGAGGGCTTCTATGGGAGAAGAACACTAATGAGGCCGCCGATGATCCACTCGAAAAGAGAGATCAACGGGTTTAGGATGCCCAACCAAAGCAGGCCGATGATAATAAAAAATCCATAAGGTTCTAGACGGGCCAGGGAATACTGGAATTGGCGCGAGGAGAAGCCCATGAGGATTTTGGAGCCATCCAGAGGAGGGATGGGAATGAGGTTGAAAGCCGCCAGCATGATGTTGATCTGGGCCATATAGACAAAAAACGTAGAGAGAGCCCCGAAAGTTTCTGGATTTAGAAGACGTAAGAGGAAAAGGGCTACAAAGGCCAAAAGAATGTTGGCCACAATTCCTGCGGCCGATACAAGGATCAACCCTTTACGTGAATCATGGAGGTTGTTGAAGTTGACGGGGACCGGTTTGGCCCACCCGAACCCGAAGACGAAGAGCATTAAAGTTCCGATAGGATCGAGGTGCTTGCGTGGGTCGAGGCTCAGCCGGCCCAGCCACCTGGCAGTTGAATCCCCCATTTTATCAGCTACCCAACCATGGGCCAGCTCATGGAGGATAATGGAGTATAAAAGGGGGATCACTAAGAGGACAAAAGCGCCCGGATTTCTGAAAAGAAGGCTGATGAGACCCATGGCTCGAACCTCGCTTTTCTCTCCCCTTACCATTCCCCTTTCCCCAAAGGGTAGAGGGCCGGGGTGAGGGGGAATCGAGCTAGATGAATAGATTTTTGTGAATTTTTATTAGTATCACACATGCGAAAAATAATTGCAACTCGAACTTTCTTAGCTGACATGAAAGGCGGGGGATGACTGAGTCATGCGGACGGCTAGGCGCAAAGCGGCCTGAAAAGCTCCGATCTCCGCAATCCCTCTACCGGCGATGTCATGGGCCGTTCCATGAGCCGGGGTGGTGATGACGATAGGAAGACCCCCGCTAATCGTCACCCCCCGATCGAAACCCAGAAGCTTGGTAGCGATCTGCCCCTGATCGTGGTACATGGTTACCACCCCAGCGAACTCCCCCTTGCGGGCCCTGACAAAGATGGTATCCGCAGGAAAAGGGCCGCGAGCGTCGATCCCGTCCAGCTTCGCTCTCTCCACAGCCGGTCGGATGATGGCCTCTTCTTCCGTCCCGAAGAGGCCTCCTTCCCCGCCGTGCGGGTTCAATGCGGCAACCCCAATCTGCGGCTTTTCCATACCTGCGCGGCCCATGGTTTTTGCCAGTAGAGCAATTGCCTGAAAGACTCGCTCAGGGGTCAGGCGATCGCAGATCTCCCGGAAGCCGATATGGGAAGTGACCCGGGAAGTCCAAAGGGGTTCCAGAACATTAATCTCTCCGGCCTGTTCAGCTTTGGTCCAGTTAAGAAAAAGGCCTAATTCATCTCTGAAGGGAGAGCCACCGAGGCTCAGGGCCTGCTTGTTAAGCGGGGCGAAAACGATGGCCTCGGCCTTTCCGGCCATCGTCTCATCGACGGCAAACTTCAGGTACTCCAGGCAAGCCTGCCCGGCGCGTGCGCTTACCTCACCCATCCGGTACTCCCCGGGATCGAGGTTGGCCAAGTCGAAAATCTCCAATCGGCCGGCCTGTCCGGAGGCTTCTTCCCATTTTTTCAGAGGAGCGATCTCCATGGTTGCCTTAGTCAGACGAATCGCCTGGGCCATCATCCGGGCATCGCCGATGACGACAGGACAACAGATTCGGTACGTTTCTTTTGTCGATAGGGATTTAGCCACGATCTCGGGCCCGATGCCCGTGGCATCTCC
>Ga0187886_1003154_pt1 | contig 12516 bp, 9 predicted proteins | sample June2016WEW_20_1_FD_133001 | JGI IMG/M metagenome (GOLD analysis project Ga0187886, IMG submission 133001) | Peatland microbial communities from SPRUCE experiment site at the Marcell Experimental Forest, Minnesota, USA - June2016WEW_20_150 | ecosystem: Environmental > Terrestrial > Soil >...
ACCTGCTGCGCGGCTATGATCCGCAGCGCATCGGAGCGGTGTGGGACGCCGCCCACAATGCCTTGCAGGGCGAGGAGCCCGAGCTGGCCCTGGACATCCTCTGGCGGGTGCTGCTGATGGTCAACCTGAAGAACGCCTACTGGCAGAGAACCAATCCCGCCGAAGCCAGGCCGGCGCAGTGGGCGCCCTGGTGGACCAGCGGGTGGCAGGGGTTGGCCTCGTGGCCGCGCGTGGCAGCCGAGCTGAAGCGCCGCCGCTACTCCGGGGTGGTGTGCCTGACAGCCGAGTACAGCGAGGAGAAGGAAGTCAACCGGCTGATCGGTGAGGATATCGTCTACGCCCGGGAACTCTTTCAACTTGGTTTGAAAGAGCTCACCACAAAGGCACAAAGAAAACAAAGAGGAGAAGAAAGACCCTTTAGTTAAACCCGTGTGTGGTGAATTTTTTTCAGGAGGTTGGTATGAATTTAGCGGAGATATATCGGCAGTTCCCGCGCTCGCAGAAATACGACATGGGCTGGATAGTGGAAGACCAGATGGGTCCGAATGTGGTCTGGCTGGCCGAGGCGCTCATGCAGGTGATGGAGCTCAAGCCGGGCATGCGCGTGCTGGATATGGGCTGCGGCAAGGCGGTCAGCTCGATCTTTTTGGCCAAGGAGTTCGGCGTGCAGGTGTGGGCAACCGACCTGTGGATCGAAGCAGGTGATAACTGGAAGCGCGTGCAGAAAGCCGGGCTGGAGGGGCAGGTCTTCCCGGTGCACGCTGAAGCGCACAGCCTGCCCTTCGCCGACGGCTTTTTCGACGCGGCGGTCAGCTTCGACGCCTACCATTACTTCGGCACGGACGACCTGTACCTGGGTAATTACTACCGCAAGCTGATCAAACCGGGCGGGCGCTTCGGCATGGTCGTGCCGGGGTTGGTGCACGAGCTGGACCGAGGTGGCGTGCCGGCTGACCTGAGACCCTACTGGGAGTGGGATTTCTGCAGCTTCCACAGCCCGCAGTGGTGGCAGAGTCACTGGGAGAAAACCCCCGGGGTGACCGTCGTGCACGCTGACCTGGTACCGGACGGCTGGCAGCACTGGCAGTTCTGGCACGAGTACAGCAAGGAGCACGGCGGGCGGCACAGCGACGAAGAGGCCACCCTGCTGCGCCTGGACGCCGGGCAGACGCTGGGTTTTGCGCGTCTGGCAGCGGTGAATGGATAATGTTACTTTCGCAAGGGAAAGCTGATTCGATCACCTTGCGAAGGTTATGAGCGGGGAAATCTGGATAGAGGAGTACCCTTCGCAAGGTTTTTGTCGCTCGGGCAACCTTGCGAAGGGTGTAAGGGTAAAGGTCGGCTCTTTCCGGTAACCTTCGCAAGGGAAGGCCAGTCACCTTGAAGGTCGATTGTCGTTCGAGCCCTTAGCCAGGAATCGGTATATAATCATTAAAACGTTCCAAAAAGAGGGAGGAAGAATAAAATGACTGTAAAACAGCGCATTTTTACTTATTTGCAATCCCACCCGGAGGGGGTTGACGACGCCGTCCTCACCAGGGTCCTGGGTATAAAATATCATGCCCAAACTAATGCACGCTGCAGAGACATGGAAAAAGAAGGGCTGGTGCTAAGACGCCAGGTGAATGGCATCATCCGCAATTTTTTAACAGGGAAAAATATTGCCCCAGTTCCGGATGAACCTGTCGTAGTTCCAAAAGGCACCCCATATAAAGAGCTGTGGATTTGGGAGGGGAATATACAAAAGCAGGTCATCCAGCATTTAAAAACCTATAACTTTCAAATCCTCTCGGAAGCGGATGCAGAGAAACATCAGCGGGGCATTGATATCATGGCGGAGAAAAACGGAAAGCAGCTTTGGGTGTCAGTCAAAGGCTATCCCAGAGGAACAGAGAAGACGAACCCATCATCCCAAGCCAAAGTGTGGTTCGACGCGGTGATTTTTGACATGATTGAGTATCGTGGGCGCGACGAAAGTATTTCTTTAGCTGTGGCCTTACCGGATTTCCCCCGCTACCATGCTCTGGCAAAGCAAATTTCCTGGTTTAAGCCGGTGGCGAGATACAGTTATTTTTGGGTCAGAGAAAATGGCGAAGTGGTTGTGGAATAGATCCAGCTTGAGATAAAGGCAGCGCCGGAAACCGAAAGCCAGTAAGGAGCCAGCCTGAATATGTTCGACGTGATCGCCTTCGATGCGGACGATACCCTATGGCACACCAAGCGCCTGTACGTCAACGCCCAAAATAAGTTTGCCCAACTGCTGGCGGCTTACCACCCGGCCGAGTGGGTCAACCAGCGCCTGTCCCAGACCGAGGCGCGCAATATCGAGCATTTTGGCTATGGCATCAAATCTTTTGCCCTGTCGATGATAGAGACCGCCGTGGAGCTCACCGAGGGGCGCATTTCCGGGCGGGATATCCAGGCCCTCCTCGATCTGGCCAAGACCATGCTCAATGCCCCGATCGAGCTGCTCCCTTACGTCAAGGCAACCATCCCTGTCTTGTCCGCCTGCTATCACCTGATGGTGATCAGCAAGGGCGACCTGCTCGACCAGGAGACCAAAATTACCCGTTCGGGCCTGGGGGATTATTTTCAGGCAGTCGAAATTGTCAGTGAGAAAGACCGCCAGAGCTACCAACGCCTGCTCAAGCGCCATTCGATTGAGCCAGGGCGTTTTTTGATGGTGGGCAATTCGCTGCGCTCGGACATCCTGCCGGTGCTGGAATTGGGCGGAACCGCCGTGTATATCCCTTATGAAACCGAATGGCTGCACGAGGCTGGCACCGCGCCGCCGCAGGGCCAGCCCGGTTATTACACCATCCAGCACATCGGCCAGTTACCGGCTTTACTGGAACGGATCCATAGCAGCCAGGGCAGGAAATAGTCAGCGGAATTTTATCCGCTTCGAGGAGCGCTTGCTGGCGGCGAAGTTTGGCGAGCAGTGGCTGGAGTACATGAAAAGGACCCGGCGCTGGATTTGAGCAGGAAAGAACCGGGAGGGAAGGGCTGGCAAGGATTGCTCAGTAGAGGGTGTAACCCCCGCCAGCAGCCAAGTTTGGCGCCAGGTGTGGAGCAAAGGTTTAGCGGATGAGGGCGCTTAGCGTTGCATCGCCAGGCCTAAAGAGCGCGAGAGGACATCCCGCATGCCCTGAACCGTATTGCGCATGTCGGTCAATTCCTGCATCGTCTGGGCAACCACCGGATTGGCGGCGCCTGCACCACCATAGGCGCTCCCGGGACGTGACTCCGAGGTGACAAAAATGATGTGATTCGGCGAGGCCTTGTTTACCAGGCCGCCTGCTCGACCCGGGCCTGAGAGTTGAAAGGTCAGATACGTTCTGTAATAGATTGTTTGGCCCTGGCGCTCTGTAGAACCTGGCGGGAGTGTTCCTTCGACCCTTCCGCGTGCTTCCGAGGCCTGGCTACCTGCCAGCTGCTCGGTCCCGCCCAGTTGCTTGGTCATATCAATTTGAACCACGAGCGTATCCACATCGGCCAATAGACCGGTGATCACAGAATAGTTTTTCCCCTGCCCACCCTGGTCAGCAGATGTTCCCAGGTTGGTCAACGCCGTACGAAGGGTATCCCGCGCCTGCATATATTCTGTCATTCTATTCCCAAGCGCCTGTAACGCGCCGAATAGGGCAGTCTGATTTTTGCGCAAATCTTCAAAATTGGCATTAATGGCATTTTCGCGTGACAGCGCGTTTGCCTGGCTAACCTGAGCTTCGATCGCGTTAACTTCTCCGGAGTAATAGGTTTCACTGATGACCTTAGCGATCGAATCCGGGGTGATATTCCCCAACGCTTTTTGGCCAAGGCTGGTCACCGCCGCGCCATAAGCCTCGGTTGAAGCGGCAGTTGCCGCAGCGCCGATCGCAGGAGTCAATCCCGTGGCGCCGCCGATTGCCGCCAGTACGGTCAATGCAGTCGATAGACCGCTTTGCAGCGACGAGACCTTGGCTTTGATGGCGCGCTGCTTGGCGGCGAGCTCCGGGTTCTCCTCGCGCGGGGTGATACCCGAATTGAGGTTGCTTAATGCGCTGCTATAGGTATGGACAGACTGACTCGCCGCAGTCTGTGCTTCACCGACCTTGTTTCCTTTATCCATCAAAGCGTCGTGAGCCAGCTGTACCTGGTTGCGGTTCGCCACCGCGTCACCCCTTAATCCTCCGGCCGACTGTTGAGCGCTCGTGGCGCCGGTAGCGGCTCCAACCACCTGTTCGGCCCGGTACGAGGCAGTCTGGCCGCGATCCACAACCCCCTCGGTTTCAAGGTGAACCATCTGCCCGGAAACCCGTCCAACATCTGCACGTACCTGGACGAGTTGTTGCTGGAAGGTCGAGAGTGTCCGGCCTTGTTCCCCCACGGTGACGAGATAATCGGATAGCACTGCGGCAGCATGTTCGTTGGCGCTGATTTCTGCCCCCGAGATGGTACCGGTGGACCCCCCTTCCTGCATACGCGGGCGCAACCCTTCAATTACTGCCATTAAAGAACGGGCGGAGTTTGCGTCCGATACGTTGTTGATCTGCATGGCCGGAGGTGGCTCCGCCTGCATTCGGGAGCGTTCATTTTGTTCACCCGCATTGGCCATCTCGTTCAGGTCCTCAGCCACATCACGTTGAACGGCAGTGGTCTGCAATGAATGGCTAACCTGGCGAGGTGCAAACGGCTTGTCGTGAAAAGCCGTCTCGTTACTTTTGGAAAACCTTTTTGTAACTGCTCTATTTCCGACAGTCCTTTGAAGGTCTAAGAGCATGCCCTGACTCGGGTGCCTGGGATTCATTCTCGGAGATTGAAGTGTGGACTGGGGTAATACCTCTTCAGGTTGTTCGGTTATTTCAGGGCCAGTGGGTTGCTTATTCGCATCGGTCTTGTTCTCATGCGCCTGCTCTGGTGAAGCCATGGTTTTCTCCTTTCGCCATTCGATAGGATAGCGACTTTTTCCTGTCCTCTATGTCTACTCACTAACCAGGTTTTATTATGAAAGAAACTTGAGATCTCTTTATGATTATAACAAATATCGATAAAGTAGGATGAGAGGCTCTTGGGGATTTGCCGCCAATCTTAGAAGTGACAATAATCCTACAATAATTAAGGATGAATCTGCAAATTTTATTGTATAGTTAATCGTAGTTAGCTCAATATTGGACTGGGATTTCCAAATAGCGGCTAACCCAATACTATTTCCGATGGGAGGGATTATGGATATCAGCAGCAATACCTCTTCACCCCGGACTTTTGGCGAGATCACCAGCCTGTGGCTGAAGGTCTTCCAGATGGACGAGGCATTCTTCGCCGCCGAGGCGCCCAGGGCCAGCACCAATAATACCCTGGTGGCGTTGCTCATCTATGCCGTCGTGGCGATGATTGTTGGGTTTATCCAACGGCAGTTTGGGTTAAGCCAGCTTTTGAATCAAAGGTTATTTGGGAATACTCCAAATGTGAATATCCCCGTCTGCCTGCCAATAATACTGATAGTAGTGGTGCCGTTGGGCTATTACATCGGCATCGGCCTGATGCACCTCGGGGCGATGATCTTCGGGGGCAGGGGCAGTTTCACATCCCTGGCTTACCTGGTGTCACTCTTTTATATCCCGCTGGGTATAGTCAGCGCCTTGCTGGGACTGGTACCCTGTGTCGGCGGGCTGATCAGCGCAGCGGCGGGTATTTTCCAGATTATCCTCTCGGTGCGCGCCCTCAAGGTCAACTACCAGCTCAGCACCGGCCGGGCGGTGGGGGCTTACTTTGTCCCGGCCGCGGTCATTTTGATTATCATCGTCCCAATTTGTGTGATCGCAATGCTGGCCGTGATGGGACCGGCTATCGGTGGTATTTTCTCGAACGTGATGCAGAATTTAGCAACACCGGCGCCGTAAGAGCAGTCGTCAGGATTGAAAACTGAAGACTTGAATGGAGTCGGCATGGACCAACCTGCCCATTTTTGCGAGAACTGCGGTAGCCCTCTTGGGCAGGGAGCCAGTTTTTGTGAGGCATGTGGGGCGCCGGTGACCGGCGCAGTGAAAATTCCGAGCCCGCCGCCAACACCGGGCCCTTCGCCGGCGCATATTCCTCCGGCAACCCCGCCACCCTTTTACCAGCCGGCAGCTCCGCCGCTTCCAACATCCCCTCCGGCCTATTATCAACCGGCGCAGCCGTCGCCGCCAGCGGCTTATTACCAGCCGCCCCCTCCCCCGCTCGGTTATTTCCCGCCGGCGCAGTCGCCCGCTCCCCGGCCGCGGCGTAGAACGCCCGTCTGGTTGATCGTGGGTGGGGTGGTCGTGGGCCTGCTGGTGTGCTGCGGGCTGGCCGTTCTGCTTGGCTCGCTGGTCAGCGGGGCGAGCCTTTTGCGCCAGTTGCCGGGCCTCAACCAGAACCTACCGTCTGGAACCGTGGTAGAAGAGACGCCGATCCCCCAGGCTACACAGGTCCCCAATATCCTGGCTGAATCCACCTCGACCAGCCAGCCGGCGCCCAACGAACCCCAGACCACCCCGGCGCTGCCTGCCCCGCAGGGCCAGCGCATGGAATTCACCGACGATTTATCGACCAATGACAACCTATGGCCCGTGGATGCGAAAAATGCGCCTCCCCGCAAGGGCTATTACCCCAGCGTCTACTTCATAGACACCACCAAGCAACAAGGCGAGTACCTGGCGCGCATTCCGAAGATTGATAACGACCAGTACAAGGTCAGGGATTTCGAGATCGAGTTCTACGGGCTGCAGCAAAATGGGGACGGTTATCTGGGGTTGGATTTCCACTACGTCGATGACCAGAACTATTACCAGGTCGCCATCAAGGATGGGAAGTTCCTGATCCGTAAAAAGATCAATGGGCAGTTTATCAACCTGACCCACGGGCCGTGGGTGGACAGCAACAGTATCGATGTAGACGGGCCGAACCAGATAAAGGTGATCTGCCACAGCGATGTGATGCGCCTGGAGGTGCATGGCGATCTGATGGCGCAGCTAAAAGACGACAGCCTGCCTCAAGGCGACGTGTTGCTGACCTCCGGGGTGCTACCAGAAGCGCCGGACGGCGCCACCGCCGAGGCGCGCTTTGCCGGTTTCGATGTGGTGTGGTGGAAGTGATTGCCTAATTCTTTTCAGCCACGAACATACCCGAATCCTTGGTGATGTAGATCACACCCCCGCATTCGTCCATTTCATTCTCGACGAACTTCTTGAAATCCTCACACCAGGTCTCCGGCATGCTCTTTATGCCGGAAAGAACGTAATCAACCAGCGGCCCGGCTTCCCGCACCATCAGGGCGTCTTCATAGCGGCGCAGGCTGATGTTGGCAAACCATGGCGAAAGCTGCCCCATACCGTTTTCGAGCGTGAACGGGTTGGCCGCGCTGCCCCAGTTGACCAATCCGGCGTCAAAGTGGCTGGCAATGTCAACCATTTCCCACAGGTGCTTTCGCCCGGTGGTGGTGGCGTACAGGTGCCCTTCGCATTTCAGCACCCGGCGGATCTCGGCGAACAAGGCCGGCCGGTCAGGCACATAAAACAGCATATGGTTGGCGATGACTGCGTCGAACTGTTCGGCCTCGAACGGCAAAGGGGGCGTGCACGCGTCGATCTGCTTGAATTCGAACGAGCGCTGCCCTTCCAGACTGCAACGGGCGACTTTGAGCAAGCCGTTTGAAAAGTCCGACAGGGTGATCTCCCAACCGGCAGGGATACGCCTCAGGTTATCTAACCAAAGGTTACCCGACCCGCTACCCAGCTCCAACACCTTGCACACCGGCGGCAGGGCAAGCTGGTCAAAGATCCAGCGCTGCCATCCGTAGGGATTAATGCTGAATTGTTCGTGAAGCGAAATGCGCACCTTCAGGTTATCCGCGTCCTCGAACTGCGCTCGCACTTCATCCGTTTTATCCTGGATAGGGTTAAAGGGGAAAAGCATACCTGGACTCCTGTAACAAAAAATTAACCGTTCGTCCCGCTACCGGGCAGTCCCCGATTTCAACCCCCCTTGCACCTGCCAGATTTTCGTTTTTAGCTTTCAAGGTCAGTATAGACCGCAGCCGTACAAAAAACAACTGTCGTTCTAACCGGCTTACTTGTGATTTATATCACAAAATCCCGACAAAGGTAATGGGACATGACCTATTTTATTAGACCGGACAGGGAGAAGATAATGCGTCAGACTAAACCCTAACGGTTTCCAAAACCGTTAGGGTTTGCCCTTACCCTCTGTTGGCCTAAGTAAGGGAGGGTCTAGGCTATGGCTTAATGACGTCATTAATGGTTCAGACCCCGCCCTACGGCTTAACGGCGGGTTATACTGCCACTGCCATAGCAGATTCGTTTAAGTTACAATATCTATACATGCAAACTTCGCCCTACCGCATCATGTATCTACTCGGCCTGGCCATTTGCGCCAGCCTGCTGTTGGGTATTATTTCCAGCCCGTCGCCCAACTACATCGCCGGGACCATCTTGTCCCTGGTCGGCGCCGGCTGCATCTTCGGACTATTACGTAAGGACGATCCCAGACCGGTCATGCCGGGGCGCGGCCCCATCCACCAACTAGCTAACCCGCCCTTACCCTTTGTAGGACGCAAGACCGAGCTGCGCCAGGCGGCTGCGGCGCTCAAGCAGGGCCGGCTGGTGGCTATTTTCGGCGAGGATGGCGCCGGCAAGACCGCCCTGGCGCTCAAACTGGCCTCTAACCTGCTCTCCCGCTATCCCGACGCGCAATTTCACCTGGACCTGGGCGGCGGTAGGCCGGAACCGCTTTCCGCGCAGGAGGCCCAGGCCAGCGTGCTGCACAGCCTCGACCCGCTCGCCCAGCTTCCGGACGACTCGCCGCAGGTAGCCGCCCTGTACTTCTCCGCCTTACAGGGCAAGCACGCCCTGCTGGTGCTCGACAATGCCGCCAGCGCCGAACAAGTGCAGGCCTTATTACCCCCTTCAGGCAACCTGGCCCTGTTGACCGCCCGCACGCCCCCAAAGAGCGGGGACACGCCCCCAAATAGCGGGGACACGTCTTTCGATCTGCCCAACCTGGCCGCCGTGCGCCTGGCGCGCCTGTCCGATTGGGACAGCGGCCGCCTGATCACAAGCCACCTGCGCAGGCGCGGCGGGTTGAACTTCTCCTGGCTGAACCGCCCCGCCACAGTCCTTTTACAGACCTGCGGCGGGCTGCCGGGCGCCCTACGCCTGGTCGCCGGGCAGTTCTACCGCCGCCCTGCTCCCAACGCTGGCGCGCTGCTGGAGCGTTTCAACGAGCTGCGCCGGGAATTCGGTCAGTGCGATGCCGCCCTGCGCCTGTGTTACGAAAACCTGACCGGCGAATTGCAGAAGCGCTGGCGTACGCTGGCCGTCTTCAGCGGCAGCTTCGACCTGGACGCCGCCGCAGCCGTCTGGGAAATCCCCTCCGACAAAGCCCTCCAGCAGATCAACGCCCTGGAAGATTTAGGCTTGCTCGATGATGGCCCTGCTAGCCAGCGCTACATCATGATGCCCACCACAGGGCGCGCCTTCGCATCTTCGCTCCTCACCGAACAGGAAAACCGCGAAGCGCATATGCGCCACGCCGGATACTACCGGGCCTTGCTCGACCGCATCGACAGCGTTTTCGCCCAGAACGAGAAAAGGAAAGTCAACCCCCTGCCCTGGCTCGACCTGGAATGGGCCAATATCCGTTCAGCCCAGCAGTGGATCTCTACCAACCGGCAGAGCAATCAGGCCGCCGCTCACCTGTGCAGCTTGTTCCCCAACGCCGGGGTCAACATCCTCAGCCAGCGCCTTTCCCTGCGCCAGTTGATTGCCTGGCTTGAACCCGGCCTGCAAGCCGCCGCAGACCTGGGCTACCGCCAGCTCGAAAGCCAATATCTGGGCGGACTGGGCAACCTTTGCTTCAACCTGGGCGAAATGCGCAAGGCCGTGGAATATTATGACCGCCGCCTGCTGATCGACAGGGCGGTCGGCGACCGGCGCAGCGAAGCGACCACGCTGTCGCACCTGGGTATAGCCCTCACCAGCCTGGGCGACCTATCCCGCGCCGTGGAGTATTTCCAACTGGCCGCCCCGCTGTTCCATGAGTTCGCCGACCGTTACCGCGAGGGCCTGACTTTTGCTTACCTGGGCGACGCCTTGCGCCTGAGCCGTCAGCCGCCCGAGGCCATCCGCTATTACCAGCAAGCCCTGGAAATCTTCCGCGAGTTCAAAGACCGACGCAACGAAGCCATCTATACCGGCAGCTTGGGCTTGGCCTATGCTAACCAGGGCGAACTTCCACTGGCGTTCCAGCAATACCAGGAAGCCCTGCAGGTTTTCCGCGCCATTGACGACCAGCATGGCGCAGGCATCACCCTCAAATACCTGGCAGACACCTGCTCCAGCCAGGGGCAGGCTCAACAGGCGGTTGATTTCTACCAACAGGCGTTGTCTGTCTTCCGCCAGACCAGCGACCAACCCAGCGAAGCGGAAGTCCTCAGCGCCCTGGGCGTCGCCCACCTCAACCAGGAAACCCCTGCGGCTGCCGCCTTATGTTTCGAGCAGGCCCTGATCCTCGACCGGAAGTTCGGCAACCGGCGTAACGAGGTCAAAAACCTGACCAACCTGGGCCTGGTCTACCAGCGCCTGGGCGACCTGGCGCACTCGGCCGAGCTGTACCAACAGGCACTGCTCTACCACCAGGAGATCAACGACCAGCAGGGAGAGGTCAATTTGTACTGGAACCTGGGTCTGGTGTACGCCGGGCAGGGTGACCTGCCGCGCGCCATCGCCAGCATGCAGATGCTGGTCGACTACGAAAACGCTACCGGGCAGACCAACGCCGCCCAGCATGCCACCCAGGTCGAAGAGCTGCGCAAGAAGGCGGACAAATAATTATGGGCACTTTCGATTAAAAACCCGAATGACCGTCTGGTCTTCTTAAATACCCACCCGTGGATTCCTGGCCCGATCTTCGCCATGGTCGCTGACCTGGAAGCCCGCCGGGCTCAGAACCCAGAAGAGGTAAGCGAGGCGTCTATCCAGGCTGTCAAGGGCTCCCCGATGGGCCCGCTGGCCGGCATCAGCGACTCGATGTTCCACGGCACACTGCGCCCCCTGATGAGCAGTGTGTCAGCTTCACTGACCTTGCATGGCATCGGGATTGCCCCAATCCTGTTCCTGGTGGTCACCAATGCGGTGCATGTGTTTGTAAGCTGGTTCACCCTGCATCAGGGTTTCCGACTGGGCGGCAACCTGTTTGAGCGTGTGGATCCGGCCGGGTTAAAGCATATCATGGAAGGCGCGGCTATCGCAGGTTTGATGGCTGTAGGTGCTTTAGTAGCCAACTGGCTCTCATTTGGCCTGGCACCCTGGTCTACACGACCAGCAAATATACCCTGCCCATCCAGAGCATGCTCGATGGTATCCTGCCTGGATTACTTCCTTTACTCACCACACTCGGGGTCTATTACGCGGTCCGCAAGGGCGTCAAGTATACCTGGATCATGGTTACACTGCTGGCGATCTCGCTCATCTTTGGGGGTATCATCAAAGTCTTCGCCTAAACCTGTTTACGGAATAAGGAAGGGCTCAGGAAAACCTGAGCCTTCCTGAAAAGGAGGACGGCCGTCACTTCTGCTGAGCTAAAAATCTGGTTCTCTGGGAATTGCCGTGGTGAACTCCCAGATTTTGGGGTGTCATGACACCCCAAAATCTGGGGACTTTCTACGATAAAATTCCAATGAGCCTTATCTATCAGAATTGCCATACAAAAACAGGAGGTTTCTATGTTAATCGGAGTGATTGGACTGGGTAACATTGCCAGCAAAGCCTATTTGCCTGTTCTGGGCTGCAAGGAAGGCGTCGATCTGGCTCTTTGCAGCCGGTCACAAGAAACCGTCCACCGGGTGCAGAGCCAATACCGTATCCCAAAAGCCACCACCCACCTTGAAGACCTGGTGAGAATGGGGATCACCGCTGCCTTCGTGTTGAGCCCTAACGATACACACGCCCTCATTGGGCGGGCTCTCCTGGAAAAAGGGGTCGATGTTTTCTTTGAAAAACCGGCTACGCTTAATTCGCGTGAGACCCAGGAACTTGCTGAACTGGCTGACCGGGGCGGGCGGGTGATGATGGTCGGTTTTAACCGGCGCTACGCTCCCCTCCACGTCAAAGCGCTACAGTCCTGGCAAAGCCGGCCTATCGGGATGGCGCTCTTTCAAAAACACCGTGCAAATGCGTCCCACCCACATCTTGCTCACCAATTCATGGATGATACCATCCACCAGATCGATATGCTGCGCTACTTTTGCGGGGAAGGTGAAGTCGTCAATACGGTCGCCTATAATGCTTCCGACCAGTTACTGGGAGCGGCCAGCACAGTAGCTCTGGTGCAGGGTGGTTATGGCATGGTCATTACCAGCCTGCAAGCCGGCCGTTGGCAAGAGAATTATACGCTTCACGGTAGTGGTTGCTCGATGCTCATCGAAGCTTTCAGTCGTCTGCATTTGATCGATGGACTGCTAGAGACCATCCAGGAGGAAACCTACGCTTCTTCGTG
>Ga0187886_1003155_pt1 | contig 12513 bp, 6 predicted proteins | sample June2016WEW_20_1_FD_133001 | JGI IMG/M metagenome (GOLD analysis project Ga0187886, IMG submission 133001) | Peatland microbial communities from SPRUCE experiment site at the Marcell Experimental Forest, Minnesota, USA - June2016WEW_20_150 | ecosystem: Environmental > Terrestrial > Soil >...
ACTCTTAAACCGCCCTTTACATCGCTGACTAAAATGGTTGTATAATATTTATCTGACTTATAGATACCGGCGGAATTTAGACCTATCTCTCCGACTCTTTATTATCGTTATATTTAATTAAAGCATAATAAATAATAGGCACCCCAGGGGAGATAACCCTCGAATTAATGCAATACAGTCCTATAATAGCCGCCTTCCTGCCTTAACCCGTTTTTCACTCATAGCAATTTATGGTGAGCTTAGTCGAACCATACTAATTTTGCGGCAATTTCGGCCCGCTGACAGGAGAAATAACGGCAAATTCGAAGAAAATATGCTCCGCCTGTGCGAGCATATCTCTTTTATTTATAATTACTTACATCATTAAGTAAATATTTTTTTGTAAAATGTTTATAATTTACTTGACTCATTCCTGTTGTATGATATAATTCTAACTCGCTGGGCTGGTGGAGGCCGGCGGAAGTAGCGCAGATGCGCAAGGTTTCAGCCCAAGATTGGGCAAGGGTAGTGGGGAGAGAAATCCCGCAAAATGTCTTATGAAAAGGATTTAGCCGCCTTCGGAACAGCGGCGAATGTTTCGCCCTTCAACCCTTTGTGGTTCGGGGGTAATAAAATAAATCTTTTTCCTTATTTTTGCTTTTTGATATTTGATTTTTGATTTATTAATGAAGGGAGAGAAAGATATGTCTGCACATTATTCAATTTCAATACCGCAATGGTTGGACAGGATATTCACATACCCTTTGATGGTTTATCGCCGGCTAAAATATGGCTATACCTTTCGCCGCATTCCGCTCGGCGATGGCGTTTACACAATCGTTGACGTCGATGTCTTCTATCGCCTCAGTCATCACAAATGGAACTTCAGGTCGGGTAGAAAAGGAAAACTTTATGCTGTCAGGAACGTTCAGACGCCAAATGGTCTAACTAAACAATTGAGCTTGCACCGCGAAATTATAAATCCCCCTGATGGTCTTATCGTTGACCATTTAAACGGGAAATCCCTCGATAATCGAATCGCCAACCTGCGCCCCGCGACTTATTCGCAAAATGCTCAAAATGTTCCAAAAAAAAAGAATACATCGTCTCGATTCATCGGCGTTTGTTTTCATCAATCGAAGAAAAAATGGGAGGCCTATATTACCTTTGAGAGAAAAAGAAGAAATCTGGGCCATTTTGAAAATGAAATCGACGCCGCCCGCGCTTACGACGCTGCGGCCAGGAAGTATTTCGGTGAATGCGCAAAAGTTAATTTCCCCGCAGAACAACAACCCGTCCCTGCGGGGTAGTATTATGTATTAACCCTTTTGAATGGGATATACCTTGCTTTTTAAGCGAATAAACTATTCCCGAAAGGCAGGACTGACCCATTGCAAAAAAGCGATTCTGAAAAAACTTTTCAGGATTACGGCCTGCTGAAATAGCCGCGGACTCGTTGTCTTTCCAGGCAGTTAGCCCCCCATCCACCGCAGGGGGTTGTTTAGCTGTCGCCGGAATTTATCTCGGCGTAGTCCCGTAGGGACGAAGACGGACGGCGATGGAAAAATAATTATCAATCATCAATTATCAATAATCAATCCTTTTGCAGCCAGTTTTCGGCAAAGGCGTAAAGGTCTTCTAAATCGACAAAGCCGTCGCCGGTGAGGTCACTTCCGCCGCAATAAAGCGTTGAGTCGGCCTGTATCCATTTGCCGGCCAATGTCGCGAAGTCGCTGAAATCCACGTCTTTATCATTATCCGAATCACCAACTTTGTATTGCCATGCAAGTTTCGGATAACTTACGCTTTCGCATATAGCCCATATATCATTAGACCCGTTGGCTGTCTCCCACACAAAATCCCAGCCGGCATTAGTAAAGGTGCTTTCTGTTTTCATTTCAGCAGTTGTCTTGCCTTTACCACCGGCACTGGTCAGTTGCCCGGTGGTGTTTACATCCCAAAAGCTGCTGGTCACCATGCCTGAGTTCTGGTACCCTACTAGACCTCCGACATAATTACCTTCGCCTATAACGGCCCCGGTCGCATAGCAGTATATTGCACCAGCATAATCGGCATACCCTACCAGACCGCCAATATAGTTACCATCGCCCGTAACCGAACCGGTAGCAGAGCAGTTTCTAGCATTGTTGTTCCAAAGAACACCCGCAAGCCCACCGACGTAACTAATGCCGTTAACCACAGAGGTTGCATAGCAGGTTGTCACGTCGGCGTACCCTGCTTCGCCAACCAGCCCCCCGATAGAAGTGCTCCCGCTGACCAGAGACTCCGCACTCGAGTTTGACACACTCCCATCATAAACATGCCCCACCAACCCACCTATTAGATCGTCCATACCCATAACCTCGCCGGTCGCATAGCAGTATGTCACATCAGAGTCCTCGGCAAATCCCGCGAGGCCGCCGACACGGTCATATCCGCTAACCTTACCGGCCGCATAGCAGTATATCACATCAGCAGAATCGGCATACCCCACGAGACCGCCAACATAACGGCCGGTACTGGTGACATTAACATCCTCCAGATCCAGATTGCTCACAGAACCGCGTTCCCCAACAACCCCGAACAAACCAAGATAATCTTTGCCACTGACCGTCAGATTTCTGATGATGTGACCATTGCCATCAAAAGACGCTGTGAATGCATTGCACTTGTCATAACCAATCAGACCATGGGTGTAGGTGACTCCGGACAGCTCTATATCGGTATTAAGAACGTAGTGCTTATCCCAAAAGAAACTGCCCGCACAGACGAGAAGAAAATTGTCTTTCGACTCGATAAGCCAGGGGTCATCAACCGTACCCGAACCCGGCATCGTCACCACAGGATCGGTAATGAATTCGCCGGGTGCATTTTCCCAGGCGAGATGCGGATAGTCATTGCCTTCATCAATCGTCCAGGTTGTGCCACCCCAGTTGTTCGCTGCAAAGTAAAATGCATGGTGCATCTGTGATGTTGTCATACCTATACCACCCGCGGTGTTTACAGATTTGCCGGAGCTCTCTATATTCCAGAAGCTACTATATATATAAGCATACCCTCTATTACCGACCAATCCTCCGACATAGTTACCATCGCTGATAACCCTCCCAATTGAATAACAGTTTCGAATTTGTGCACTAGCATTCCCAACCAAACCTCCGATAATATCGGTGCCTGTAACCGCACTAGCCGAATAACAATTCGCCATATTGCCATCCTCACTCTCGCCCACGAGACCGCCGACGTATCTGGAACCTTTAACCGCACCGGTCGAATAGCAACTTATCATAGGGCTCCAGTCCTCATATCCAAACAAGCCCCCAACATAATCGCCCTTACCATTAATCACAGTGTTCGTATAACAATTCGTCACATGGCCATTAAAGATGTACCCAACTAAACCGCCGGCATAATTGCCTTTCATTGTGACCGTCCCAGTCACACAGCAGGCGGTTATATCCGCGAGCTCCACGACCGCCGCCAGACCGCCGCCTTCCAAACCTGTGCCAACGATATTGATATCTCTAATGCCAAGGTTATGCACCGAACTGCCTGAACCGATTCTGCCGAACAAACCGAGACAGTCTTTGCCATTGATTTTGAGGTTGAGGATATTGTAATTGTTGCCGTCGAAAGTTCCTGTGAAATATGTGACGTTGTTTGTTTCCGGGGCGATAAGGGCTTTGGTCAGGGTGCGACGGCCGGGAAGGTTTGGGGCGAGATTGATATCGTTAGTCATGATAAAGCATTTGTTGTAGTCGTTTGCGTCATCAGCCAGTGCGTAAAGGTCGGTGTGGTTTGCTATGCGGTACGGGTCTCCCGCTATCCCTGTTCCGCCGGAGTATTTGGCGAAAGAGGAAAAGCTAAGCATGTCTAACATAATGAAAAAGGCACAGATTGACACTGTTCTTTCAAACATGGATTTACACGGAGCTTTTAGCGGAGTCTCGCTTCGGCGAGACGGATTAACACTGTTTTTTTCTTTTCTCTGTGACCTCTGTGTCCTCTGTGGCTCAAAAACTCTGTGGCTGAACCCGGCTGACCACTGTTTGAGTATCCTGTCTTTTCTGCTCATAACATCTCCTCACGTTAAATTTGGCCCCCGCCAAATCAATGCAATTATACCAAAAAGGGGTCTGTAATGCAATCGCAAGAACATAAAATCAGACCTCAAGCTATAATATCGGTGCCTTTTGCTGGAACACCCTGCGAATAAACGATTTGCAAAAAGGCGCAAAATTTCGTAGATTAACGAAGATTGTGATAATTGAACAATTGAGCAGTTGACCGCAGTTGAGTGTTTATGTCTTCTCTACTGTTCAACTGTTCACCTGCTCAACTGCTCTGTCGGCCAGAGGCCGACGGCCGAGTGGCGGAATGGCAGACGCTGGGGACTTAAAATCCCCTGTCCTAACGGGCGTATGGGTTCGACTCCCATCTCGGCCAGTTACACTGACCGCCACGGACTTTAAGAGACACGGACATCACGAACTGAAGCGTTACGGTCAGCGTAAGTCAGTGTTAACGTCAGTGTGAGTCAGTGTATGGAGTGAAAGCGTAATGGCAAAGAAAGTTTTGAAGGTAAAAGACGTTAGTGAGCCGAATCTGTATCGAGAGGTTTTTCCCTATACCGAATTCCCGCTTGTGAAATTCGAGAGAAAGACCGTTGCTTATGAGCTGCCTGAGCAAATCTGGGTAACTGATACCACGTTTCGCGATGGCCAGCAGGCCAGGCCCCCCTATACGCCTGAGCAGGTTCTCAAAATTTACGACCTGCTTCACAAAATCGACGGCGATACGGGCCTCATTCGCCAGTGTGAATTTTTCCTGTATTCGGACCGCGACAGAAAGGCAGTCGAACTATGCAAAGACCGCGGCTATAAGTATCCCGAAATTACCGGCTGGATTCGCGCGGTCGCGGAGGACTTCCGCTTAGTCAAGCAAATGGGCCTTGCTGAAACCGGGATACTTACAAGCGTAAGCGATTACCATATATTCTTGAAGCTCAAAAAGACCCGCGAACAGGCGATTATGGCGTATCTTGACGTCGTTAAGGCGGCGCTCGATCAGGGCGTGCTGCCGCGATGCCATTTCGAGGACGTAACACGGGCTGATTACGAGGGGTTTGTTCTGCCTTTTTCGGCGGAACTAATGAAGCTGGGTGAGCAATATAAAACGCCCGTGAAAATCCGGCTGTGCGATACGCTCGGTTTCGGCGTGCCCTGGCCGGGGGCGGCGTTACCGAGAAGTGTTCCAAAACTGGTTGCCGGGCTTCGTAAAATCGGTGTGCCTGCTGAACAATTGGAATGGCACGGCCATAACGACCTGCACAAGGTCAACGTCAATGCCGCTACCGCCTGGCTTTACGGCTGCTGCGCCGCCAATAGCTCTATTTTCGGCGTCGGCGAGCGGACCGGCAATCCGCCCTTAGAGGCAATGGTGATTGAGCACGCGCAAATCAAAGGTCAAACGGCCGGCGTCGATTACGCGGCGATTACAGAGCTTGCCGATTACGCGACAAGAGAGCTTGGTTTCGAGATTCCGGCCAACTACCCCCTTGTCGGACGTGATTTTAACGTAACCCGCGCCGGTATCCACGCCGACGGCCTCCTGAAAAACGAGGAAATCTACAACGCGTTTGATACCAACCGCCTCCTCAAACGGCCCGTAGAAGTAGCCATCACGGATAAAACCGGTGCTGCCGGAATCAAGCACTGGATTGAGTCGCGGTTCCGGATTGAGATTACAAAGCACGACCCGCGTGTGCTGAAAATCAAAGATATGATAGCGGCTGAATACGTTACCGACCGCGTATCCGCAATTTCTGATGACGAGATGTTCAGATGGGTTAAAGAGGTGTTCGCCGACGGTTTGCCGGCATTAAGATAAAAATTTCACCGCGGAGTCCGCAGAGACCACGGAGAAAAACAAAAAATAAACTCTGCGTTCTCAGCCTCGCTAAGGCGAGACTCCGCCAAGGGCTTCGCGTGCTCTGCGGTGAGCGGTGCTTTTGTGGTGAAAGAAACGATGATAAAAGCGGTGCTGTTCGACCTTGGGGATACGCTGCTGAATTTCGGCAGGATTGAGACCAACCGGGTCTTTTGCCAAAGCGCGCGGCTGACTTTCGATTATTTGGTCCAATGCGGTCAGCCGGCGGGGAGTTTTTGGTGGTATTGCCTGCGAAATCTGTTAGCGATTCGGACGCGGGTGCTGTGGACAGGTATGACGGGGCGGGATTTCGATGCGCTGTCGCTATTGAAAAAATCGGGCATCGAACACGGCTACAGGCTCAGCGAGGAACAGTGGCGGGAAATAGGGTGGCTGTGGTATGAGCCGTTGAGCAAATTAGCGAGGGTCGAGCGGGATATAAAAAATACACTTGGCTGCTTAGAGAAAATGGGGCTTAAATTAGGGATATTGAGCAACACATTCGTAAGCGCCGGCTCATTGGACAGGCATCTGCGACAGTTAGGAATACTGGATTTTTTCCCGTATCGGCTGTATTCTTATCAGTTCGAGTTCAGGAAGCCGGACAGGCGAATTTTCCAGACGGCCCAGGCCCAAATAGGCGAGCCGGCTGAAAGCATACTGTTTGTGGGCGACCGTTTGGATATAGATATATGGCCCGCGCTGAACGCAGGTATGCGGGCGGTTTTGAAGACAGCTTATACCAATATAGGCAGGCAGCCGCCGAAGGGCGTCCGGAAGATTAATAAGATTTCGGAATTGCCGGGGATTATTGAAAAGATTAATTTCACCGCGGATGGTCGTGGCGACCACGCGAAGACCGCAGAGTCCAAGCGTGCCGGGACTGTTTTTTTAGCCACAGATAGACACTGATTGACACTGAATTTTTTAGACGCAGATTTCGCCCCGCAGGGCGGGACTCCGCAAAGCTACGCAGATTACGCTGTTTTTTTCACCACTAAGGCACAAAGACACCAAGTATTTTAATTTTTGCTTTAAGATTTTTAACCACGAAGCAACACGAAGAAAACACGAAGGGTTTTTAATAGCCGCGAAAAAGCACAAAAGGCACAAAATTATTCACCACAGAGACCGCGAAGAAACACGAAGGTTTCGGCCAGTGATGTGTTCTTGACGAACCCTGCCCCGAAAATCGGGACTCCGTTACACTCCGCTTTTTAAGCGAGCTTAGTCCCGCAAGGCGGGGCTTCGCTATGCTTCGTCGCAGGATTTGTCATCGACCACAAAGTCAACTGCGTTGCCTTTCGGCTATTTAGCCGATATTGGCCGAAACGAGTAATTGAAGACGAGTAAGGACACCCACCAAAGGCGGAAGTTGAGGGATTTGGTCTTTGATTAGCCGAGGGAGATTTAAATTGCTGATTGCGGATTGCCGAATGTCGATTGGCCACAAAGAGGCACAAAAAGGTTAACCACAGATTGACACGGATAAACACAGATTTTTTTCACCACGAATTGCACGAAGGAAACACGAAGTTTTTTGACACGGATGGACACTGTTTTTATCAGCCGAAGGCATATTCAAACAAGCCCTCTCTGTAAGCAAGCTTCCGCCAAGGTCTTATTTTCATTTGCCGGTCAACTACGTTGCCCATACCGAAGGTATTAATCGGCTGAAAAAACACGGATTCATATATCAGCGGACAGCGGGTAGTGGATAGTGCAAAAATCCTAAATCCTAATCCTTAAACACTAAACAAATTCGAATTATCGAAATAATAAAGCTCTAAAAAAAGAGCGCGGTGGGGCTGTGCCTAAACGGCTTCGCCGAGAACACAGAGGTACCTAATTTTAGATTGTAGATTGCCTATTTGCGATTTGAACCACAAAGACATAAGAAATTTTTCACCACCGAGAACACGAAGAAAACACGAGGGGTTAAACCACGGATTGCCCGGATTCTCACGGATTTAATCAGCCGAGGGAGGCGAGGTTTTGGCGGGCGGTTATTGTTTTGGGATGATCGGGGCCATAACTGTCCTCAAGAATTTTGACGGCCCTTTCTAAAAGTTTTATGGCTTCATCTTTGCGATTTATACTCTGATACAAAATCGCCAGGTTGTTTAAATCTGTAGCCACATTCGGATGGTCTTTGCCGAAACTGGCTTCATCGATCGCCATCGCCCGTTTCATCAGTTGCTCGGCATCGGAAAGCCGATTCGTCGACTTATACAACCCTGCCAGGTTATTTAGTTGTATCGCCACGTGTGGATTATTTTTACCTTTTGATTTTTCTTCTATTTCCAATCCCCGTTTCATAAGCGTTTCAGCTTCCGCCAGACGATTCATCGCCTCAAGCATAACTGCGAGGTTATTGAGGGTTCTGGCGACATCTGGGTGATCTGGACCATAAGATTTTTCGTAGATTTCAAGAGCGCGGCGCATAAGCGGTTCGGCTTCTTCTGGCCGGTTAGTATCATGGAGTAATACTGCCAGATTGTTGAGGGCTGAGGCAACTTTCGGGTGGTCGTGGCCAAAGGATTTTTCCCAGCTTTCAATGACGCGGTGCATAAGGGGTTCGGATTCCTTTTGCCGGTTAGTATCTTTAAGCAATTGCGCAAGATTGTTGAGGGCATTAGTAACCTTTGGATGGTCTTTACTTAAGGATTTTTCATAGATTTCGAGAGCACGGCGATAGAACGGTTCAGCTTCAGTTAGACGATTAGTTTCATGAAGTAATAGCGCTAGATTGTTGATGTCTCTGGCGATGTTGGAGTGGTCTTTTCCAAAGGCCCCTTCATCTATTTGGAGGGCAAGACGATAAAATGGTTCGGCCTCTTTATAACGGCCTGTTTCGCGAAGGAGTTCTGCGAGGTTGTTTAGAACTGTGGCAATTTTTGGGTTGTCTGGACCAAAAGAGTTTTTATAGATTTTAAGTGTATGACAGTAAAACATTTCGGCTTCTGTGTAACGGGCTTGTTCTACGAAATAGAGCCCAAAATGGTTTAAGATGTGACCCGTAGGTTCAAAAATTTCCAGTAATTCAGCGCTGGGTAATATAAAAGTGAAGTGAGGTTCTATCGATTTATACACAGGCCAACTTCGTATATCTTGAGGAGATATACCTCGAGGCATGTAATCCTCTATTATTTCAAGGACGATTTTTGTAAGGAATTTGATATCTAAATCGGAGATAGATAAGCGGATTGAGCCCTGGACGAGGCGATGAATGATGAAGGACGATTCGGTGAGTTTGATGAGGGAATAATCGGAGAGTTCAGCGAGAAGGGAACGGATATCCAATTTAGTTTTCGGCGGTGCAAACCCGGCCCTACAGAGAAGCTTCGCAACTTCGAAGATTTTTTCTGAGGCGGATTCGAAAAGGGCAACTGGTATTGGTTCGGGGGAAAGCAGGGAAGAAAGTTGGAGTATTGCACGGGCGGGTGCGGAGAGTTGTTTTTCGGATGACTGCCAGACAGTGAGGACGGGAAGGGGATAATTCACAAGTAAGGGATTGTGCCAAGAAAGCACTTCTTTTTTAGAAGATTCGAATTCATTCAAATAAGTTTGAATTGAGATATGTCTATGGGAGATATAGGCGGCGGCCTGTTCGAGGGCGATAGGGAGACCATCGAGTTTATCAGCCAGTTGGGCGGCGAAATGATTATCGTCATTCGACGGAGTGCGTTTGTTTTGTGTTGTCTCAAGTAGGTAAGATGCAGCATCGGGAGTAGAGAGTTTGTCGATGGAGAGGTCTGCGATATTAGCCGGCCAGTTCGAGGAACGGGAAGTAATGATGATTCGGCCCGATGAAAGATGAGGGAGAATTTGATTAAGATACTTGCGGACCTCAGGGGTATCGACGTTGTCGATAATTAGGAGCCAATCATTGCGAGAGGCAAGACAACTTAGGACTGCTTTTACCATGACGGACTGGTTGGGCTGATTAAATTCGGGCAAGTTGAGCAGGTCTGGTGAGGCGAGTGTAGCGATATTGGTATCTATAGAGGCGGAGGAATCCGCGATTACGAAGAGGACGGTGTTATATTTTTTATTTTGCAGGGCGAACCAGGCATATTCGACGGCAAGACGGGTTTTGCCAACGCCACCGAGGCCGTGGACAGCCTGGGGCTGGGTAATTGCAGCGGCTTTGTGGTCAGGAGAAGAAAGTCGTTTGTCGAGTGATTTGAGTGCATCATCACGGCCTTTGAGGAGGTCGCGGATTGAGGTGTAGGGCAGATTATGAACGGAGCCTTGTGGTACGGGTTTGGATTGGGTCACAAGGCCGTCGAGTTTTGAGCTTATTTTACGAAGTTCATCGATTGTACTTACTTTGAAGAGGGTGTCATACTTTTTACATTCGTCGGCGAGAGCTTTGGCAAGCCGAGTGAGATGTTGACGAGCTATGTCTTCCTCCAATTTAAAAAACTTTTGGGGTTCTTCAACGGTGCCAGGGACTAATCGCCATTGTTCCAGAAGCGCATCGAGCCATTGAGATTCGGTGGGGATATGGTTATCGAGAATTGTCTTGCGCAGGGCACACAGCGAGGGTTGTTTGGCAGGGTCGGGGTTCTGGTCGATTGCCGCGAAATCGGAGTCGGGGTAGATATGGGCATCGGGCGGGAGATTCTTTGCCCATTGACTGAATGTTTTTTGCAGATTTGAGGCAAGGGATTTGTGGGTGAGGAGTCGGTCAAGCCCTTTTTTGAGGGCGTAGCCGATGGCCCAGGATAGGGGGTCGAACGCCATTATTAAAATACCTCAGGGTAACCTGGAAGTGGGACAAGGCCCACGGGTATCGATTATACAATGAGATTATATTTTAAGCGGGACATTTTGTCAAATAAGGAATACATCCCCGGCAAAGATTAGGAAGAAGAGAGAGTAAATTGACCCCCGGCGGAGCCGGGGGCTAACCGAGAAGGAAGAAGATTTATTTTATTACCCCCCAACCGCAACCCCCGACAACAACATTCGAGGGCGAGAGGGTTGAGGGGCGAAACAATAACGTTCTAAATACAATAAAAAAATCAGTGAAATCTTTGTAATTAGCGGTTAAAATAATATTAGCGTATAGTGGGCAGCGTCTCGCCAAAGCGAGACTCCGCCTCGCAAGGCGAAGCTTCGCAAGGGCTTCGTATAGCGTTTAGCGAGTAGAAGATTTTATGGAAAATAAAAAAGATTTAGCGTTCCAAAGATGTATAAATCCTGAATGCGCGGCGGAATATGAAGTAAGCAAGGTCATATTCAAATGCCCGAAGTGCGGGGATTTGTTAGATGCGCAATATAACTGGGACAAAATCGAGGTCCCGAAGGCGCTGTCTGATTTCGGCAAACGCTGGGCGAGCCGGCAAAACCGGCTGGATTTGTCGGGGGTGTGGCGATTCAGGGAGTTACTCAATTTTTGCGACGACAAGGACAAGGTAACGATTGCGGAAGGCCAAACGATACTGCAGCCCAATGACGAGGTGGGTAAATACGCGGGAATGAAGGCGGGGAGATTGTTTTTACAGTATGAGGGGCTTAACCCTTCCGGGTCGTTCAAGGACAACGGAATGACTGCGGCGTTCAGCCACGCGAAAATGGTCGGGGCGAAATCGAGCGCCTGCGCATCAACGGGCAATACCTCGGCGTCGGTTGCGCTATACGCCCATAGCTGCGGATTGAAATGCACGGTATTTATCGGGTCGGGCAGAATCGCGTTCGGCAAATTGGCGCAGGCGATGGATTACGGGGCACAAACCATTCAGATACGGGGCGATTTCGATGACTGTATGAGGCAGGTGCAGGACGTTTGCAATAAATTAGGGATGTATCTGCTAAATTCGCTTAACCCATTCCGCTTAGAAGGCCAAAAGACGATTATGTATCGCATCATCGAAGGGTTAGGGTGGGAATTGCCGGATTGGATTGTGGTGCCGGGGGGCAATTTGGGCAACTCAAGTGCGTTCGGCAAGGCGTTTTACGAGCTGAAACAATTAGGTTTGATTAAGCGGATACCGCGAATGGCGATTATAAACGCAACCGGGGCATCGACGCTTACTGACCTTGTCAATAATAAGAAACTCGCCTGGAACGGCGGCAGCGTCGATAACAAAGTAATCGAGGATTACTACGCGGACCTTACGGCGAGAAAGTTCTCGCCTCATACCTGTGCATCGGCAATCGAAATATCGAGGCCTGTAAATCTGAAAAAATGCCTGCGGGCGATTGACGTTTGCGACGGCGTAGTGCGGGCGGTTACCGACGAGGATATTTGCGACGCGAAGGCGGTTATAGGCAAATACGGACTGGGCTGTGAGCCGGCAAGCGCAGCGTCGGTGGCGGGATTGAAATTGCTGCGAGCCGAGGGGGTTATCGGCGAGAACGAACGCGTTGCCTGTGTTCTTACCGGCCACGCACTGAAAGACCCCAACGTTACGGTCAATTATCACAAGGAAAAGCAGGGGCAGTTCAGTAACCCGCCCATCGAGGCACCGAATGACCTTGATGAAATAATTAAGCTGATGAATTGAGAATTAAGAATTCAGAATTAAAAATTATAAAACACCGGCGAGACGAAAATTTCTAAATTCCCAATTCTTAATTCTCAGCTTCTTAATGGGA
>Ga0187886_1003156_pt1 | contig 12512 bp, 10 predicted proteins | sample June2016WEW_20_1_FD_133001 | JGI IMG/M metagenome (GOLD analysis project Ga0187886, IMG submission 133001) | Peatland microbial communities from SPRUCE experiment site at the Marcell Experimental Forest, Minnesota, USA - June2016WEW_20_150 | ecosystem: Environmental > Terrestrial > Soil >...
AACAGGCCGAGTGGCTCGACCAGTTTTACAGGATAGCGCTCAGCAAGACGTGCATTGACGGGGTTATATATTCGAATTTTGCCGATGTGGCGGACGGCGCCGTTCCCGACAGCGGACTTTTGACAGCGGGACTCGAACCCAAGGAATCGTATCTGACGATGAAGAGGTTCCACGACCGCATCTTTGGCCGGTAACGGATTATCGGTATGAACAGGATTCAGTTGTCTGCGTTTGTTATTGCCTCTTGCCTGGCTGTCGTTTTTTGCCTGTGCTTTACGATGGGCAGCGACAGCGGGGCGGTGCCTGTTGAATTGGAAAGCAGGATAAATCCGAATGATGCTCCTGCGGCGGGCTTGATGCTGCTGCCGGGCGTCGGGCCTGCAAGGGCACAAGCGATAATAAGTTATCGTGAGCAGTTCCGGCAAAACCATCCGGGAGAGTCGGCGTTTCGCAATTGTAATGACCTCGATAATGTCAAAGGTATTGGCCCTGTAACGATAAGTAATATGTGTACATATCTGAAGTTTTGATGACAGCAGAAAGCAGTATGGAGCCGAAATAATTGTACGAAGGGGTAATTAACTTTTGAGCAGCTAATGAAAATCCATTCCTCGATATATGACTTTGAAGTTTTCAAAGGATATTTAATCGAACCTGATATCTTTTAACCAGGCATCGAGCAGCTGCAGATCATCATACAAATTGGCCTGTCATATTGAAGCGGCCCAAAGCAATAAGGTATAGGTTCTGTCGGATATTTTATAGACAGGCACCTTGCCCTCCCTGTATTAATAACTTTCGAACAGAAGTCCCCATTCTGTTTTGAGAAATTGCCTGATTCTGCTTCGACCTATTATTGGGTACCACAAAAAATCGTGGTAAAGATTCGAAGCAAAAGGTGCCCAGGCGACAAGTGGAGAATGCAACAGCGGCTTCTCAAGAAACCTTAATAATCCTTTTCTGAGCATCTGGTCGCCCCAAATAACAGGACTCTTTTTTGTTTTGAAATGAAAGTTAACGTCCGAAATATCTTCTCCCACGATTTCGATATCGTCATTTTTCACAGCACCGAGGTTCATCTCGTTGCACATACGGAGGTACGGAATATCCATAGGGTTGTAACCCATCATCCTTGCTGCCACAGAGTCGATGGCGACGCAGTCACTGCTGGCAAGAATGTAGTTCTCTATTTTGGGTATCATCGTCCTTGGACCCGCACCATCGCCGCAAACGGTTCCATCCATCACAGCGAAAATTCCGGGGTGAAGCGATTTCTGCATAATAATCAGGTCAACAAGAACTTCGTGTATATATTTGTGCGCGTAGTGCCTCACTTCTTTCAAAAGCCCGCCAAAAGCGTTTTTTACTGCCCCCGTAATTTCTGAATGCCCATGTGTTTTGAGTGTTGGCAGATGGATGACATTCTTGCCTATAAACATATGGGGTATTTCGATGCCGTCGGGGAAAATATCGTTCAATTTAAGCAGCTTGTTGCCAAAATCATATTTAACCCACTTCACGTCAGGCAATGAAGTAAATGTCAGCCCATAACGGTTCAGGATGGGGGTCCACTTGTTGTTTTTGGCGCCTTTTATGGGGTTAGTAACGACGGTCTTGTTTTCTACTGGGAAAATTCTTTTAGTCGAATAGCCATCCGCAAGAAGCGTTTTTACTACGCCTTCAAGCTGCCATGGTTCAGATGAGCAGGCGGGAAAGTATTTTGTCCATGACAAATTCAATTTGATGAGGGTGTCCTTGTCTTTTGAGATGTATTTCTGGTATTCCGCAAGGTGTAGAACTTTTGTGTAATCACTCAGAACTGTCTTGGGTGTGGTTTTGATAACAACCACCTTTGTTTTTTGTTGTTTGGCTACCATTATATTTTATAATAAACTTACTCTCGCTACAAGTCAATAGCTGGGAGTCGATATTTAGTTTTTAATAGTTTATGAGAGGCCAAAGAAAGAATGAAAGATTATCTAATATTGCTTCGGTTGTCGCACTGGACAAAGAACGCATTTCTTTTCGTCGGCCTTATATTTGGCGGCAAGCTGGCGGGATCCGCGGGCCAAATCGTATCAGCAGTAGGCATAGCCAGCGGTGGATTTTTATGTTTTTGTCTGGCAGCATCAGCTATGTATGCGGTTAACGATATAATAGACCGCGAATCAGACAGAACTAATATGCATAAAAAAAACAGGCCTGTAGCTTCGGGCGCCGTATCTGTTCGTGGTGCTTTTCTTCTCGCGGCTTTGTGTGGCGCAATTTCTGTCGTCACTGCCTTTTTGTTTGGAAAGTGGTTTGGAGCAACAGTCGTGGCCTACATCATTCTTACGACGCTTTATTCCCTTTGGCTCAAGCGTATGATAATAGTGGACTGTATCGCCATCGCGATGGGGTTTTGCCTTCGTGCGGTAGCCGGCGCCGTCATTTTGAAGGTGGCAACATCGCCATGGCTGGTTATCTGTACGTTTGCCCTGAGTCTGTTTCTCGCTTTTGGAAAACGAAGAAGCGAGGTTGAACAACTGGGCAATGAAGGGACGCAATTCAGGGAAACACTGGCAGGGTACACGCCCGAGTTGCTTGGGCATATGCTCGATGTTACCAGCACGCTTGCGATTGTATCTTTTATGCTTTACGCGACTAACGAACGAACAATAAAAGTATTTGGGTCCAATGGTATCGTATATACGGTCCCTTTGGTGCTATATTGCGTCTTCCGTTTCAGCGCGTTGATACAAAAAGGGAAATATTTCGACATGGTCGAGTTCATACTTAACGACGTGCCCTTTCAGATAGGATTCGGTCTATGGGTTTTATCCTGTATCCTGATTATTTACGCAGGCAACCTCGGCCTGCACTTTAGTTCGGGTTGATGCGATCGAATGTCCTGAAGAGCGACAGAATAATTATTATTGCATTGGCTCCAAAAACCTTGGTTCTTTAGTGTCCTGATGATATAATTACAAAATCGGGTTGGATACTAAGGTCCAAAAAACAAGATGTGTCTGCCTTTTATGTTTTATGACAGTCGAAGCCGAGTACCGTGCAATTTCATAACTTCGGTAATACAAAAAATATTCGTTCTGCAATGACGTGGGATATTCAGAATTGGTCGAATTGCAGATGAAAATGACGTCCCTGTTTTTAATGAAGACAAGATATGAGCAAGCAGGTAATTGACAGGCAAGACAGAGATCTTATCGATACTAACAGACGCAGCTTTCGCATAGCAAGTATTGTTTTTTTGCTCGCGGTTACAGTTCGTTTTATTTACCTTTACGAAATCTCCGCTAATCCTTCTTTTAAATCTCCGATCGTAGATTCTGAAATTTATGATATTACAGCCAGGCAGTTTGCTGAGGGAAAGGGTTTTGGAAACAACTTTTTCTTTCAGGCATTTTTTTACCAGTTCTTTCTGTCGCTGGTCTATTTTTTCAGCGGTAGCTCAATTATTATCGCAAAAGTCATCCAGGTGTTGTTGGGCGGTTTAACCTGCGTGTTGACCTATTATTTGGGAGCTAAAATTTTCGACAGGCGGATTGGCGTCATGGCGGGGCTTATTACCGCGTTTTACGGACCGTTGTTTTTTTATGAGCCGGAGCTTCTGGGGGCGGGCTGGGCGACCTTCTGGGCGGTAACGGTCGTATTGCTTTTCTTGAAAACTAGGGAGAAAGACAGTTGCTGGTACTGGTTTCTTCTGGGTTTATGCGGTAGTTTGAGTATAATTACGCATTCGGTATTCCTCCCATTTTTTCTCGCCGGATGTATCTGGCTGAAGTTTCAGGTTCGGCGAGGGGTGTCGCCTGCGACCAGATTTGGTGCCCTTTTCGCGGGAATTCTTTTGATAGTAGTGCCTGTTGGTCTTGTAACCCTGCGTGCTGTCAATAAATTCACGGTTTTGCCTTGTTCGGGAGGAATTAATTTGTACGTCGGCAATAATCCAGATTATTGCCGGACGGTGACCGTGAGACCTGGTGAAGAGTGGGATGAGTTGGCCGCGCTTCCCGCGCGGTACGGAATGGATAAAACTGTATGGCAGCAGGACAAGTTCTTTAAGCAGCGGGTTATTGAATACGTGAAAAATCAGCCGCTTGATTTTGCTAAGGGGCTGGGCCGTAAGACAATGGAGTTTCTCAGCTCAAGAGAGCTTCCCAGAGAATTGAGCGTATATATGTTTGCTAAATGGTCGCGATTACTCCGATTGCTGGCGTGGAAAGTCGATGGGTTCGGGTTTCCGTTTGGCCTTGTTTTCCCGCTGGCGGTATTGGGGGTAATTTTTAACTGGAGACGAATTCCGGTGCCATTAGTTCTTTTTATGGTGTTCTATCCTTTGTCCATAATTCTGGTTTTTGTATCGAGCCGTTATAGGGTGCCGATGGTCCCGCTTCTCGCTGTTCTCGCAGCAGCAGGGTTGGCTGCTGTGGTTCAGGCAGCACGATTGAGAAGGTGGCGGAATCTTATAATAATGCCAGCTGTAGTCGCGGGATTGGTCTTAATATCGACCCTGCCGGGACCTTTTTGCCAGGAACGAGTGAATTTCGATCACGAGTTTTTCAAGTGGATGGGTCGGGCAATGAATAAGCAAGGGCTTAATGATAAAGCAATGACCTATTATTCCGAGGCCCTCCGCCTGAAGCCGGATTCTTATGAAACATATCTTCTTATGGGCGCAGGTCTTATAGGTCAGGACAAGCTTAACGACGCAATCGAGTGTTATGCAAAGGTGCTTCGGCTGAAACCGGATTATCCTCAGGCACATGCTGAGATGGGTATGGCCCTTATTATTACAGCGATGAAAAAGCACGGTAAAATGGATGAGGCAATAGAACAATGCAAAGAATCGCTGCGACTCAAGCCGGATTATTATAAAGCGCAATTTTACTGGGGCATCGCTCTTGATGTTCAGGGTAATCTGGATGAGGCGATTAAACATTATAAAGAGGCTGTTCGACTGAGACCGGATTTTATTGAGGTACGGCAAGCTTTGGTCTCTGCGCTGCAGCGGCAGAAAAAATCGAAAAGTATGACTACTACTGATTTATTTGGAGGGGGCCGGCAATAAATTATCTGGAAAATGCTGGCCTGATAATAGGTAAAAAATGGACGAATGGGTTATAGATAAACCGTTGGGGCAGTGTTGCGCCACCGGCAGGCAAATCCAGCCGGGGGAAGAATACTACGCGACCTTAGTGCAGACCGAACAGGGTTTTGCCAGGCGGGATTTCTGCGCCGAGGCATGGACGCAGCAAAAGCCGGAGGTCTTTTGTTACTGGAAGACCAAACTGCCGACACCTGACCAGAAAAAGCAGTTGTTTGTCGATGACGATATGCTGATGGCGTTCTTCGAAAGGTTGGCGACGGAAACCGAGCAGGAAAAGGTAAATTTCCGTTTTGTCCTGACCCTTGTCCTGATGCGCAGGCGTCGCTTGAAATACGACTCATCGCGGACGCAGGATGGTAAGGAAATCTGGCGATTGAGAATCACCGGCACACAGGATTTTTCCGAAGTGGTCAATCCCAATCTAGGCGAAGAACAGGTCGCCCAGCTTACTTCACAAATGGGTCAGATTCTCCATGGAGAGCTGTAATTGTTAAATCGGTTCGCATTGTTATTGTTGGTATTATTTTTCGCCGGCTGTGCCGTCCAGCCGATGCGTCATTGCCCGGGTAAAACGACCGCTGACGAAGCGATTGAAGTATTGAAGTCGCGCCGTGAAAAGGCGGCTTCGATTCGCGCGACAGGTCAGTGTCTTTTGCGGTATCACGTCGAAGGTAAAGTTTGCAAAGAAAATTTCCCCGTCAAACTCTGGGGGAATCCTCCCAATGAGATTTACCTTCAGGGCGACGTCGCTTTCGACGCGACCGGTCTGGTGTTCGGCTCAAACGCCGACGAATTCTGGTTCTGGCTCAAACCAAAGGAAATCAGCTCATACTGGTCGGGCAAATGGTCGCAGGCCGGAATCTGGAATGGTCTTGCCATCAGCCCTGTGATAGCCCTTGAGGCCTTCGGCGCCGTAGATATACGTAATGGTAACTGGACATTAAGCCGTGAAGGTAACTTTGACTTGCTCGTTTTGCATAACGACCGCGGCATTATAATCCAGAAAATATATATCGAGCCGTGCGATTACGTGGTAAGAAAGATTGAGCGGTTCGATGATTCGGGCGATATTTATCTGAAAGCGGAATTTGTCGAGTATGAAAAAGCAGCCGAAGGTTTTTTAACTCCTTCGCGGATAAAAATAGTCGCTGTTTCCAGGGAAGGCAGCGAGGATTCTGTCGAAATTACGCTCTCATCAGTCAAAACGACGGAATTGAGCAGCCAGCAGCGTCAGCGGTTGTTTGTAAGACCTTTGCCGCGTGGTTTTAACCATATTTACCAGGTAATCGATGGCAAAGCGGTTGAACAGAAGCAGTAATAATGCGTATATAAACGCAATGCAGATTTGAAAGGAAACGTTTTTGTGAGTAAACCTAATTTAAAAGACAGGTTACGTAAGGGATTGTTTCTGCTTGACGGCGCTATGGGGACGCAGCTGATTGGTCTGGGCATTGAGCCGGGCAAATGCAGTGAATTGCTTAATTTCGAATCGCCGGGCCTTGTTATGCGGATTCATAATGGCTATTTGGGTGCGGGCAGCGATGCAATTCTTACCAATACCTTTGGCGGCAATGGCATCGCTCTTGCCCGGCACCGCCTCGAAAACCGCGTTGGGGACATTAACACAACCGGCGCTCAGCTTGCCCGCAAGGCCGCCGGACAGAAAAAATACGTTCTCGGCGATATCGGTCCAAGCGGCGATTTTCTCGAACCCCTCGGCAGCTTGAAACCCGACCAGCTAAGGGGAATCTTCGCCGACCAGGCAAAGGCGCTGCAGGCGGGGGGCGTCGATGGTTTTATCATCGAAACAATGGGCGCTGTCGATGAAGCGGTTGTTGCCGTCGAGGCGATTAAATACTCGGGTTCCAGTTTACCCGTTCTCGCTTCGATGTCTTTCGATAAACGCGGGGACGATTTCAGAACTATGATGGGCGTCGATGTTAAAACCGCTGTCTCATCCCTTGTCGCCGCCGGCGCTGACGTAGTTGGTTTCAACTGCGGCACTACCACCCTTGATGAATATGTTGAACTTGCTAAAAGATATGTCGCTACTGCTAAGGCCCTTAATCCGAAGGTCCTGGTCTTCGCCGAACCAAACGCGGGCAAACCAGAACTGCTCGACGGCAAAGCTGTTTATAAGGTAACACCCGATGAGTTTGCCGACGCCGCGCAGAAAATCTGCGCCGCCGGCATAACCATCATCGGCGGCTGCTGCGGAACTTCCCCCGCTCACATCGAAGCCGTCAATAAAAAACTGCGGAGTTAACCGGCTTGCCTTCGTCGCTATTTTTAAGCTGTAATTACCTATGCTGTTCTGGTAGAATGCAAAATCCAGAAGGAGCATTAGGATGATACCTGTTGACGATTGGAAGCCGGTCAACACGGATATTGAATTCCATTAGGATTGCTTCAAAAGGATTTCATTTGGAAGTTATCTATTATGGAAAATGGCGGTGAGCTAGCACGAACCAACCTTTTTTGGCTAATTCTGCCGTTCATGATAACGGGTTGCCTTATTACACTTATGGTTGTGGGCGGTCTTAGCCATGGAGAGGAAGACAGCTATTGGTTTATCTTTTTGCCTTGTACGGCTCTATTTATATTTCCTGCGGTCAAGATGGCGGTCTTGTTAATCCAAACACGCTTCAAAGCTGGAACTTTTAACGTTACAAAAGAAATGTCTGATTCCAGCTCCGAGATTAGTGAACTGCAAGATAAGGTTAGAAAATGGTTCATGGTCACTTTTCTTATGGGCATACTCGTTTTTCTTTCCGCGATGGTTGGCGTTCAGATTCTCATTGCCGTCAAAAATCAAGGCAAATCGATAACAAATATCAGTGACAAGCCAGTCCCAAGTGGGGTTCCTCATGCTAACGACCATAGCGAAAGTTTTGTTAGCATAAATGGGAGAAATATACCGCCGGCATTTATCGAAAGCTCTGGTGTTCACAAACAACTGCAATTCTACGACAATCTTATATACAAGTTAATTCTTGTTCCTTTTTTGGGTATGCTGGCAGGAGCAATATACCTTATTAGGGCACTCATCGGCGGATGGTGGAAAAAGGGGAAAAAAGCTCCTTTGGCCTGGAGTATCGTTCCTTTTGTGGCAATAATTTGCTTCCTTATGCCGCTCATATTGACTGATGTTATAGCAGAAAAAATGAATACGGCCATTAGGATAGAGGCATTGAAATTCTTAAACAGTGCTCCAGATAACGTTTCGGTGATGATAAATGGTAAAGCTGTTGATAATCAGAAACAGGTAATCTCAGAGCTGATAGCATCTGGTCTGTCAAACGGCCATTGCCCCAAATCTCCAAAAGATGAGAGGATTGTAGTTCATGTGATAGAAAATGAGCATAGCCTTACACTCGAACTTGGCCGAGACGCTTGGCTGTACACGGGGTATTGGGTGTTCTATCCTGGTTATCGTCACACTCGTCTTAATGCAGTCGGCCAAATAAATACAAATTTATTTAATCGTTACTAAAATAGATAATGGTTTTGGCACTTGAATACCGTATTGTTCCTCTAAACTGGTTTTAGGAATTTTTTGATTTGCTCTACGGTTCTTGCCGTTGCGCCCTGGTTTTTTCGGATTATCTGCCGGCCGTTTTGGGCGATTCGCCGAGCATAATCGGTATCGGTCAGGCATTTTTTCATCGCGTCGAATAATTCATCAGCGTCTTTGACCATGATTGCGCCGTCGGCTTTCAGTAAATCCTCGACGGCCTGTTTGAAATTAAATGCGTGCGGACCAAAAATCGTGCATTTGCCAAGCGCAGCCGCCTCCATCATATCCGACCCGCCCATCGGCACTAACGACCTGCCCACAAAAATAACCGCCGCGAGTGAATAAAACTTTCGCAAATCACCCATAGTATCGCCGAGAAATACGGTGTCTATTTTTAAATTTCTATTTTCTATTTTCAATTTTGAGGCGGCGTTCTTGATTTCACTGTATCTTATAAAGTTGAATCCTTGTTCTTGTATTAGGTTTGCGACTTCGTTGAAACGTTCGGGTTTGCGGGGAACAATCGCTAATCGTAAATCCGCTAATTGCTTTTGCTCAATCAGTCGGCGATATACATCCAGAATAATCTGCTCCTCGTTATCGCCTGTCGCTCCTGCCACCCACAGCCGTTCGTTTTTAAGACCAAGCTGGGCCGCTAATACGTCGGCTCCGTCAACCTTGTCCGCTACCTGCGCGGTATCGTATTTTACCGAACCAGTAACGATGACCCTTTCCGCCGGAACCCCAACTTGTCTGAATCTCTCTGCGTATTCTTCGCTTTGAGCAAGCACAAGCGTAAGATTGCCGAATATCTTTCTTGTTACCCCCTTTATCAGGTTATATCTTCTCAAACTTCGCTCGCTCAATCTGCCGTTGACGACGATTACCGGTATGCCTGATTGTTTCGCAATTCGCACAAGGTTTGGCCAGACCTCAAGCTCAATCAGCAGGCACATCGCTGGCCTTATATTCGCGAAAGCCCGTTTCATCGTAATTGAAAAATCCATCGGGAAGTAAAAAACGCTCAGCCGATTGGCGAACAGGGCGTTTGCGCGGGCAAATCCTGTATCGGTTGTTGTGCTGAGGACGATTTCGTAATCGGGGAATTTGCTTTCAAGCTCGCGAATCAGTATCGTCGTTGCGTTTACCTCGCCCACGCTTACCGCGTGAATCCAGATGCATTTTTTGTCTGGCCGCTTGCGGCTTATTTTGCCGAAGCGATTTGCCCACCCGGCACGGTATCGTCCGTGCCTGAGCATTTTATAAATCGCCGCGGGGCTTATCGCGATAAGCGCAATCAAATATGCGATGTTAATAAGCACTGTCATAATATGGGGATACTGTAATCGGTAGAGTGCGGCTTGTCAAAGTCAGGAATTGTGAAACTTTGGTGTTTACCCCGCCGAATAATTTATTGAGGCCAGTTTTGCGCCAGAACCGCGAAATCGAGGAAGTTGATTATCCCGTCTGAAACCATATCGGCCCGTGCGTTCCAGTTTGGCGTCCCTGTCGTGGCAAGCCACGCATCAGCAAATGCGGCCGCATCGAGCCAGTCAACAACACCGTCGATGTTTATATCACCCGGCAATCGTGATGCCGGCTCATATTCGATAGCAGGGTCATCCTCTAAAAACATCCCGCCTCCGCGAAGCGTGAAGTTGAGGTCCGTGAACAGATTCATTCCGATAATGCCGTCGAGCGTTCCGCCCTCAGGCGATGGCACATCCAGTAACACAATCGGGATATTCGTAAACGACAGCCAATCGCCGAGAGCCGGTATATCAATCGCGTCGATGTAAAAGCCAGGTGCCATTATTGTATCGCCGGTAACGCCCTGTATCTCAACCTCGAAGTCGGGATGTGCCGGATTTAGCCCCAGCCGGGCGCCGACTCTATAACCGACAACGCTGACCTGCGCGCCGGTGTCTAACATAAATCGCGTCTTATCGATAGCCGAATGAGTCCCATTATACAGGTCAACACTCGCGACAAAAAATACGCTCTGGGAGAAGTTGCCGATTATCACCGACGGACTTAACGGTTCAAACTCCCACTCTTCATTAAACCACTGTGCATACTGAACGGAAGTTGCGCCCAAAGGCCGCAATTCCAGCGGTATCATATTTGCGTAAGTGGGTATGCACGGGTCGTCCTGCGGGTAGATATGTATATCAGGCGAGTTGTAATCACTGCCGTCGCGCGTTCTCGTAATGACAGTGTTGTTGTTGAACGCCGCGGTAAAATAAACCGACATAGGCGAGCCGATTGCCGTCGGCAAATCAGTCGGCGAGCCGCCCTGGCCCACGGCTATCGACACATTTGATTGCCCCACCATACCCGACCTGTTCCAAAGCAGACCGTTTGGCTCAATCTTGCTTATGTCCTCGATAAAAATCCCTATTGGCTGGCTTACCAACGCGTCAACCTCGCCTGTAACGCCGCTTATTGTTACTGTGTTGGTTGTAAGCAGTTCCAAAGATGGATTGTAAAGCCCCGCAAGATTTGCGGCTTCATATCCCATAACGTGCAAACTTGCCCCAGTATCATATATCCCGATTGCGTAATCCGATTCCGGATGTCCTGTCAGGTAACTTCCGGTAATCGAATCCTCGACGATGGCATCTAATATCTCTTCAGTTTCGCGTGCGTTGGTTACCGATACCGCTATCCAGGGCGTAAAGCCATCCACCGCCGGCGAGTCAATCGCATTGGTGAAAACAACTTCGGTATTTGCGGTCGATTTTAATTTGGCTGATGCTCGTTTGGTCGCCTGCTGGAAAATCAATTCCTTTTCCGGCTTTTGCGGATGCCGTCTGCTTGAAAGAAGAACCGGCTTTTCCTTTGGATACGAGATTGATTTGATTCGTGAGCCGTTGCCTGTTCGCCAGTCGGCCTGCTCCTTTTGCCAGCCTGCCCTGCCTGTCCCGAGCGTACCTGTGGCCAGCTCAGTCGAACCAGTCGAGGGGTCGGCAAACACAACCGCCTGCGCAATTACCACTGTCAGTAATGCGATAAGCAGGTGTGGCCAACTATATCCGTTTTTGTTTTTCATCACCCCAATATCCATTCCATACGAACATATTATACCATATGGTTGCCCCTATTTTTCACAAAATTGTGCCTCTGGCCAAATTCTTGACTTTCGGGCCGTTTTGCCGTATTACAATGGCGTTATTCGGTCCCCGTAGCGCAACTGGATAGCGCGTTGGCCTCCGGAGCCAAAGGTTGTGAGTTCGAATCTCACCGGGGATATTTAATTTTCTATTTATGATTTCTGATTTCTTATTTAAACGCATCATCAAAGGATTATTGATGACTCGCAGCTTGCAAACCATTGGTTGCGGTCTTTTGTCCGCCGTTCTTGTGTTTGCGGGATGCCGGGCTTATAAAAAGACAGCTTTTTCTCAGGGCAATGAAATGGCAGCAGAAAAAATAACGTTGAAGCAGGCCAATGCGCAAAAGGTCTGGGAGATTTTTCGGCAGATTGATGCGATTCCGCGATGCTCGAAAAACGAAGGACGTATTATGGATTGGCTCAAAAATCTCGCCAAAAGCAGAGGTCTGGCCTGTCGAAGCGATGACGTAAATAATGTGATTATCGAACTGTCCGCGACGAAGGGTTATAAGAATGTCCCTGCGATTATCCTTCAGAGCCACGTCGATATGGTCTGCGAAAAGACGCCCGAATCGAAACACGACTTCACCAAAGACCCCATCGAATTAGTTGAACGTGATGGCTGGATTACAGCCGACGGCACGACACTTGGCGCGGATGACGGCGTGGGAGTTGCGCTGGCTTTAGCTCTTATCGATGAGAAAATATCGCATCCGAAGCTCGAATTGCTCTTCACGGTCGATGAGGAAACGGGCCTGACCGGGGCGAATGGTTTG
>Ga0187886_1003159_pt1 | contig 12510 bp, 8 predicted proteins | sample June2016WEW_20_1_FD_133001 | JGI IMG/M metagenome (GOLD analysis project Ga0187886, IMG submission 133001) | Peatland microbial communities from SPRUCE experiment site at the Marcell Experimental Forest, Minnesota, USA - June2016WEW_20_150 | ecosystem: Environmental > Terrestrial > Soil >...
ATCGCCTTATCATTAAAAAAGGAGGCGGAACTCAGTATGTGCCGGCAGCTCTGGGGGGCTTTTGAGCCGACGAGAATAAGGCGGTCAACGGCCCTTGTCATAGCGACGTAGAGGATTCGCATTTCCTCGGCTAATGATTTTTGCCTGTTACGCTGCTCGATTACCTGATACGCCAGCGAATCGATACGGGAATTGTTCTGGGCGTCGATGACCTGTAAGCCGAGGGTCAGGCGCTCATCCATAATGCAGTCCTTGCGGTCGGCTTTTTTATTGAAGGGGCTGTCGAGGTCGGCCAGAAAAACGACGGGAAATTCAAGACCCTTGCTTTTATGAACGCTCAGGACGCGAACGGCGTTTCCCGCGGCGGATTCGGGCTCGGCGGGCGCCCAGTCCTGGCCGGCGGACAAAAGTTTCTCGACAAAATCAATGAAACGCGACAGGGACGGGACGCCTGAGCCGCCGGAGAAATTTTCAAACTGGATTGCCCTGTCGTGCAGCTTGAGGAGGTTGGCCCTTCGGGCAAGGCCATCGGGCAGAGCGCAGACAAACGATAACGAGCCCGTCTGGCGATAAATATGCCAAATCAGCCCGGCCAGATTCCCCCTGCGGGCGATAGTGCGCCATTTGTCGATTGTGGTCAGGATTGCATTGAGCTTATCGGCGAGGTCGCGGTCATCCTGTGATTTGGAACAATTTAACACACAATCGTAAAAGCCCCCAGGTTTATCCTGGGGGTTAACCCCCAACATAAAGTTGGGGGCTTTTGAGAGACAGGATGTCAGCCGGATTTTCGCAAGGTCGGTATCGGTAAGATTAAAAAACGGGCTTCGCAGGACCGCGGCAAGCTCGATATCACGGCGAGGGTTATCGAGGACCTTGAGCAGACAGAGCATATCGGTAATTTCGGTCGCCTCGAAATAGCCGGCGGTCGCCTCGCAGCTTACGGGTATGCCGCTTAATCGCAAAACCTCCAAAAAGTCGTTTTTACCCGCCAGCGAGCGCATCAGGACAACGATATCGCGATATTCAACAGGCCGAACGCCGCCCGTTTTTTTATCGGGGATTTGAAACGGCGCGCAATCATTATTTTCACCGACTAATTGCTTGATTCGTCGGGCTATCATCGCCGCCTGCAACTGCCTGTCGTTAAATAACCGCGACGACTCGTAACCCGCCTGCTGCTCGTCAAGGATGTGCATTTCAACAGCGGGATTAGTTTTGGAAACACTGCTGTTTTGCAGGGGAGGTCGCAGGTGAGCGGATTCGTCGTAGTCGATATTTGTAAATGCCCCCGTCATTATCCTGCCAAAGACCGAGTTTACAAAATCGAGAACGCCCTTAACTGAGCGGAAGTTGACGTTGAGGTCAACTCGCAGGCCTATGTCGCCGGCGGGTTTGGTCGAGGCGCGTTTGAGGTGTGCGATAAATATATCGGGGTCGGCCCCCCGCCACTGGTAGATACTTTGCTTGGGGTCGCCGACTGCGAACAGCCGGCCCGGTGCACTTAGCATATCGAGAATCGCCTGCTGAACGCCGTTGATGTCCTGGTATTCATCGACGAACACGTATTTGTATTTTTCGCGGAGTTTCAGCGCGGTTTGAGACGGGGTCAAACCCCCAGGATAAACCTGGGGGCTTTCTGACGCGGTCAAAAGTTTAAGGGCGTAGTGCTCGAGGTCGGCAAAATCAAGGCAGTTGACCGCACATTTGGCCTGCGTATAAAAATAATCAAAACGCTCGACAAGCTCGATTAAAGCACGCGTCTGCGTCGATACCGCACCGGCGAGTCGGCCGAGGTAGTCGGGATTCAGAATCGCGAAGTCCTTGAGCGACGCGATTGTCTTAACAGCGTCATCGGCCATCGATTTTACCGCGTCAGCGACATCGGGTGCGTCTTTGGGTTTGTAAACCGTCGGCTTCTCGTATGTGATTAACGCCGAGGCGAGAGTATCCCAGTTGTCCGCCTTGAGCAATCCGAGGTAATGCTGAACCGGCCTGATACAGTTATGTCTGAATTTTTCCGCCCAAACGCCTGCTGGACTTTTTGACTGGTAGATTTTCAAAGCGAAGGTCAAACGGTCAAGGGCGTCCTGAAGTTTTTCGGAAATAATTTGTTTCTGGCTTTGCGCCAGGTCAGTGGCGAAGGGGTCTGCGGCATCGGTAATGGTTTTCGCACGGGTTAACCAGTCGCTGCGAGACGGAACGCCGTCGAGGAAATCGCTCAGGCGGATTATTGAGGTGAGAAAACCGTCGGTTGTTCGCAGGTCCCGGCGGGTAAGAAGCTGGCGCAAAGCGGCGGCTATGTGTTCCTGCTGCCAGCCGAAGTCGATTGTTTTTTCGAGAACCTCCGCCTTGAGCAGTTTGGCCTCGTCGGCGTCGAGAACGCGAAACGTCGGGTCGAGGCCGAGGAGGTGAAAATGCTCGGTAATAATGCGCTTGCAAAAAGAATGAATTGTGCTGATGTCGGCTGCGCCCAACAAAACAAGCTGACGGCACAGGTGTCTGCGGATTTCGGCATTTTGGGTCGCATCGATTTGCTGTCTCAACTGTTCGGCAATCCGGCGACGCATCTGCTCGGCGGCCATATCAGTGAAGGTAACGACAAGAACGCTCCAGACGTCGGGGCAGGCCGATTTATCGAGAACTATATCGACGCAGCTTCCCGACAGCACAGCGGTCTTGCCCGTGCCGGCTGAAGCCGAGACAAGAACGCTTCGGCTATGCTCGCTTATCGCCCGGCTTTGCTGCTGTGTCCAGTTAACTTTCTTTTGGCTCATTTGTATTTCGTATTTTCTCAATCACCTGCTGTTTACCCACTGCGGAAAGCAGGTTGTAATCGTTGATTTGCCAGTCGAACCGGCAGACGGGCTTATAATCACAGTTTTCACAAGGGAACTTTCCCGACAGCCGATAGGGATTGACATCAATTTTGCCTGAGAAAATCTGTCCGGCAATACGGGCGATTTTTCCCTCAGTGAATTTCAGGACGGCATCGAAATCATCGGGTTTGAGGACGCTGCTCCTGTCGTAATTGGCGTATTGACCCTTTTCCTCGCCAACGTAGAAACTGTAAAAAGGGCTCCAGCCGGATTCGGTCGTGGAATCGAGCTGCTGGAAGTATCGACCGTTGAATATGCCCCTGGCCTTGTGAGCGAATTTGGACTGGCTGTCGGCTAAGTCGCTAATCGCGATTTCTGATAGTTTGGGCTTGATAGGCAGGTAAAACGCGCCTGCGACTTCGGAGGCGATTTTGTGAGAGCCGTCGGCTTTGAGAACAGCATTGAGATAAATGGGAAGCTGCATATCAAGGCCATAAAAGAATTCCGCCCAGATGAACGTCTCTTCGGATGTCTTATAATCGAAAACCAGCGCCACTTTGCGGCTGTCGATACCGGCGATGTCGATGCGGTCGATTCGGCCGTTAAGAAGCAGCCGCCGGCCGCCGTTGAGAGTAATCGCAAACTCGCCGATAGATGAGCCGAAAGATTCAGACCTGCCGAAGACCACTTCCGACATCACGGGTCTAAAACTTCCCGCGACAATCATTTGCGATACGGCGACAACGCAATCGTGCAGATAATCCACGGCCGATTCGATTATGAAACTGTTATGCAGGTTATGCGAGGCGAACCTTGAAATAAAAGCGTCCTGCCGGCAAATACGTTCGATTTCCTCGTCTAAGATTTTAATCAGAACATCGGCGCTGGCGGTCTCAAAATTGATTTTCTCAGCGACAACCCTTTTGGTAAACGCGTCGAGAACGCGGTGAAATAAATCGCCCATATCGAGCGGCTCGAGCTTGAACTCATCACGTTTTTTCAAATCGAGGACGTATTTGGCAAAATGCTTATAAGGGCAGGCGGCAAAAGTGCTCAGCCGTGACGCGGAACTCGATACGGTGCCTAAAAACAACTTATCAATAAGAGCGTCGTTCAATCCTGCCTTATTTTCGTAAATTATAGCCCCGCAAACCCGAGGCGCCAGCTCAATTAGCCGAGCGTCCCTGTAAATGCAGAGCAAATCCTCAACATCATATTGGCTGAAAATCTCATCGGCGGCCGGTTCAATCGGTGAGATTCGCTCTTCCCGCAGGTCATCAAAAAGCTGACAGAGGTTATCAATGAAAGGCGAGCGGACGACGGTGTTTGATTTCTGGTCAACGGCCGGGTAGGTAATGTAGAGTGAATCCGACGCCCGTGTAAAGGCGATATACGCCAGATACGCCCTGCCCGCCAGTTCCTGCCTGACGCCCGTCGATAATTCGAGGCCGCAATCCCCGGCGGCGATGCGGTCGTCTTCGCTGAGGATACTGTCGAAAGCGACGGGCGAGGGAAACTGCCTTTCGGTTGCGCCAAGCAGGAAAACGGTTTTCAAATCAGGATGCCTGCTTCGCTCGATTGAGCCGACGAGCACCTGGTCGAGCGAAGGCGGTATGAAGGCCAGTGTGATTTGCGAAAAGGCACATTTAGCAATCTCGAAATAATCCGAAAAGCTCATCTGGACGCCGGCGAACACCTCGCACAACTGGTCGAAAACGTCAACAAGCCGCTCGTAAAGCTGGCGATGCTCATCAGCAGTAACAAAATCCTTTTTCTCAAACGCCTCATCGACCCATTCCGTCAGGACTTTGCGAACGCCGGCTGTTTCGAGAAAATCGAAAATGAGCGCGGTGAACTGCTCAGCGGTTAGTTTTTCCCGACAGGCGTCAATCTTTTCGTAAAGGCGCAAAAGCGGGGAAATCGCTTTTTTACGAATCCGATTAACCTGCTGCTGGTTGTAACCCCCAGGATAAACCTGGGGGCTTTCTGCATTTTCAGCGGCGAATCGCCAGTCGTCGGTTTTTTGCCAGTCCGCCCCGACAATTCCGAAGGCGACGCAATAATTTTCAAGCAGGTAAACATCGTTTCGCTCAACGTCGAGAAGGTCGGTTTTGAGGTATGCAAATATATCATTATTGGCGAAATTATTTGTAACGGCGGACACAGCCGAACACAGAAAATCAATTACGGGATGCCTACTCAGGGGTATGCGCTTGTCTATAAAAACAGGTATTCGATAATCCTCGAAACTGGACTTGATATAGTTTTCATAACTGTCGAGGTCTGAGGCGATAACGGCGATATCGCGATAGCGGTAACCGTTTTGCCGGACTAATTTCGTGATTTGCCGGGCTATGAACTGGGTTTCGGCACGAGCGTTGGGAGCCGAGATAATCCTGATTTTGCCGTCAACTGCGATTTTACCCGGCCGGGTTGTAAAAATGCTGCGTTCCACGTGGTCGAGAGGCGCATTTTGTGAGAACCGCTGCGGCTTATTCAAAATCAGGGGGGCGGTCAGCTTGAGTTTGCATTTTTTAATTCGCTCGATTAGCTCGGCGTATGTCTGCACAGTAGGCCCGAATAAATCGGGAAGGTCAACCTGGCTTTTGTCGGGGTTTGACAAGTCGATTGTCGTCGGGTCAAGGCACAACGCGATTTGAGCGTCCTCGACAACCTTGAGCAATTCGGTCAGAATCGCAAGCTCGGCGGCAGTGAAGCCGGCAAAACCATCGACCCATAGTTTCGCGCCTTTGACAAAATCGGCTTTCGCGACGGCCTGGCAGGCGGCGGCCAACTGGATATCAGGGTCGATAAACTTACCCTCGATATGCCTGATATATTCCTCAAAGACAACGGCGATATCAGCAAATTTGGCGGTTGTTAGTTTGTCGGCGGATTTTTTTTGCATTTCGCCGACAAGCGCCTTAACGTCGTCGGGGGTATTGGCGTTGTGCTGAAGCTGATTGATTGTTTCGGCCAAACGTTTGCCTAAGCCGGGCAGTCGCGCACAATCACCGAAAACCGTCAGACGGTCGGCACAATCGCGAAGGACCCTTTGAATGACCATTGTCCTGCCTAAGCGTGAAATGGCGGGCCTTGCTTTCTGGCCCGAAACAAGGCCGACGAGGCGGTCGAACGAAAGGACGAGCAGCCGGTTGTAACCGGCAATCCGCGGGTCGTTGAGGATGGCCTGCTGTGCCTGATAGGTCGCCTGCTCGGGGACCAAAAGCAAAAGCGGCTGTTTTGTCGGCTGCAGGAGCGAGTCCGCTATCGCCGAGACACAATGATGCGTCTTGCCTGTGCCGGACTTGCCGAGAATGAATCGAACCGCCATAACGGATACCCGTAAAATAACCGCGTTGATTTTATGTCTTTTACCATAGAAATGCTTTTTTTCAAGTCCTGATTATGTATAATAATCACGTTCGGACCTTAGTAAGGAGCTGTGATGTCAAACGTTATGAAAATTAAACAACCGCGGGCGTTGCTCTTTTCGTCAATAGTATTTGTTTTTATATGGGCAGGGGTCTGCTTTTCCGACAACAAGGTAATAGTCCTGCCGGTGGACAACCCGATAATGCTGGAAATTGAGACGGCGGCTTTCGAGAAGGCAATAGCGGATGATTCGAATGAGAGTCCCGCCCTGATATTAGTCGAAATCGACACCCCCGGCGGACGAATCGATTACGCCAAGCGAATGTGCGCGGCAATAACTCAAAGCGGCAAATGCAAAGTAATCGCGTTTATCAAGGGCGGCCAATACGGCGGAGCGCTGTCGGCAGGCGCGGCTGTCGCTTTTGCCTGTAACAAAATTTATATGGCAAAGAATACCGTCATCGGCGCAGCCACCCTCGTTACGCTGTCGAAAGACGAAAAAGACAAACAGAAAAACTACGGCGAGGTTATCGACGAGAAATCAAGCTCGGCCTGGCGGGCATATCTCGCCTCGCTTGCCCAGCAAAATGACCGCCCCGGACTGCTGGCCAGGGCAATGGTCGACCGGAATATCGATGTTGTCGAGGTCAACCAGCAGGGAAGCCGGCTGTTTATCGAGCCGGTGAATAAAAAGCCCGAGCAGCAGGTGGTGCGAACGTGGAACAAATCGGGGTCGCTTGTTACCCTTACCGCCGAGGAAGCGGTCAACTGCACAATAGCCGATGGGCTTGTGCAATCGCGGGATGAGCTTTTGAAACAATTACACCTGATTGACGCAAACGTCGTCGTGGAAAATAAAATGGCCAACGCGAGAAAAGAGCTGCAAATAATCGAACGCCGCGCCGACGAAATCAGAAAATCCCTCGACCTCAAGGAAAAACAGATAAAATATCCGCAGCCGGCGCCCAAGGCGCTGAGTATTCTGCGAGGCGCAAAAACCGACTTCGAAAATCTCAAAACGCTGGCGCAAAAATATCCCGACCTGCACTACAACGTCAAGCAGCTCGAGGAAGTGATTAATACCATAAGCGCCGATTACGAAAACGCTGTAAGGGAAACAAGAAGCCATAGGTAGTTTTTACAGGAGGGATTTATGAAGGTTCTCGGAATATCAACGAGTCCGCGGGAAAACAGTAATAGCGACCTGCTTTTACGCAAGGCGATGGCGGGGGCAAGCTCGGCGGGCGCAGAAGCCGAATATCTGCAATTATGCAAGCTGAATATAAAACCCTGCACGGCCTGCGGCGCCTGTTACGGGACGGGAGAGTGCATCATCGACGACGATTTCAATGTGGTGCTTTCAAAAATGCTCAACGCCCAGCGTCTTATTTTCGCGACGCCGATATACTTTATGACCGTTTGCGCGCAGGCAAAGATTTTAATCGACCGATGCCAGTGCCTGTGGGCGAGCAAATATCTGCTCAAAAAGCCAATCAGCCGGACTGAACCGAACACCCGGCAGGGAATGGTCATCGCGGTGGGCGGGACGAAAACCAAAAAAATGTTCGACAGCATCCGCCTGACTATGAAATACTATTTTGACGTCCTCGAAATGGGATATTTCGCGAACCTGTTTGTCGGCAGCGTCGATGAGGCGGGTAAAATCGAAGAAAATGCCGCTGCGATGGAGCAGGCGTTCCAGCTCGGGGTCCGCCTTTCCGCCGCGGAAGCGCCGGCGGCTCAAACAATCGAGGCCGAACTTACCTGATAAACAAGGAGGCAATCAATGAAGACCGAAATACCGAAGATGACGCTGGCGGTTTTGGTAACGCTGGCAATCCTCACGCCGGGCTTATTAAATACGCCGGTTTTTGGCGAGCCCAATGAGCCGAACCAGTCGCCTCAGGCAATAATTTCATCGGCGTATTCGGCAGTCGAACAAATGCGCGGGGGCAAAAACTTTATACCAACAAAGGTTTACAGTGTCGAAGAGGATGAGCAGGTATTGAAGTTGTTCGAGGGTTTGCGCCTGTCCGACGTCGTTGACGGGATGGATAAGGTCGGCCTGAAAAATATCGGGCTGATGTCGCCGGAGATTAAGCCGCTGTGGCGCGACACCGAACATTTTACGCACCGCATCGTCGGCACCGCCGTTACGGCAAGGTATGTCCCCACCAATAAACCGAATAACTCTGAAATGGACGCCAAGACATTTAACGCCTGGTATGACAAATGGTATGGCACAATTTCAGCCGAACATTTTGTGTCCCTGATTCGCAAGGGGACAATCGTGGTGATTGAGGAGCCGCAGGGCATCGATACCGGCACCATCGGCTCCAACAATATTATGAGGTGGCGGACAAAGGGCTGCGTCGGGGTCGTTACCAATAACGGCGCACGCGATACCGACCAGATAATCGTCGAAAAGGTCCCTCTGTATTACAGACAGGCAGGCCGGGGCGTCCCGCCGGGAAGAAACGAAATCGAATCGGTTAACCGGCCCATCGTATGCGGCGGCGTGCTGGTTGAGGCCGGCGACGTGATTTTCGCAGACGGCGACGGCGTGGCGGTTGTGCCCAGGGCAAAGGCAAAAGACGTCGCCGATTTCGCAAGGGCAACAGTCGATAAGGACAAGAAAAGCAGGAGAGTGCTGTATCAAAAGCTTGGCCTGCCGATGGATGACTCGGTGAAATAAAATTGAAGATAAAGACAATAATAGATGGCTGTCCCCATTTGTTCCTATTTGTTTTCTTGAACGTCTTTATTTCAGCAGATTGTTTTTCAATAATGACGTTTTTGTCCATGAAATTTTTATCGGACAAAAACAAAGTTTTACTTCAATTATCCAAAATACCGTGAACGGTTACGATATTTCTAATGTCCTGTCAAAAAAGCAGCAGCGGAAAAATTGCCATTGAAAGAGAATATAGTTCGTGTAATATTAGGAACAAATGAAAAAATAATAAGGAAAAGGAGACACCTATGAACTCAACAAAGTCGGGCAATTCGGAATTGGATGATGAGCTTTTCGAGGCAGCGAAACGAGGGGATTTCGCCGCTTGCGAGCGACTGCTGAAACAGGGTGCTAATGCCAGTGCAGCATACCGGGTTTTTCCACTGGAGGGGATGACGCCACTGTATATTGCAGTGCGTGGCGGACACTTGGGCGTGGTAATGCTACTTCTTAGAGATGGGGCTGATGTGAATCTCGGTGGTAATAACGAAACACCACTAGAGCACGCAGCGGGACTTGGTCATGTTGAGATTGTTCGGGTCTTGCTGGACAAGGGGGCGGACATCAACGCGGGCTGCGACCACGATTACAGCGCACTCCACCGTGCGTCCGAAAAGGGGCGTCTAGCGCTTGTGAATCTGCTTGTCAGTAGAGGAGCCGACGTGAATTGCGGTGATCGGACGCCCCTATTGCGCGCGGCATCTGGCGAACGTCCAGAACATCTAGCTGTGGTCGAGTTCCTTCTGGCTAACGGCGCAGACATGCGCGCCCCGAAGCGGGACCAATACCTTCGAGGGTGGACTCCGTTGCATAGCGCTGCACGCGAAGGGGTTGCCTCTGTGGCGGCAGCGCTCCTCGCGAAGGGCGCCAATATTGAAGCGAGGGACGCACTGGAGCGAACTGCGCTGTTCTGTGCAGCGGAAAATGGACATGTAGCGGTCGTTGAACTGCTGTTGTCCAAAGGAGCATGTTCCACCACCAGAGGCCAGTTCCAAGGATGTCGTGATTCAGATTTGATTCAAAATCCCATTGGCAGGGAGACCCCAAAAGGCATCGCGGAGATCAGAGGACACAAAGCGGTTGTACAAGTGTTTAGCAAGTATGAATCGCGCGATGATTTGTTACGATAGCTGTTACCGCGGAGCATCAAAAAACAAATCCGTAGCCACCTTCTGGGGAACCGGAAGGACGCACTCTCGGAAATCTGTCGAAATCTGGAAATCTGGGGGGAAATCTGGGAAACAAATGAAACAAATGGGAACAGCCACCTAATTATTGTAAACAGTTTAGTCAAAAGCGACGGATTTTCTCATTTGCTTAATCTCGCCCCGGCGGCGTTTGTGCTGCAGGCGTCGCTGTCTGGCGGAATAAGGAACAGCGGTCTTTTTTCGCTCGCGTTTTATAACCAGCGCCGAGGCGAGCAATTCCCCGAGGCGCCTTTGTGCGGCTATGCGATTGGCATTCTGCGTCCTGTGCCTTTGCGAAACGACCGTCAGGAAACCATCTTCTGAAATCCTCGATGAGAGATTGGCGGCGATACGCTGTTTCTGCTCACCGGTTAAAGTTTGGCTGTCCGCCACGTGAAACAAAAGCGTAACACGGGTATTGAGCTTGTTTACATTCTGGCCGCCTGGGCCGGAGCTTCGTGAAAATCTGTAAATAAGCTCTTTCTCAGGAATGACTATTTTCTCAGTCAATTGAACCATACAACCGCCGGCCAAATGCCGATTTATCCGCCGCAGGCGGATTAACGCAGACCTTCCTGCTGAACCTCTTTTTCAACTTTGTCAAGCTCGGTCTGCATATTGTCCTTTGTGATTTGCTTTTTTGCCATTTCGTTATATTCGGCCTGACTTTTTACCTCGGCTTTAGGAGCCGCCGGCTGGCCGGGGGTAGCGGCGGGGGCAGCGGGCGGGGCCGGCTTCTTTTTGCAGCCAAAACCGGCGATAGTCAGCATTACAACAGCAACAACGGTTATCAATTTACCAAGCATCTTTTTATCTCCAAAACTGCAATCCGTTTATTCAAATCCTGCATCCAGCCGGCCAATTACTGTCGTTTTTCCACGGGCGGCCCGCTGGCGCTCCTGTTGGCGTCAGGAACGTTCACCTCTTTAACCTTCTCAATTTTCACCAGGTTCTCTCTGGATGCGCCCGGCAAACGCCCTTTTCCGGCCATCATTTCCTTCTGGCGACTCATACGCTGCATCTTTACCTGGTGAAGCTGCTGGTCCTGCTTAATAAGTTTACCGACCCTCTCGACTGTATTGGCGTCGCCCTGCTCTTTGGCAAGCTCCCGAATCCTGTCAAGCCGGGCGAGGCGTTCGCGGTATTTTTCCTCCTGCTGTGATAAAAGCTGCTCGATTACCGCCTCTCTGCGCTGGGCCGCATTGGCGTCGGCAATACCGCCGGCCAGATTAGCATCTACCCTGCCTCTCCTTTGTGCAATCGCATTCATATCCACAGCCCCCTGCTGCTGGGCATGCTGACGCCTCTGCTCCATTCTTTCGCGGATTCGCTGGCGCGCCTGCTCGCGCATTTGCTCGACTTCCATTGTTTTTTGCTGAAAAGCGGGTGCAGCGGCGGGCTGGGGCTTCTGGTTTGGTTCAGGTTTCTGGTTCGGCTCTTTGCCGGGCTGCTGGTCCTCGGCAAAAGCCACGGCAAACGATAAAATCGAAATCCCGGCAGCCAGTAACATTACTTTTTTCATAACATGCTCTCCTGAAAAGTTTCGTCTTACGCTGTCCCCTCTATCGGGCAACGACAGCAATCATTACGCTCAAGCTCAAGCCGATGTTTGGCTAAACAATGCTACGGCGTCGGCAACTATCCTGCCTATCGGCATACGGTTCGGGCAGCGCGCCTCGGCTGCGCTGTAATCGACGCTCAACAGGCGATTGCGGATTTCGGCGGGAATCTGTGCGAAAACCTCTTTTGCCCCGGCCTTGTCGCCGTAACTGTTATGATACATCAATGCCCGCATAATATCGCTGACCGGGACACCCGCCGCAAGCGGTCCGCAAATATGGGAGCAGCCCGCGCAGTAGCCGGTGCAGGTCTCCTGGGCGTATTGGTTAAACACATTTTTGTCTTCGGCGGTAAGCGAGGTCTTGTCTAAAACCGCCGCGATATTGGTCATAAGCATCGAGGTTGTGGCCATAGACGAGCAAACGGTGCTTATTCGCTTGTCATCGAGGACCATCTTGATTTTTGCCTGGCCTTCAGTGAAACCCTTATCGGTAAAATGGGCAATCATTTTCTTGTCTGCTTCCACGTTGGCAGAATTTACCGGCCCGCGGGGTCTCATACCCTGCGTTTTCATCGCGATAAGACCTATCCCGGCTTTATGGCAGGCCTCAATTGCCTCCTGCATAGCGGCGTCCTGTGTCAGCCGGAAATTGTATGACGTCATTATGGCGTCAATCCAGTCAAGCTTCGATGCGGCCATAAGACATTGAGACATATTCTGGTGGGTGGTGAAGCCGAAATGTTTTATCACGCCTCGCTTCTTGGCGTTTTCAGCCCATTGTTTTACGTCGTCAGTAAACCGGACCATATCATTTACCATATACACGCCGAAATA